>Ga0209156_10000793_pt1 | contig 26705 bp, 27 predicted proteins | sample GraSoiAngelo_124_FD_185881 | JGI IMG/M metagenome (GOLD analysis project Ga0209156, IMG submission 185881) | Grasslands soil microbial communities from the Angelo Coastal Reserve, California, USA - 14_0927_05_20cm (SPAdes) (version 2) | ecosystem: Environmental > Terrestrial > Soil > Grasslands... | reverse complement strand
GTGAACAATTTCAAAGCCGCGGTGGTGAACAATGATGTGGTGTCACTTTCGAAGATCAGCGGTGTGGGAAAGAAAACAGCGGAACGAATGGTGCTGGAATTGAAGGACAGGGTCGGGGCGGCGGCGGCGTGGGAAGCGGCGAGCGCGGCGCATGCCCAGACACCGGAGCAGGAACAGGCGAACGAAGCAGTGCTGGCCTTGATCGCGCTGGGTTACAAGCAGGTCGATGCCCACAAGCTGGTGCGCGATTTGCAGGAACGCGAGGGCGCGGGTAAGTCGGCCGAGGAGTTAGTGAAAATGGCGCTGAAGAAATTTGCGGCAGGACGCTAAATCCATCATCCCGAGCAGAGTTCGAGGGATCCCGCTGCGCAGCTTAGAAGTGGTTTCTACGGGATCCCTCAACTTTCGCTCGGGATGACGGGTCGTTGTGGGATTTGTCATTCGACCTGTGAGCGTTGAACGTTGCCCTCGATGATCGCGACGGTTGAAAACAAGCTCGATGCCATTCGGGGCGCTTTGCCGAGCGAAGGTTTATTCGCCGATAAAGACTGGCTGATTTCGCCGGAGGCATTTCCGATTTCACAGAAATTTGCCAGCGAGCTGGAGCAACTTGGGCATCGTCTGTTCGTTTTCCAGCGCGCGTGCAATCAGCTTTACCAGCTGAGTTTTCGGGGGAAGCAGCCGCAATGGATCGCGAAATACCTCGATGCCGGGAAACCGGCCAAACTAGTCGAGTTATCGCGGCAGAAAATTTTTCGCGACGAGTTGCCGCGCGTTATTCGACCCGATCTTATTTTGACAGAGAAAAGTTACATCATTGCGGAGATTGATTCCGTGCCCGGTGGAATCGGATTGACCGGTTGGTTAAATCGCACCTACTCGGCACTCGGCCAGGACGTGATCGGCGGCGAAGATGGAATGCTTCATGGTTTTCAGATGGTTCTGCCGAATGGCGGCGATATTCTGGTTTCGGAAGAATCGGCAACCTACCGGCCGGAGATGGAGTGGTTGGTGGCGCAATTGAACCAACACGGAACGTCCAACATCGAACATCCAGCATCGAATTGGCGCGTTCTGGCGGCGGAGAATTATGAGCCACAACCAGGCTGCGATGTTTATCGATTCTTCGAATTATTCGATCTGCCGAATATTCCGAAGATCGAGGCGCTCCTGAACTCGGCCACTGAAGGAAAGGTGCGGGTGACGCCGCCAATCAAACCGTTTCTAGAAGAGAAAATGTGGTTCGCGCTTTTCTGGCTTAAGCCGTTGCGCCAATACTGGCGGCGCGAGCTGGGCGACAAATATTTTCTGAAATTGCAGCAAGTCATCCCTTACACCTGGTTGCTGGATCCGACGCCCTTGCCGCAACACGCGGTGATTCCGCGACTCGAGATTCACGATTGGCACGAGGCAGCCAAATTTAGTCAGAAAGAGCGCGACCTGCTTTTGAAAGTGAGCGGCTTTTCGCCTCTGGGCTGGGGCAGTCGCGGAGTTGCGCTCGGCGCGGATTTGCCGCACAGCGAATGGGAGAAACGAATCGACCACGCGCTAACCAATTTTGGGTTTCAGCCAACGATTTTGCAGCAATTTCACAAGGGAAGCTTGTTTGAGCACCGCTATTACGAGAACGAGAGTGCCGAACTGCAGACAATGAAAGGCCGAATTCGTTTGTGCCCGTATTATTTTGTCGAAGGCGACCGGGTAAAATTGCGCGGCGCGTTAACGACAATTGTGCCGGCGGACAAAAAACTAATCCACGGAATGCGGGATGGCATTATGGTGCCGACCAGCATTGATACCTTTAATGGGCCGCGATCGTGAGTTCGCGCCGGTGGATGGGGCCAGCAGGCGTTAGGGTGCTTTGGTAGAGGTGGAATTCCTCTACGTGTATCATGCCGGCATCGTAATCGCGATGTTTCTTGAGGAATGATTGCATCAACGCAGGCGAGATTCCTCGGCCACGTGCGATAGTGAAATGAGGCGTCCAGGCGCGCTCCTCAATTGGCAAATTGCAGGCAAGGGCGGCTTCGTTCACCCGCTTGTGCAATTGAAAAAGATGCGGATGGCCGTGGCCAACGCCGACCCAGAGGATGTGAGAAATTCCTTTTCTGGAAAAGGTGCCGAGTCCGATCACGGGAAGAAAAAATGCGCGAAAAGAGATCGCCGTGAGTTTTTCCTTGAGCAAATTGGCGGTCTCCGGATCGACCGCGGCAAAAAACGCGAGGGTGAGGTGGATCTGCGATGGCGGCGAAAAAATCAGGCCGCGATAATGCGGATCGAGCGCGGCAAGAGATTCTGCGAATTGGTCAGGTAAATCGATGGCGATAAAAAGTCGCTGATTGTTCATGAATTAAATCGTTATCCCGGACGAAGTCGAAGGATCGAGAAGTTACCTTAAAGATCCCGCAACGAGCTCCCTCGGCTCCGCTACGCTTCGCTCGGGATGACGGAGCTAGCCGCCATGCTTGCGATTGAAGCGAGCTACTTCGCGGGCGGTTTCGCGATCAGTCGCGCGCTTTTTCAAATCGGCGCGTTTATCGCGCGCCACTTTGCCTTGCGCAACGGCGATCTCGGCTTTCAGTTTGCCGTTCTTCCAATGCAAATTCAGAAGAACAAGGGCGCGTCCGCCCACCTGGGTCTCGCCATAAAGCTTATCGATTTCGGCGCGGTGGAGTAAAAGTTTGCGTACTCTTTTGGCAGACGGAATTTCGTGACTCGCGCGCTCGTAGGGCTGGATGTCGGCATTATAGAGGAAGGCTTCGCCATTCTCGATGCGAGCAAAGGCGTCGTTGATGTTGGCTTTGCCGGCGCGGATCGATTTGACCTCGCTGCCCTTAAGCTCGAGCCCGGCTTCGTAGCGCTCGAGAATGTGAAAATCGCGCAGCGCTTTCCGGTTGAGAATCGTCTCGGCAGTCATTAACCGAGCGACGGTGGCGAAAAATCAGGCGCCGTCGGTAGACGTGCTCTGCTCTTCAAAAGTGAGTTTGCCGGCAATGATTTCCTTAAGCGCAATGTCGGTGAGCGAGGCACGCGGGCCAGTCTCGACCATTGGCCGATGCCCAAGACCAAGCTGACGCACGCGCTTGGATATGACGTTGATAAGCAGTTGCGGGTTGGGAATGATCTGGCTGGCTTCCTGCAGGAGTTGAGTCGTCATAATGCGCAAGGTGTGGACGGCGCGGGTAGGCTCCGCCGGGAATTGGAGAATCGTCGGCGAGCCGGACGAAATGGGACCAGGGAAAAGACGAGAGCCGAGCATCGCGACGAAAGAAATGCTGAATGTGGGAAGGTAGCGCGCGGTTGTCAACCGATTTTTCCCGCGCACGGGAATTGACCCCGGCTAGCGAATGTCTTCGACGTAGCTGGTAATCCGGTAATCGGTGACGTCACCCAAAAAGTCAAGCGACCGGTCATAATGCCAGCTGGTATTGCCGTTACCGTAAAACGATTTGGCAATAATTGCCCCTGTCACGTCCGGATTACCGTTCATGGTAAAGTCTGCGCTCGGGGCATAAAACGTGGCCACGAAATCGCCAGGCGAATTGATGTTGATATGCTGGGACGATCCATCGGTCGGGCTAATGCTGTAGAATTGCAGGTTCCCGGCGTAACCAGTCTCGTTGATAATGTCACGTGCTTTAACATCCACGTTGCCGTCAATGAAAAACTGCACATGCACTCCAGGCTTCACATCGATTGCGCCGGTAAAGTCACTTGTCAGATGGATGGCCACGTAGGTTTGCGACGATCCATTTTGGTTGATAGTGAGGGTCTTGTCGAAACTGGAGAGCAAGTAGACGGTCGGTGCTCGGGCAGTGCCCGCGGTCGGCGGAGTGACTGTAGTATTGGCGTTTATTTTGGTGGGCGAAGCTTGAGGCGCAGGTAAGTAGGTCGGTATTGAGAATGAGTCCAGCGTAAACGGCACATTGTTGTCGATGGTGCCGTGCACGTTGAGCGTTTTCTTTGTGGCCGTTCCGCCATTGGTGTAAAGGTTTCCATAGATGTCTCCCATGATGGTGGCGGTACCGTTGTCAATTTCTACCGTTCCGCTTTGCGAATCCGCGTAACGAGAATCGGAAGGGTTCGTCTTAACCGTAGGATCGTAGGGCCCTACGCTGGATCGGAAACTGTCAATATAGGCGGCCGATCCAAGACCATAGAAGCTTCCGCTTACTTTGATCGCAGCTTCGAACGGGGTGATTGGCGCAGCGATTAATTCAATACGGCGGCTAAGCTGTGGCGCCGGTGAGACCGCGACGATGGCTTTGTTCGTTCCATCCCCGGTGGGACCATAGGTCGCAGTGAAATGATCATATTTGAAATCTATCTTGCGCAGGAGGGTATCACCGTCGCCGCGAGTCGACGCGTTAGCGACGAACCTGTTTCCATTGCTCAAGCGATCATCCATTCCGGTGCGCTTCAATCCCTGCAACGGTGAGGTTCCTTTCGAACGGATACGATACCAGGCATTACCAGTTGTCGGATCGGTGTAAAAGAGGTCGACCATCTCGCTCGTGCGCAGACTGTTCGTGCCAAAGGTTGTCGTCCCGCTGGTGTAAGTGGTGCCGGAAGTTGTCCAACCGTTACCGGCGCTAAAGGCACTGGAGGGATTAGATGCTATCTTTCGGACCTCATTGTAGGCAATGTCAGCGCCGCTCTCCGCCGCATAGAGCGCTTCGTTCCAGGAACGGACCTGGTTCGACGCCTGATTATAGCGGGTGGTGCAATTCAGCAGCACATTGGCTGCGATTACCGAGACAATAAAAATCGTGCAGACAGCACAAAGAAGGGCGTTCCCTCGCTCGTTTGAAGTGAATGATACTTTCATAAGATTTATCCGCGTCGTTTGTTTCGGAGATAAGCGAGAGAAAAGACGGTTGTCCCCGCGCGTTCGTCGGCGACGTTCCCGCTCGTAAAAATCGGCAGAAACGTGACCGACATAGTTGTATATTCCGTGTTGGTAAGCTCCGTATCGCTGTCTTTTGGCACTAATGAATCTGTGCTGGAGGCAACGGTTGTGACAACGCCATCTTCTGTGCGCAAAATAGAGGCACCGTTGATTGAGTAGACTACGGTGCTGGTAGCCGGCGTTGCAGTCCCTACATAGTCATAGTTCACCTGATAACTGCTGGTAGGCGAGATTGTCGGAGTTCGCATTGTACCAATCAGGGACGAATTGCTTTGGCCGTCTTGGTCGTTTGATTGAACGACGTACTTGGGGATGGTCAACGTAACCGTTTGCTGATCCGCTGAGGTGGTGACGATGAGCGCCCGCTTCACATCGCGGTTGAGATAATCGATAATGCGGATTTGCTGGATATGTGTGGCGAAGTAATTATCCACCGCGTTAAAGCTCTTTTGCAACGCGAGCGAGGCCGTAATGATGGCGGCGAAAATGACCACCGCGATGGCCATGGCCGTCATCATTTCGGCAAGGGTAAACCCGGATTGGTGAGGATGGTGTCTTAGCTTCATTTCTTTGTGCCGTTGGAAATGATGAGCGAAGTTTGCTCGGTTCGTTGTCGCCCGCCGAGCACTCCGGTCCATGACTGCGAAATGTCCACTTTGATCAGCGTAGAACCAAGGCTAGTAGCGGTAGAATCGAGACTGACCGTGCCGTTCGTTGCCCGCGTCATTTGAGTAACGCCATTCGGCGTAGGGTATGCCGATATTTTGACGACTTCGGTGGCGAATTTAGCAAAGTCGGACGTGTTCGGCGCAGTGGCCAGAAGGTTCTGAACATAGGACGTAGTCGTGAGATCGCTGAAGGCCAAGTTACGGAAGACTTCGGTGCGAGCTTGGACGGCCTCGATGGCCCCGACCGATTGCTTGCTCGCCGCGATAAACCGCAGAACAACGGCGTTCGCTTCGAAAAGGGATGCGAAAAAGGAGGCAAGCAACAGTGTGGCGACGAGGATTTCCACGAGTGTCGTGCCTGAGGCATGATTTTTGGGAGACAGTTTCACGGATTTATATATATTATAGATTTCATAATACATATAGCAAAGAGAGTGCCGCACGGCCCTAAGATCGAGCGGCAAACGCGTCAGGTAAATCAGCTGTATATATCTTACAACAAAGTGGTTATGATTTAGTCGCTCTATGGCGACGCATATCCTTCGCAGTTTTGCCTGGAGCTAGACCGTCTCTCCTTGCCATCGTTAACTAAATAGGCGAAGTAATCGCGCTGGCCGCGGCGAGCGCGGCCACACATCGCGGGCTGTGGCTCAGCTTGGTAGAGCGCCTCGTTCGGGACGAGGAGGCCGTGGGTTCAAATCCCACCAGCCCGATTAAACGCACCTGGTCAAGGCATGAACGAAACCGTCCTCACTACCATTGCGTTCACCGGATTCACGGTCGCATTTTTTCACGCTGCGATTCCGACCCACTGGTTGCCCTTCGTGGCAGCGGGTCGTGCGCAACGCTGGAGCCATTCCAAAACACTCCTGATTACCGCGCTAGCCGGCACCGGCCATGTCCTCACGACTGCGCTACTTGGTTTAATCCTAACCATTTTTGGAGTCGCGCTGAGTTCGCGCGTTGGCACGTGGTTCCCCCGAATAGCGGGAGCATTGCTGATCGCGCTCGGTCTCTTCTACATTTGGCGACAACTTTCCGGCCACGCTCACAGCCACACTCACTTATTTTCCAAAAGCCGCCACGGTGGAAATGAGCAGGAGCACGAACTGAAGGAATCGCTGGCGCATTTTCGTGCTCCGGAAATTTCGCGCACCCGCACCTCCGACTGGGTCGCCATTGGGAGCCTGTTTGCCATGCTGACCTTCTCACCCTGTGAAGCGTTTCTGCCGATTTACGTTTCGGGAATTCGCTTCGGGTGGGGCGGTTTTGCCCTGCTAACCCTTATCCTCTCCACCGCCGCAGTTGCAGGAATGCTGGTTTTCACCTCTCTGGCCTTATTCGGAATTAGGGGCATCCGCCTGGGTTGGTTTGAACGCTATGAAAGCGTGGTAATGGGATCCCTGCTATTGCTGGTTGGTGTGATGGTGCTTCTTTTCGAAAAATGACTGCCCGATTTGCTTGCCGAAACTGTTTGCCATCCTACACAAGCAATGCTTGCCTTTCGCCTCACTGCCACGCCAAAATTATCTTCCCGCTATGGGTTCTCTCAAAAAACGACGCAAAGCAAAAATCTCCAAGCACAAACGCCGCAAGCGAATGAAGGAGAATCGCCATAAGAAGCGTCTGCGTTACAAGTCGTAGCCGCGACTAAGGGCGGTTTGCCTCGGCAGACCGGCGCGGTAGATTCAGGTACGATGATGATTGCGCGCAAGCAGGGAGCTTATCTTGCGCTGTTTCTGCTGGTATGCGGCATCGGAAAAGTCTCATCCGCACCGGCACCATCTACACGATCACAAAAGGCAAGGGCGGCGCACTTGGCGCCGAAGCGCGCCGATGTAATCGATGATTCGCTGGCCCTGCCTCCGGCGCGAGATTTGAATCTGAACATTGAGGGTGAGCACAAGGCTGAGGCCCTCGCCCATTTCGTCGAAGGAATTGATTTTGAGGAGAACGGCGAGATGGAAAAAGCTCTCGAAGCTTATCGTCAGGTCCTGAATGTCGATCCGGGGCAGATCGAATTGGCGGTTCGGGTCGCAGCGTTGCTGACGCGGGACGATGATTATCCGAGCGCGATTGATGTCTTAAAAGACGCAGTCAAGGTGCATCCGAAAGCGCCCGAACCTTACCTGGAGCTGGCTTTTATCTACGCTAAGTATCTGAAGAAAGTCGATCAGGGGATTGAATTCGCCAACAAAGCCATCGCGCTGGATCCGCAGAAGATTGACGGCTACCAGCGACTCTTTGAGATCCATCTCACCGCCAGCGACGAAAAAAGGGCGGTCGAAACTCTCGATCGCGCCGCCAAAATACCAAGCGACGATCCGATTTTCTGGGCAAGGCTTGGCCGACTTTACGGCTCCGTCGTTTTGAAACCAGATGCCAAACCGGTTCCGGAGCAAATAGCGCGTTTGAACGATGTTTTTAAGAAGGCGGCCGCAAAAGGGCAAAATGACCCTGGCGTTTTGAAGGAGGTGGGGGATTACTTCGCCTCCACCCAACAGATCAAGGAAGCACTTCCGTTTTATTTGCGCGTGCTTGAGTTGCAACCTGACGACGCCAATGTCCGCGAAAAACTGGCGACCGGATTTGTCTTAACAAATCAGCGGGCGCGCGCCGTGGAAACACTTGAAGCGATTATCCAGGAACACCCCGAAAAATATCAGCCCTATGAGTTGTTAGCCCAATTGCACGATGATGAAGCGCGCGCCCTGCTTCGGTCTAATCAAACCGATCCGGCGAACGCGGAATTCAAGAAGGCGGCACAGAACTACGAACAAAGCCTGCTCATTAATCCAAATCACGCGGCCACCTATTTGCGACTCGCGGAATTATTGCTCGCGCCGCTAAAACAGAGCGAACGCGCCGTTTCGATTTTGACAGAAGGTCGCCGGCGTTACCCCGACGCTCCCGAATTCGCCTACTATCTCGCGATTGCCCTGCGCGAGTCGAAAAAGGCGAAAGAGGCGGTGGTCATGTTCGAAGAAGCGCTTAACGAAGCGCAGAATGCGGAGGCTGATTTTTTGAAGCCACGTTTTTACGTTGAATATGGCGCCGCGGCGGAAGAGGCCGGTCTCTATGATAAAGCGGCGGAACTTTTCCACAAAGCCATCGCGATGGATCCCGCCAACGCGGCCGAGCCTTACAATTATCTCGGCTACATGTGGGCCGAGCAGAACAGCCACCTCGACGAAGCAGAGGACGCAATCAAGCGCGCGCTTCAACTCGACCCCGACAACGGCGCTTATCTCGATAGCATGGCGTGGGTGCAATATCGGCAGGGGAAATACGATCAAGCCCTGGAAAATTTAAAGCGCGCCATTGAAAATTTGCCGCGCGAAGACCCCGTGGTTTTCGAGCACCTTGGCGACGTCTATTCGAAGCTGAACCGTGTCTCCCAAGCACTCGAATCGTGGCAGAAGGCAAAAACACTCGACCCATCGAATAAAAATCTTGCGGCAAAAATCGACGCCCAAAAAACCCGTGTCAGCAAAACCAATCCGACTGGGGCGAAACCATGAGTGAAGCTGGCGGCAGGCGTTACCCGGCAGAATGGCAACGCAAGGCCATCTGGGCTGCGGTCAGCGCGCTCGCCATTAGTTTCCTCATTTTCGTATTCGTCGCAGCGGTCTGGATCATGGCAAACGTGATCAGCTTTCTGCAACCTATTTTAATTCCGGTCGCGATCGCTGCCATTCTTGCCTATTTGCTTGACCCGCTCGTCACTCGAATGGCTGCCAACGGTCTTGGTCGCACCAAGTCGATCATGCTGCTTTTTGCTATTGCCGGGCTCGCGCTTGTCGCCATCGGCACCTGGTTGTTACCAGCAATTGGAATGCAGAGCTCGAACCTGGTGAAGGAATTACCCCAATACACCGTCAAGGCGCGCGATAAAGTTGTTGACGTAATTTATCGCTACGAACGGACCTTTGGGAGCACTGACAAAACGCGAGCGAAAGCCACCAGTGGGATTGTAAGTTGGTTGCTCGGATCAACTCCGGTCCCGACACCGAAACCGAGCCCCACGCCTGCTGCAACCGCTGCGCCGGAGGAGGCTCTTCCGATCCCTTCGCCATCTGCCACGGCGCCGTTAGAGGAAATCGCCCCCGCGCCCTCTAAACTAACCGATGCGGAGCGAGGCCGCCTCCAGGAGTTGGTGGAAAAACAAGTGCCCAACCTTGAAAAACAACTGCCCAATCTGACCGAGAAGATCTGGGCGATCGTTAAGAAAAGCATTGGCGGATTTCTTGGCGTTACCGGCTTTCTTTTGAGCTTGATCCTGGTGCCGATTTATTTGTTCTTCCTTCTTAAACAACGACCCGCCATCCAGCGTCGTTGGAAAGAATACCTGCCGCTTCGTAATTCGCCCCTCAAAGACGAAGTCGCCGACGTCCTCCTTCAGATCAACAGCTACATCATCGCCTATTTTCGTGGGCAACTACTCGTCTGTCTCGTCGATGGCATTCTGATTGGCACAACGCTCTCGTTCCTTCCGCCGCCCGGATTAAATTTTGCCGTCCTCATCGGTTGCCTTGTTGCCATTCTCACCATGATTCCGTACATCGGGATCATCCTTTGCTGGATTCCTGCCATCCTTATCGCGGCTGCCCAGTGGGGCGATTGGATGCATCCGCTAGCTGTCACCGCGATTTTTATCATCGTCCAGAATTTGGAGGGCTTGTTTTACGCGCCCCGCATCATCGGCAATTCGGTCGGTCTTCACCCGATGACAGTGATTGTTTCGATTTTCGTCTGGGGTTTGCTGATTGGGGGATTGCTCGGTCCGATTTTGGCGGTGCCCTTGACGGCGACGATCAAAGTATTGCTCGCACGTTATGTCTGGGGTGAGCGGCTGCGCGAGGAAGCGATTGAAGCGATCGAGGAGGTTCCGGTCGTGGCCGAGGAGGAAGCGGCGGCTGAGACGGCCCACGCTTGAACGTCGCTCGTATTTAAAGGGACAAGCGCGTGTCCATAGAAACGCGATGACAAATCTGGTGATGCATCAGCTTCGGCGACAGACAAACAAAACGGTTTCGGCAGCTCAGACCCGTTCTGTCCGCGGCGGTCTAATCATCCTGGCGGTCATTGCCGGATTCGCGCTCGGGCTGCTTGTTCTTACCATTGGTCCAAAAGTCGTTAATGCCTGGCGAGAATCGCGCTGGCTTCGACAAGCCGAAGCAAATCTGAAACAAGGAAATTTTAATGGCGCGAATGATGGCGCGCAACAGGCGTTACAAATCAATCATGATTCTTTGCCGGCCTATCAAATTCTGGCCGAAGCTACCGAGAAACAAAATCGCGCCGAAACCGTGGTTTGGCGCGCAGAAATCGCGCGCTTGCGGCCGCGCGACGTCGATAGCCAGCTAAACCTCGCCTCTGCCGCTTTGCGTTTCGGTCAGCTCGATGTAGCCCGCAAAGCGCTCGAGAGCGTGCCGAAGGAGAATCGCGAAAGCGCACCCTACCATGTCGTTGCGGGATGGTTGGCGCGTGCGCAGGGCGACGAAACAAGCCAGGAACGCCATTTCGCCGCAGCTTTGGCCAAAGAACCGGGCAACGAAACGTATCAATACAACCTCGCCGCGGTTCGGATCAAATCGCCCGATCCGCAGAAAAACGCGGAGGCACGGACAACACTCGAGCATCTGGTAAAAAGCGCTCCATTTCGAGCTGGTTCCCTTCGCGCTTTGTTAAATGACGCGATCCACCACAGCAACCTCGGAGCAGCCGATCGTTTCGCGCAAGAATTGCAATTGAGCCCACAGGTAACCTTTTCCGATGACTTGCTTTGCTTGGATTTTTACAAAAAACTCGATCAAAAAAAACTGGTGGCGTTACTCGAGAAAGTGAAACCGCTGGCGGCACGACAACCCGACGATCTCGCGGCGTTGATGGAATGGATGAATAGCAATGGCATGAGCGCTGAGGTCCTGCACTGGACGGAGAAATTGCCGCCGGAAAAAACCGCTAATCCTCCCCCGGCAATTGAAATCGCGGCTGCTTTTACCGCGCAAAAAAATTGGTCGCGCCTTCGCCGTTGGACGAAGGGCGGTAACTGGGGCGACTCTGAATATTTACGGCTCGCCTATCAGGCATATGCCAAACAGCAGTCTCGACAGGAGGGCGCCGATGCGGAATCTGCTTCTCTCTGGCACGATGCCGAGCGCGCCTGCGAAGAAAATCCTGAGCGTGAAATTCGGCTGGCTCGTCTCGCCTCGAAATGGAATCTGCCGAGCCAAGCGGAGCAACTTTGGTTGCGCGTCGCCCATAATCCATTGAGCCGTCGTGAAGCGCTCGATGCCTTGTTTGAGATTTATCGCGCCAGCAATGATCTCCCTAATCTCTCTCTCACCGCCATGCGCCTGCATGAAACTTCTCCGGAAGAACCGCTGATTGCAGCGGAATGTGCTCGCCTGTCCATTATCCTCGATCGCAACCCCGGCGAAGGTCAGCGCGTTGCCAAACAGGCCTTCGAGCAAGCGCCGACCGAGCCCCCCTGCGTGGTTGCTCAAGCGCTTTCTTTAAACTCGCAAGGTCGAACCTCCGATGGAATCGCGGTCCTGCAAAAACTCGCGCCGGAGAAATTGCACGACGCTCGCGTCGCCCTTTATCTCGCCGTGCTCTTGCTTAATGACGGTAAAGCCGACGAGGCTCATGAATTCATTGACGCGGCCAATTCCGGCTTCGTTTTCCCCGAAGAGAGAAAGCTTCTGCAGCAAGCATTGGAGAGACAAGTTAGTTCTGCCTCTGCGACGCCAACACCCTCGCCGACGATCTCACCCTTGCCCGCTAATTCCTCCCCGCATTAATCGAATGGCATCGATTCGTTGGCTGCTCGTAGTTTCTGAGAAACTTTTATGCAGCCGCAGTGTTTCCAGTTTGTATAGCTCAGGGATCAAAGGGAAACGCCGGGAGCGTGATGCTTCCGGCGTTTATTTTTTACGGCGCGAGCAATTTCCACTGCCCGACTTCGATTGCCGTCGTCGTCGGACGCGCGCAGCGCATTGCACAAATCGAGGTGAAACAAACTGCGCGAAATGGCAGCCGTATTTTGTCGGCTAATCTTCGCTTGGTCTCTAGCGGCAATTTTGCATAAAGCAAACTTAGGTGTGGGTCGATGAGGTAACGGTCTTGCACACCGCTCGCTTTCCGGATCGCGTGGCCTAGCTGTTGCAACGTACTGTTTATCTCGAACTGGACGAAAAGTGTCTTCGTAAATTGTTCGCTGAATCGAATGCTATGAATCGTTAGCTCGATGTTAACCGAAGGGAGGTCGCGCAATACTTCGAGCGGAGGCCGCGAATTTTCCGGCGCAATAAAAATCGTTACGTGCGGTTCGAACAAAGGAGCGCTAAATTGCTTCGCCAGCTCCCCAATTTCTCGCCAGAACACTTCGCGCGCCACCGCTTCCGGCAGCAACCAATAAGCAATTGCTTGTGCTTTCTTTGCCATTTGATCTCGCATCAAACTTCCCTTTCAAATGGCGTTTCACAGAAACGCCCTGCAAACTCACCACTCCACTACTCCATCACTCCAATGCTCGCCATGGGACCCTCGCCTTACGTCGGGATGACAAAAACAGGCGCGCCGTTATCCTGTCCGCCATGCCCACAAATGTCCTCGGCAGCGAGCTGCGATGTTGCTGCCGCCAGCCAGTCACCGGCTTCTACCGTGACGGTTACTGTCGCACTGGTCCCGGTGACGTTGGGTTGCATACAGTTTGCGCTCAGGTGACTCGTGACTTTCTCGATTTTTCAGTGTTGCAGGGAAACGACCTGGTTACACCGCACCCGGAATGGGAATTTCCGGGGCTTGAGCCGGGCGATAAATGGTGCGTCTGCGTGACGCGTTGGAAAGAAGCGCTAGACCACGGCGTCGCCTGCCCGGTTGATCTCGAGGCAACCCACGCCTCGGCGCTAGAGTTTGTCGCCCTCGAAGAATTACAAGCTCACGCGTTGAAATAATCGCGTTCACCGGCACCGTTAGCGCGTTTTGAAATTACCCTTCAGCCTTTTTCTGGCGCTGCGTTATCTAAAACCGAAGCGCACATTTCTTTCCATCATCACTCTGATTTCGGTGCTGGGCGTCATGCTCGGTGTCACCGTCCTTATCCTCGTGATCTCGGTCATGACGGGGTTCGATCGCGAACTGCGACAAAAGGTGATCGATTTCGACGCTCACATTTTAGTGACAGGCGAAGAGGTGCTGACAAATTGGCGCAAGCTGAGCGAGAGAATCCGGGCGATACCTCGCGTAGTTGCAACTGCACCCTACGTTCAGGGGCCCGTCATCGCTGAACACAACGAACAGCGCCTCGCCCTTTTCATCCGGGGCATCGATCCGGAGCAGGAGGAAAAAGTCGTCACCATCCAAAAATTCGTGAAATGGGGAACGCTCGATCTAGATGGTGATAAGACCGTGATCGGGATCGAACTGGCCCGGCAACTAAACGTCCGGGTTGGCGATAAGGTGACAGTCTATTCGCCGGGCAACCTTTCAATAGTCCTCGACCGCATTAAGAAACTCGAGAACGCGAAGGACGACGAAGAAAAAAAAGCGATCGAAGAATTGCGCGACGTTGTTTTGCCGAAAGATCTGACGGTGACCGGCATTTTCGAAACCGGACACTACGTGCATGATTCGCAGTATCTGTTGGTGCCAATCTTCATCGGGCAGGAACTCTATAATCTAGGCGACGCGCTTCATGGCATCACCGTCAAGACGCAGGACCCGTACGATGTCGATGAAGTAAAGGCGCAGATCGAAAAATTCCTCGAAGTCCCCCAGTTCGCGCGGACCTGGATCGAGATGAATCGTCAAATCTTTGAAGCGATCCGGCTCGAACGTAATGTGATGTTTTTCCTCCTCTTTTTCATCGTCGTCGTCGCTGCCTTCGGCATCATGAGTACGCTGATCACGGTGACGGTGCAGAAACGGCGCGAAATCGGAATTATGAAGGCGCTGGGCGCGAACATTGCGCAGATCGTCTGGGTGTTTCTAGGCCAGGGAATGGTCGTTGGATTTTTCGGAACCCTAACGGGACTTGGACTTGGCATGACTTTGATTCGCTATCGCAACGGAGTGAGCCATTGGCTGGCCAACACTCTGCACATCGAAATCTTTCCGCGCGAGGTTTACCAATTTTCATCGATCCCAGCGGAAGTTATTCCGCGCGATGTGACCTTAATTTGTTTGAGTGCGTTTTTGATTTGCTCAATCGCCGCGCTCATCCCGGCGTATTTCGCGGCGCGCTTGGATCCGGTTAAGGCATTGCGCTTTGAATAGCACCGTCATCCCGAGCGAAAGAGAAAGGCGGCGCCCTTCCGAACGCCGCCCTCCCCTCGCTGCGGTATACGCCGTTATTTCCCCTTGGCTTCGTGCAATTCCTTCATTGCGTTGTGCAGGTCTTCATGTGCCTTGATGATGGCGTCGAGCTTAGTCTGCTGCTCCGACGTAAGCAGTGGACGAATCTGCGTGATCGAAGCATCGATCACCGCCTTGCCCTTCGTCATCGCCTCCTGATGGATCGCCTGTAGTTGCGGCTTCGCCTGATCCACGATCGGCTGCACTTTGGCCTTTTGCGCGTCCGTCAGGTTAAGAGTCGAGCTCATTTCCTCGAGCGGATTCATATGCCAGCTGCCGTGCGGCCCGCCCGGAGGTTGTGCCCGCGCGAAGCTAAACGCGCCGAGCGCGATTGCTGCGATTACTGTCAATGTTTGTTTCATGTTTTTGTAAGTTTGCGGCGCGTGATTGCGCCTTTACTGACTATTGACCGTGGGCCCTACGCTGCGGTTACAAATTTCTCGTCATTTCGAGCGAAAGTCGATAGATCCCGTGGAAGTTACCTTTAAGATCTCGCTGCGGGATCCCTCGACGGCGCTCGGAGTGGCGTTTTTTTGTAACCGGAACGGCTTGATTCCAGTCACGTTCTTTGGTGTGGATACCTTTCTTTACGCATGGATCACGATGAGCACGCTCGCGCATTGGTCGATCGCGCGCGCAGCGGTGACGACAACGCTGCTCGCGAACTCATCCGCCAATTGTATCCGTTGGTGGCGAAGATTGTGCGCGGCTATCGTCCGCGCCGTGCTGCCGAAGAGGATTTAGCGCAAATGATTTTCGTAAAGGTTTTCCAAAACCTGGCGCAATATTCCGGCAAGGTGCCGATCTCGCATTGGGTTTCGCGCATTGCGGTAAACACCTGCCGCAATCAGTTGATGGCGGAAAAAGCGCGGCCGGAACTGCGTCACGCCGATCTGAGCGAAGAGCAGGTTGCGATGCTCGAAAATCTTGCCTCAGACGACGCCCTTTCCCCCGACCGCAAACTGGTCGCTCGCGATCTGGTCGAAAAGTTGCTGGCCATGTTAAAACCAGTGGAGCGTCTGGTCATCGATATGCTTTATCTCCAAGAACGCAGCGTGGCCGAAGTGCAAAAGCTCACTGGCTGGACCGCTGCCACCATTAAAGTAAGAGCTTTTCGCGCACGCCAGAAGTTGCGCAAACAAATTGGAGGCCTGCTGTGAAAAATCGTGACGAAATCTTGAATCGTTTGCTTCGCGCGGCCACAGGTCTCGCACCGTCCGCGGAAATGCCGTTCGGTTTCGACACTCGTGTTCTTGCACTGGCCCATGAGCCTTCCCCGAACGGCTCGGTCGTCATCGCGCGGTTCGCCCAGCGCGCCGCCATGATCGCGCTCGTAGTCATCGCCCTGGCGTCAGTGGGAGTTTATCGCGCCTCAACTTCCAACAACGATCTGCCCACGGAATATGCGATGGTAGACAAAGCTATCCAAAGCAATCTCGGCGAATGAACAAGTCTTTACGCTGGAAGTTAATTCTCGCTTTTGTGTTGGTGTTTCTCGCCGGCGTCGCCTGTGGATTTTTCGGCACCGTCCATGCGCACTACTTTTTCACGCGAATGGATTCGGAGTCCATGACGCAACACATGAAGCAGCGTTTGCGTGCGGAATTGAAGCTCACGCCACAGCAGATGCAGCAAATCTCACCTATTATCGATCACGCCGCTTCGCAGTTGAAAACGAAACGTGAACAAACCATGCGTGATGTTCACGAGATTTTTGAACAAACGCATCGCGACATGCAGCCGTTTCTCACCCCGGAACAGCGCACCAAGCTCGAGGAACTGGAGAAGCGGCATCGTCACCTGTTGCACCGGCATGGTTTCATGGCGCCTGGCCCACCGCCGCCGCGGCCGGACGATTAAGTTGAAGACGCAGGATCAACCGCCAAGCGAGCGAAATAACGCCAACGAAATCCGTCTCGGATCTTCTCGCTCTTTTGCGTACTTGGCGGAGAAACTAATGTAACCTATTCTTCTCCTTCAAAATAATCGACCTCCGTTCCTTTCACGATCACTTCGGCGCTACCTTCTTTCATTACCGCAAACTTTCCACTGTCCGGGTAGTAACAGGAATCTCCCCGTGGATTATCCGCGATGACGTAGTAAACAAAGTCTTCTTCGCCTGCGTTAGCGAGCTGATGCGCTTCACCGGGCCCAAAGAAAAATGCGTCGCCCGCGGTCACAATTGTCGATCCATCTTTATCGCGAATGCTCCCCTTCCCGGATACCACCAGATAAAGCTCCGACTCGGCTGAGTGCGAATGATAAGGACAAAGCGTTTTCCCTTTTGGAATTCGCACCAGGGTCAGATCAAACGGATGTCGCTTCGTCAAATCGAGAGATTCCGGATCCCGCCCGAGCGCGACTGATATCTCTTTCATTCTGCGGCCAAACTTTTCTTTCGGCGATTGCCGCACCCGCTCTTCAATATTTTTCAGATTCACTTTGCGCATAAATCATTACCAGCTCCGGCCGTTAACGCCTTCGAGCATATTTGCAAAATTTTTGATTCGATTCGTGTGTTACAGTTTCCATTTCTTCGGCAGCTTTTGCTTTAACTCTTCGACCGGGGCGAAGAGATCGCCCATTTTTTCCATGCGCGATAGTGTTTTGTCAGAGCGAAATTTTAGCAAATCGGCCTTTTTCTTTTTCAAACAGTTCGCCACTTCGTCCCACGTGACTGGAGTGGAGACAGTCGGCTCTTCCTTGGCGCGCAAACTGTACACGCAGATTGTTGTTTTGTGTTCGTCGTTCTGGCTCCAATCGACAAATACTTTTCCTTTGCGCAGCGCTTTCGACATGTTCGAAGTAACAAGATTGCCATGTTCGCCTTCCAAATGTTGGGCGAGAGCGCGCGACAAATCCTTGGTTTGATCGAAAGTAGTCGGCGTATTCAGCGGCACATAAACTTGCAGACCCTTCGATCCGCTTGTTTTGGCAAACGCTTTCAATTTCATTTTGTTTAGTAAATCGCGCAGCCAAAGCCCGACCTGGCAGCATTGCACAATTTCGGCTGGCGCACCTGGATCGAGATCGAATACCATCATCGTTGGCCGCGCCACGTCCTTCTTTTTTGCTAACGAGGTGTGTAACTCGAGATCGGCAAGATTCGCCGCCCAGACCAGCGTGGGCAAGTCCTGCGCCAGACAGTAGTGCATTACCCGATTATTGCCCTCACTCCAAACCTTCGCTGTCTGCACCCACTTCGGCCGATGCGACGGACAATTTTTTTCGTAAAAGAATTCTGCATCCACTCCGTTGGGATAACGCTTCATCGTCAGGGGTCGATCGCGAAGATGCGGCAGAAGAACCGGCGCGATCCGGATGTAGTAATCGATCACCTGGCCTTTGGTGAACCCGACCTTCGGGTAGAGAACCTTATTCAAGTTCGAAACCGCGAGCTTTTTACCTTCAACGATGAGTTCAGCTTTTTCTGGCATTGCAGCAAACGTTCAACGCTCAACGCTCAACGTCCAATATCGAGTTGCAGATCGCCGGTCGCGCCTTTGGCCCGGGGAGCGCAGGCTGCTAGCCTGCAGTCGTCCGCAGCTTGCCGACGACATCTTGTTTCGGGGTAGCGCACGCCTCTCGCGTGCTGGTTTTGGCGTCGCGCCGAAACAGTCTTTCCGAGAAGTCGGCGATGACGGCACTTCATCGCCAAAACGCGAGACGCACGCGCTATCCGGCGGAACAAGAACAGGCCTGCGCTCCCCAACCAGATTACGCAAAAAATCGCTCCGGCGTCAGCAACGGTTGCGGTTTACAAATGCGAGCCACGCAATGTTCCCAAGTCTCGTGCCCGCTCAGGATTTCGATTTCCACCCGCAAGAAAAAGATGGGAACTTCTGTCTTTGCCAGCAAAGGAAACCGGACTGCGTCTTTCTCAGTTGTCACCACCATTTCCAGGTCACGGCGAATACATCGATTAATGAAGCTTTGCAGTTCCGCCTCGGTGTAACGATGGTGATCAATGTAACGCTTGGCGATTTCGATCCTGGCGCCGAGTTTGCGCAAGCCGTCTTCGAAGCTATCGGGCGCGGCGATCGCGCAAATGGAGCCGATGAAAGTGCCGTGTAATTTTTCCAGCGGCGCAATTTCCCCCGTCACGACATTTTGCAGATGCAACGCTTTGTGCGCGCACTCGATAATTTCCGCGATGCGATTGTAACGTCGAATTCGTTTAATCAATCCTTCGTTTGATTCGCCGGTACTCTTGGTAATGAAGACGTAACTCGCCCGCCGCAGATTGCGCGGCGGTTCACGCAAGGTTCCGCGCGGCAACAGAAATTCATTTCCAAACGGCGCCTGTCGATCAACCAGCACAATGTCGAGCCGATGCTTGAGATGAAGATATTGCAGACCGTCGTCGAGCAGCAACGTGTCGGCGTTCATTTTTTCAATCGCGAACAACCCGCTCTTTACCCGGTCTTTGTCTACCAGGACGGCGACGTTTTTCAAGTTGTGCGCCAGCATGTAAGGCTCGTCCCCGGCGGTAAGAGAATCGAGCAAAAGTGATTTTCCGTCGGAGACGATACGCGGCGGATCGGGATTATCGCCGCATAATTTCGCCAGCAAACTGCGTTTGCTCGGTCGCGGCACACTTTTGTAACCACGACTGAGAATGGCAACACGGCGCCCGCCTTTTTGCATAGCGCGGGCAAATTTTTCCACGATCGGAGTTTTTCCCGTGCCGCCGACGGTGAGATTACCGATGCTGATGACGAGACAGCCGAGGGCGCGTTCACGGAAAATGCGTTTGCGATAAAGGAATAGTCGGAATTGAACCAGCCGTTCGTAAATGAGCGACAGCAAATAAAGAACTGAGCGCAAAAGAGCCGCCCGAACTCCACCGCGCCGTTCTAAAATTACGTCGATCGCAAATTGTTCGAGGTTTTCTCGAGAGCGGCTCATGGGATTTTTGATGTCGGATTTTTGATTTCGGATTTCAAAATCTGGGCGCCTTCATTGTCGGCCCGGGCAATGATGATGCCTGCGTCTTTCTGCCGCGACGCGCGCATCATGGCGCCGGCGATTTTTCTGGGATTGCGCATGGTGATGGCACAAATGACGGAACCTGACCCGCTTAAAAAGGCGCCGAGTGCGCCTGCCGTTTCTGCTGAGCGAATGGTGCCCTCAAGAAACGGGACTAACTTTTTTCGGAACGGTTGATGGAGATAATCGACAAAACATCCACGCAGTTTTTCGTAATCACGCGTCGCGAACGCAGTCGCGATGGCCGCAGCATTTGCGATGTTTTGCAGCGCGTCCGTCCGCGAAACCTTGGAGGGCAATAGCCGGCGCGCTTCGTTCGTCGCGATCTGGAAATTTGGAATGAGCAAAACGAAAGCAAGCTGCGGAGATACGTTGAAGTGCTGCACCTCTGCGCCGCGGACGAGAGTGAATCCGCCGAAGCTCGCGGGTGCACTGTTGTCCGGGTGACCTTCCAATTCGGCGCACAGCGTAAACAAATCGTGGCGGGTGAGATTTGTCCGCGCAATTTTATTCAAGGCATGAAGCACTCCGAGGCGCACCGTTACGCTGCTGCCAAGCCCGCGAGCAATCGGAATCTTGCCCTTAATATCGCAGGCAAACTCAAAGGCCTTGCATTCTGTGGCTGCGAAAAATTCTCTGGCTGCATCTCGGACCATTCCGCTGACTGCGCCGTGTTTGCTCTGGCTGACCGTTATACGGTTGTAAAGAGAAAGCGCCACCCCAAGGCAATCGAAACCGGGCCCGAGATTCGAAGTGCTGGCGGGAACACGCACCGTGACTTGCTGCACTCGCCGAGCTTATCGTGCGTATCGAACGCGGCAAGACAGGCGATGACGCGTGATTAAATTAGAACGACATCGTGAAAACGACCTGGATCGAGCGCGGATTAATGCGCGATCTCGAGGCGGAGGGAACGGATGCCTATCGTCTTTGGACGATCGCGGGTGGCTGGGTGGAACGATTCGGGCCCGATGTTCTCATTTCTTTTAAGAACCAGGCTGCGCGCGAGCGATTGACCACAGAATATTTTATGTGGGCGGAGGCGATGGACTTCAACGCCCAACGAATCTTCGAGCGTTTTTTGCCGAAGCGTAATGAAGAGCGTACAGCGCCAAAACTAATTCTGGGTGATTCCAACATCAGCTCGCGCAGTGTCGTGATGGAGCGTGGCTTGCGATTCGAAATCGATTTTAGCATCGGTTATTCCGTAGGATTGTTTATCGATCAACGCGAAAATCGGAGCTTTGTTCGTAAGAGCGCACCGAAGCGAATGCTTAATTGCTTCGCTTACACCTGCTCATTTTCGGTGGCGGCGGCAATAGTCGGCGCGAACACCCTGAGCGTGGATCTATCCAAAAAATCGCTTGAGCGCGGCCGCGCGAACTTTGTGGTCAACAACTTGCCGGCAAGGGGACACCATTTTATTGCCGATGACGTTTTTGAAGTTCTGCCGCGGTTGTCGCGCAAAGGCGAAAAGTTCGATTTAATCGTGCTTGATCCGCCGACATTCTCGCGTTCGCATCGCGGTAGAACTTTTCAGGTCGAATCAGATTTCGGAGGCTTGCTCATGGCGGCGCTAGAAGTGGCCGATCGCGATTGCCGCATTTTGCTTTCAACCAACTGCGCCGCGCTCAACGAACGCGCGATCGAAGTGATGGCACGGTTTTGCTTGAAAGCATCGCGTCGAGCGGGCAGCTTTCATTCTGAACCGCGGCCGGTTGAGTTTCCGCCCAATAGCGGCGCCAGCACGGTCTGGCTGACCTTGCGTTAGCAGGATAAGAACACGCAAAGCGGCCCCGGCAACCGAAACAAAGTTATGGACGAAAACACTGATATTGCATTGCGCGGCGTGCGCTACGCACAGGACCAATTTTCCGAAGTGGTGACCCAGGCGGAGGAATTCGTGCGAGAAAAACCGGGGCAATCGCTTCTCATCGCCCTTCTTGCTGGGTTCATCCTCAATCGCCTGCCCATTGGTCGCTTGTTTGGCGGCGTGGTCCGGTTGCTCATGTTCGCGCTTAAGCCAGCGCTGCTGATCTACGGCGCGACCAAAGTGTACGAGGTCATCCAGGAAGAAGAATAGTGCCGTCATCCTGAGCACAGTCGAGGGATCCCGCAATGGGACCTTTAAGGTAACGCAATGGGACCCTACGATTCTGCTTCGCTTTGCTCAGGGTGACCGAAAGGGCGGGGCGGTTATTCTTCCAGAGTAAAGCCAACTTTCACCGCGACCTGCCAATGATCTATTTTGCCGTTTTCAATGTGACCGCGTGTTTCCGTCACCTCTAACCAGCGCATATTGCGGATTGTCTCTTTAGCACGAGCCAAGGCGTTCTCTACCGCCGCTTCGATCGATTGCGGCGAAGAACCAACCAGTTCGATTTTTTTGTAAACGTGATTGCTCATATCCAATGTTTCCACAGGCACTGGATAGAACAATGGTAAAAGAAGTTTAAAGCGTTGAATCGGTTAGTAGTTGGCTCGCTTCAATGCTTCAACCCACCAGCTGCCCGCGCTTGCCCAGCGCGTTTGCCAGCGATATTAGGAACTTCGCAATGGAAACGAACATCGAATCGTATCTGATCGAGAAGCGCGTCTTCAAGCCTGCAAAAGAATTTGCAAAAAAAGCGCGGATCAAATCGCTCGCCCAGTATCAAAAAATATACCGCGAATCGATTCGACGACCGGAAACATTTTGGGCGCGAGAAGCGAAGGAACTGACCTGGCAAAAGCCGTGGAAAAAAGTGCTCCATTGGAAAGCGCCATTCGCGAAATGGTTCATCGGCGGGCAACTCAATCTTTCGGAGAATTGCCTCGATCGTCATCTTAACGGCTGGCGACGAAACAAGGCTGCCATTATTTGGGAAGGCGAACCTGGCGAGAAACGCACTCTCACTTATCAGCAATTACATCGCGAAGTCTGCCATTTCGCCAATGTGCTGAAGCGCAACAGAATTCGCAAAGGCGATCGGGTCATCATTTATCTCCCGACCATCCCGGAGGCCGCGATTGCGATGCTGGCCTGCGCGCGGATCGGCGCCGTCCATTCCGTTGTCTTCGGTGGATTCAGCGCTGATAGCATTCGTGATCGCATCGCGGACAGCGGCGCGATCGCGTTGATCACTGCGGACGGCAGCTACCGCCGTGGGGCAGTTGTCCCGCTAAAAAATAATGTCGACCACGCTCTCAGCGGCGGCACCACGGTAAAACGTGTGATCGTTTTCAAGCGCGCGGGCAACGAAATTCACATGGAGGAGGGTCGCGACGTTTGGTGGCACCGCGAACTCGAATACGTCGATGCGAATTGCGAGCCCATTGCGGTCGCTTCCGAGCACCCACTTTACATTCTCTATACCAGTGGCTCGACCGGAAAACCGAAGGGAATTCTGCATACCACCGGCGGCTACCTCCTCGGGATTTATTCGACGATGAAATATGTCTTCGATGTCCGCGACGAAGACCTATTCTGGTGTACTGCGGACGTGGGCTGGGTGACGGGCCACAGTTACGTCGTTTATGGTCCGCTCACGCTGGGCGCGACGACTTTGATGTATGAAGGCGCGCCGAACTGGCCGGAGCCAGACCGATTTTGGAAAATCGTCGAAGACTATCGAGTAACAATTCTATATACCGCGCCTACCGCGATTCGTGCGTTCATTCGCTGGGGTGATGACTGGGTAAAGAAACATGACTTGTCTTCTTTGCGCCTCCTTGGATCAGTCGGCGAGCCGATCAATCCCGAGGCATGGATGTGGTATCACAAGACGATCGGGGGCGGGCGTTGTCCGATCGTCGATACCTGGTGGCAGACTGAGACAGGCGCAATCATGATCACGCCATTGCCAGGCGCAATTCCGACCAAACCCGGGAGCGCGACACTGGCGTTTTTTGGGGTCGATGCCGCAGTGGTGAACGAACGTGGCGAAGAGGTCGGCGCAAATGTGGGCGGGAAATTGATCATCCGAAAGCCATGGCCATCGATGTTGCGCACGATCTATGGAGACCAGGAACGCTATCAAAAACAGTACTGGAGTGAGTTTAAGGGACGCTATCTCACCGGAGACGGCGCACGGCGCGATCGCGATGGATATTTTTGGATCGTTGGCCGTATTGACGACGTGCTCAATGTCGCCGGACATCGTCTCGGCACGTCGGAAATCGAGAGCGCGCTGGTCGCGCACACGCAAGTGGCGGAAGCAGCGGTCGTTGGTCGGCCTGATGAAATGAAAGGGCAGGCCGTCGTCGCGTTTGTCACCTTGAAAGGAAGTGCCAGCCCATCGACCCGGTTAAAAGCGGAATTGCGTGATCATGTTGGCATTCACATCGGTGCGATCGCCAAGCCGGATGAAGTGCGATTCGCGGAAGCATTGCCAAAAACGCGCAGCGGCAAAATAATGCGGCGCTTACTCAAGGAAATTGCCAGTGGCCAAAACGTGACCGGCGACACGACGACGCTCGAGGATTTCAGCGTCCTGGCGAAATTGAGCGAAGAAGAATGATTTACGGAAAGAGGTAACTCCCCTTCCGTCCAGTGTTGATATAACGGCGGCGTAAGCGTTGTCATCCCGAGGCCAGCGAGGGATCTCGCGCCCGACGTTTCGGACATACAAGTTAGTTCGCGTGCTGACTCACCATCCGCAAGACCCTTCATTTCAGGATGACGGCGCAAAGTGCGTTTATGTCGTGCGCGTAAAAAGCTCTGTTATTCTGAGCGAACTTTCGCAAGAATGATTGCTCTTTTTCAAAAGAGTTGTTCGGCTAGCATTAATCTGTGAGTTTCATCCGCACCGGTCTGCGCGAGCTGGGATTGAAAGTGCGACGGCAACGGACACGCATGGCGTTGCGACACGTAAAGCGACAGCTTCAGCGTAGCGAAATTTATCTCGGGCGCGAAGGAACCGCGCAGGCCGCAAGCTTCCCGGAAGTCCGCAACGAGATCGTCGCGCTTAAAAAACTCGAGCAGGAGCAAAAGGAAGTGGCATTGCGCATCGCGCAAATCGAAGTTGCGGTCAAGCAGCTCGAAACGGAACGGGCGGAAAATGCGCGTGCCCAAAACGACGCGATCAGCAAATTGGAAGCGGAGAAAAAGCCAATCCTGCAACAACGGGACGACGCGAAAAACGCCGCTACGATTTGTGAGCGTGAGCTGGCGAGTGTGGAAGCCCGCTTGCAGGCAAATGATTCAGCCGATCGGGAGTTGCTCAAACAACTTTCAGCCTTGCAGGCGCAGGCGCCCCCACCTGAGGATCTGGATGCACGAGCAGCAGTGCTGGCCAGCAAGCGTGCGCGGCTGCCGCAGGAGCGTGCGGAAATTGTTCGCGCTCGTGAGGGCAGCGCGGGAGCGTGCCGGCAGGCCGCACAAAAACTCGCTGCGGCGCAGGAGGAATTAGCGGCGGCAGAGCGAAACATCGCGCGCGTGCACGAGCAATTCGAAGCGACTGATCGCGCCCTAGCTGAAAAGGCACGCGCACGGCAAGACGCGTTGCGGGACGCACGAGCGCAGCACCAGACGGTCGAGGAACGAAAGAATCCGGCTTACTTGAACATTGGTCGCCATCTTGCCACTCGCGGCATCGCCCCGCCGAATGCGCCTCACTTATTGCATGACGTGCTCCGCCACCGCCAATCGGTTCAGCGTCACCACGACCATCGGGAACAACTCAGCGTTCTCTCCGCGCAAATCGATAAACAGGAATTGCGAAAATTTTATTTCGTCATCGCTTCGATTCTTGTGCTGCTGGCAATTGTCCTGCCGCTCGTCTTCCAATCCCCGCCCAAACGTGAATGGCTGCCGCGCGAAACCGATGCCATTCTTTCCTTAAATGCAGAGCATTTTGATCGCGACGATTTGCCAAAGAAATGGCGGAACGAAGATTTTTGGCTACAAACCTGGCCCGGCTTAATCGGTGCTGCTTCGCAGACACCCCGTTTGAAAATTCCCGGCGATGCCGCGCGGGTCACCCGGGCTCTTACCACCGCGGAAAATTCGCCGCCACGAGAATTTCTCCTGGTGGAAGCGCGCGATAATGTTTCGATGGTGGTGCGGACAATTGCGGAGGATAAGCAATTTGAACGACGGACCATTAGCGGCCTCCCGGTCTGGCAGCGATCCGATTTCAGCATCGCGCGCGTCGGCCCAAAAACGCTTGCCGTCGGCATGCCCGATGGAGTGGACGAGTTGGTGCGAGTGCGTCTGGGACTGGACGCGGATCTGCAGATCACGGGCGAATTTTTCGGTCGCTATCAGGCGCTCGATCAAGAAACCACTTTGCGTTTGATCTCGCGCGACCCGCCCGGATTGGCCCGCGCGTTTCATCCCATTTTCTCACGTGAACTTCTGGAGAGCGCGCAGTTGCTCGGACTGGGCGTTTCCCTCCAGACACCGGTGAAAGCGCGCCTCTTGTTGCGGCTTTCATCGGAAAACGCGGCAAGCGACCTGGCTAAAAGTATTCATGATGATCCGCAACGTTGGCTGCGAATCGAGCAATCCGATCTCCCGCTTTTCGCCGCGCCACCGGAAATCAATCGCCAACGTGCAGATCTGGAAATCCGCTTCAACATTCCGGAAAACAGCGCACGACTTCTGCTCCAACGCATCGCCAAGACCGATGCACCGCCAGCCGCGACCGCAGCAAACTAATCCCGCGATGGCCCTCATCGTTTTCGCAACCTTTTTGCTCGGCCCACCGGTTGTTGGCGCGCAAATTTCGGCGCTCCCCACAAGCGATTTCGCGTGGGTTGATCTCACAACCATTGCGCCGGCCATTCGGATTGAATTG
>Ga0209156_10000792_pt1 | contig 26712 bp, 24 predicted proteins | sample GraSoiAngelo_124_FD_185881 | JGI IMG/M metagenome (GOLD analysis project Ga0209156, IMG submission 185881) | Grasslands soil microbial communities from the Angelo Coastal Reserve, California, USA - 14_0927_05_20cm (SPAdes) (version 2) | ecosystem: Environmental > Terrestrial > Soil > Grasslands... | reverse complement strand
GCGCGTGGCCCCCCGCTGGAGGGCGGGATTCGGCTACGAGTTTCTCGAGCGAGCCGACGGCTTTCGAGGCCTCGCGGCCGTGTACGGTCTTCGGTTCGCGTCCCCACCCACCGCCATGGATCTGGGACTGACCTATCGCGCGTTAGCGGAGGGCAAGGTGGACGTGATCGCCGGAAACTCGACCGACGGCCAGATCCAGGCGCTGGACCTCCTGGTGCTGGAAGACGACCGCCACTACTTCCCGCCATATGAAGCCGCTCCGGTGATCCGGCTGACAACGGTCACACGACACCCGAAGGTCGCCGCGGCCCTCGCTCAGCTCGCCGGTCGCATCTCGGATGCCGAGATGCGACGCCTCAACGCGCTCGCGGACGTGGAGCATCGGGACATCGCCACCGTCGCGCGCGACTGGCTGCGCAGCAACCTGCCGTGAAGGCGCGGTTGCAGCTCGTGCTCGCCGCGCTCTGCTTTTCGACGGCGGGCGCCGCCATCAAGTGGTGCGGGTTCGGCCCCTCCCAGATCGCGGCGATCCGCGCCCTGGTGGCGATGCTGGCGATCCTCGTGCTGATCCCCGAGTCGCGTCACGGCTGGAGCTGGCGCGTCGGGCTGGTCGGCGTCGGCTACGCGGCCGCTGGTCTCTTGTTCGTGTTCGCGAACAAGCTGACGACGGCCGCCAACACCGTCTTTCTCCAGGCGACCAATCCGCTGTTCGTGGTGGTGTTGGCCCCGTGGCTCCTGGGCGAGCCCGTGACCCGGGGCGACTTGCGGTTCATGGGCGTGCTGGCCCTGGGTCTGGCGTTGCTGTTCGTGGGGGGCGGGCAGCGACAGTTTGCCACGGCGCCGGAGCCCTTGCTCGGCAACGTGCTGGCTGCCGGGAGTGCGGTGGCGTGGGCGGTCACGGTCACGGGGTACCGCTGGCTCGCGCGCCAAAGGAGCGAACATGGCGCCGGCCATGGCCCGATCGCGGCCGCCGCCGCGTGCGGCAACCTGATCGTGTTTCTGGCTTGCCTGCCGGCTGCGCTCCCGCTCGCGGCGGGGCGTCCCACCGACTGGGTGATCGTGATCTACCTCGGCGTATTCCAGCTCGGGCTCGCCTACGTGTTCCTGTCGCGCGCGATCACCCGGGTACCCGCGCTCGAGGCGTCGCTGTTCTTGCTAGTCGAGCCGGTGCTGAGTCCCGTGTGGGCGTGGCTCGCGCACGGCGAAACGCCCGGCCCGCTGGCGGCGATCGGGGGCGTCGTGATCCTGGCCGCGACGGCGCTCAAGTCGTGGCGCGACACGGCCGTGGTGGCCGCGTGAGCGAACGCATCATCCGCACGTACTTCGCCATCACGGGACTATTCAATCTGGCGATGTCGCTCATTTGGGGGATCGACACGCTGTTCAAGATGGGCGCCGGGCTCGACATCCAGCAGGTGCTCCTGACCAATGCCGCGTTCACGTTCGGCTCGATGGTGTTCGAGATTCCCACCGGCGTCGTGGCGGACACCGTGGGACGACGGGTGTCGCTGCTGCTGTGTCTCGTGACGCTGTTCACCACGACGCTCTTGTACGTCGCCTGCGCCTGGCGCGGGTGGGGGTTCGGCGCGTTCCTGTGGATCTCGGTGCTGCTCGGCTTGGGGTACACGTTCTACACGGGCGCCGTGGACGCCTGGCTGGTGGACGCCCTCAAGGCCACGGGCTACGTGGACCCGCTCGAGGCCGTGTTCGCCCGGGGCCAGATGTATTTCGGGGCCGCGATGCTGGTCGGGACGATCGGCGGCGGGCTGCTGGGCAACATCCATCTTTACATCCCGTACCTGGTGCGGGCCGGGCTCGTGGTGCCGCTGTTCCTGCTGGCGTGGTTCCGCATGCCGGAGCCGGGATTCACGCCCCGGACTCTGGAGCTGCGCCGTGTGCCGGCCGAACTGCGGCGCGTGTTCGTCGAGGGCTTACGCTATGGCCTCGGGCATGCGGTCATCCGGCCCGTGATGCTGGCGTCGCTCGTCTCCATGAGCTTCATGATCTTCGGTTTCTACAGCTGGCAGCGCTACTTTCTCGATTTGTTGGGGCGCGACGCCGTGTGGGTAGATGGGGTGATCAGCGCGCTGGTCGGCTTGAGCCTCATCGTGGGCAACGCGCTCGTCGTGCCGCTCTCCCGCGTCGTGCGCACGCGGACCGGGGTGCTCATGCTCTCGACCGGGGTCCAGGCGGCGCTGGCGGTGGCCTGCGGCCTGCTCACAAACTTCTACACGGTCGTGGCGCTGTACCTGCTGTACGGCGTGGCCATCGGTCTCGCGCTCCCCGTGAAGCAGGCCTATCTGAACGCCCACATCCCGTCGGCGCAGCGGGCGACGATCATCTCGCTCGACTCGATGTTCGCGAGCAGTGGCGGCGTGCTGGGGCAGACGCTGTGGGGTCGGGTCGCGCGGACCCGCTCGATCGGCACGGCGTGGGCGTGGAGCGGGCTGACGCTCCTCCTGGGCATCCCGCTTTACTGGCTAGCACGGCGACGGGACGGGCACTTGGACGCGATGGGCTAGACGCCGAGACGCCTAGACGCCTAGGGTGAGACGCCTAGACGCCTAGACGTCCAGCGGGTTCTAGTTGAGCGTAGTCAGGAAAGCCGACCTGACCACTCCCCGCTACGCACCGCTAGGCGTCTAGGCGTCTGGGCGTCTCGTCTTACTTCGTGCTGTCCTTCTTTTCCTGCCTGTCTTCGTGCACGTCCTTGCGATCCTGCCGCAAGTCCCGCCGATCCCTGCGCGCGTCGCGCACGTCATGGCGCCGATCGCGGGCGTCGTGCCGCAGATCGCGCGCGTCGCGCCGCGCGTCCGTGGTATCGCCACGCTTCACGTCCTGCCGCACGTCCCGGCGATCCTGCCGGATGTCCCTGGTGTCGTGGCGAATGTCCTTGCGGTCGCCGCGCAGCTCACGGCGGTCGTGGCGGACTTCCTTGCGGTCCTGCTTCACCGCGTTCGAGTCCTGGGCTGAAAGCACTCGCGGAGCGCTGGCGGCGAGCGCCAACACCGCGAAGAGGGCGAAGAGACGTCGCATACGGGTGGTTCCCGGTTAAGGTCGCAGATAAGACCCGGGCATCGGGCCGGGCGTTAACAGCGTGACGCCGGTCACACGCTACCCGCTAGCGCTGCTTGAACTTGGGCAGCTGGTCTCGGTGACGCTTCAAGAACTCCTCGTAAATGTGGCTATCGGTGTAATCGCGAATCTCGCCGATCCGATCCCCCTGGAACTTGAGGATGCAGCACGTCCGCTGGTCCATCACGTCGCGCGGGTCGGATTGCAACCACGAGCGCTCGCGGATCTCGACGATCACTCGCTCGTCCGCCTCGTACCAATCGCGCTGGACGTCCTCGGATCCCCAGTCGGCGGCGCCCAGTCCGGGCTCGCGGTTCCAGAGGGCATCGAGCACCGCTTCGCGGCCGCGCCATTCGCCCCCGATTCGGGGAGCGCCGGCCACCCAATAGACGATGTCATCCGTGAAATAGCGGCCTGTCTCCGCTCGGTTTCCCGCGAACAACGCCTTCTCGTAGGCTCTAGCGACGTCCAGGCGACGGCTCATACAGTCAGCTCCTCGATCTCTTCCGGCTCCGGCAGGGTGCTCGCCTTGCGTCCGGCCCGCTCCATGGGCTTGTCCATCTCCGCTTTGTGCCGGTCGACGATGGTCCAGAAATCGACCGCGCGATCGAGCAGCTCGTAGGCGGCTTCTTTGAGCGTGTCGCTCTTCATCACCTGCCGCACGTTATTCTGCATGTCCTCGGCATCCCAGCCGCGCGAGTGCGCGATGAAGGGGAACGGCGGGAACACGAAACCGAGCTCGGCCCAGAAGGTGAACATTGCGCCGGCCACGGCCTGGATGTTGTCCTGACCGCCGGTGATGATGAAGGCCGCGACCTTGTTCTTGATCAACACCTGGTTGCGGATGGTGACCTGATTCTGCACGCAGTTCAGCCGCTCGATCATCTTGTAATAGAGCGACGAAGCGTTCCCCCAGCGGATCGGCGTCCCGATGAGCACGACGTCCGCCCAATGGACGAGCCCTTCGTACACGGCCGTGAGCTGGTCCTCCGGGTCGCGCTCGGTGATCGCGCAGGGCCAGGTGCACGCGTGCGCGGCCTTGGAGTAATTCCCCTCGCAGTGGCGAAACTTCAAGTCGCGGAGCTTGATGTACCGCGTTTCGGCGCCACGACGCTTCGCCTGATCCACGGCGTGCTCGAGCAAGGCATCCGAGGTCGAGAAGCGCGGATTGACATCGTCCATCGCGGTGGTGGAGATGACGAGCACGCGGGGGGGCGCGCCCGCGGGCTTGGCGTGCTCCTCGAGCAGATGTGACGGCTTGTGCTTGACCAGCTTGCGCGGCATCACGGGTGGCGTCTGCACGTACACGCCGTCCGGCCGCTCCTCCACCGCGAACACCGGGACCTGCTCTTCGTCGTAGCCTTCGGGTCCCTTGCCCGTGATCACGCTGTACTCCCAGGCGTGCCAGGGGCACATCACGAACTCGCCGCGCAGCCGGCCTTCGGACAGCGGACCGCCCTTGTGGTTACAGGTGTTGCCGATCGCCCGGAACCGGCCATCGTGGAAAAACAGGGCGACCGACCAGCGGTCGAGCTTGACGGCGGAGGGAACGCGCGAGCGCAGCTCGGCGGTGTCGCCGAGGCGGTGCCAGGTTGTCATGGGACGCTTCCGTTGGGTCCGTGTAGATTCTAGCCCCTATGCCCGCAGCCCGCTCGCGCGTCGCCGTCATCTTCTTCACCGTCTTGATCGATCTCATCGGGTTCGGGATCATCATCCCGATCCTTCCCTACTACGCGCAGCGGCTGGGAGCGGACGGGCTGGGGCTGGGTGCGCTGCTCGGGGTGTTCTCGGCGATGCAGTTCGTGGCGACCGCGTTCCTGGGCCGCACCTCCGACCGGGTGGGACGACGCCCCATCCTGCTCACGACCATGCTCGTCAACGCGCTCGGCTATCTGTTGTTCGCGGCCGCGCACTCCTACCCGGTGCTGTTCCTCGCGCGCGTCGTGTCGGGATTGGCGGGCGGCAACATCTCCGCTGCGCAGGCCTACATGGCCGACATCACGACGCCGGCCGAGCGGTCGCGCGGAATGGGCATAATCGGCGCCGCCTTCGGGCTCGGCTTCATCATCGGTCCGGCGCTGGGTGGTCTCTCGGCGCATTACCTCGGGCCAGCCGCCCCTGGCCTCGTCGCGGCGGTGTTGTCGCTCGCCAATTTCGTGTCCGCGTACCTGGTGCTTCCCGAATCGCTCGAGGCGGAGCACCGCAGCGAGCGCGCGCTGTGGGACTTCTCGCACATCGGCGACGCGCTGCGAAACCCGCGGCTCGCGCCGCTCATGATCGCCTGGGCGCTCGCGCCCTTCGCATTCTCGGGCTACACGGTCGCGATCCCGCTGTGGGCGAACGTGACCTTCGGCTGGCGCGAGCAGCAGCTCGGGTGGTTCTTCACGGTGATCGGCGTGACCGCGGCGATCGTGCAGGGATACGGGTTCGGGAAGCTCGCACACCGGTTTGGCGATCGCCGGCTCCTGATCGTGGGCGGGTTCGGTATGGCGGCGACGATCGCGCTGGTTCCGGCGCTCCACTCCAGCGCCGCGCTGTACGCCTGGACGGCGGCGCTCGCCTTCTCGAACAGCATCTTCGGGCCCGCCGCCACGGGGCTGGTCTCCGTGTTCGCCGATCCCACGGAGCAGGGGACGGTGCTCGGCGCGGCGCAGGCGCTCGCAGCCCTGGGCCGCCTGCTCGGGCCGCTCGTGATGGGAGAGGTCTACGATGTGTCGCGGCCGGCGGCGTTTCTGGTGGCGGGAGGGGTGATGGCGCTGGGGGGCTTCGCGTGTCTTCGGGTGCCCGCAGTCGAACCTCAGGCAGTGAAGGCAGACGGCTAGACGGTCAGGCAGACGCCTAGACGCCCAGACGCCGAGACAGGCGCCTAGACGCCCAGACGCCTAGCGGGTTGTAGGCGTGAGCATGCAGGTAGGCCTACCTCCTCCTAAACCCTCACCGCCGCTGGGCGTCTCGGCGTCTAGGCGTCTATTTGTGGCGTCTGGCTAGCCGTCTAGGACCTGTGACGTTCATATTCTCCTCACCCCCTGCCGGAGTTGGTTGCGCAATGCGCGTGTACAAGACGCCGGAGATCCGCAACGTCGCGGTCGTCGGCCACGGCGCGAGCGGCAAGACGTCCCTGGTCGATGCCCTCGCGTTCGTGGCCGGCACGAGCAAGCGTCACGGGTCCGTGAAAGACGGCACCGCCCTCACCGATTACACGCCCGACGAAATCGAACGCAAGTACTCGATCAATCTCGCCCTCGCCGTGGCGGAGTGGCTCGACAGCAAGCTCAACCTCATCGACACACCGGGATACCTCGACTTCACGGGCGAGGCCCTGGCGGGCGTCCACGCAGCCGACGGGGCGGTGGTGGTGCTCTCCGCCACCGGCGGCGTGGAGGTGGGCACCGAGAAGGTGTGGGACTACTGCGAGGCCCGGGGCATCCCCCGACTCTTCTTCGTCTCCCTGATGGACAAGGAGCACGCCGACTTCGAGCGCGTCTACGCGCAGGTCAAGGAGCGGCTCACGCCGAAGGTGATCCCGGTGGAGATCCCGGTGGGAGAAGGCCCGGCCTTCCACGGGATCATCAATCTCTTCTCCAAGAAGTGCCACATGTACAAGAAGGGGACGAAGGTCGGCGAGTACGAGGAAGGGGACGTGCCGCCCGAGTACCAGGCCCGGTTCGAGCGCTACTCCAAGGAGCTGATCGAGCGGATCGCGGAGACGGATGACACGCTGCTGGAGCGCTACCTCGGGGGCCAAGAGATCGGGCGGGACGAAGCGATCGCGGCGATGAAGGCCGGCATGGCGAAGGGCGAGCTGTTCCCGCTGTTTTGCGGCGCCGCCGAGCTTACGTACGGCATGCGAGCGCTGCTGACGAAGATGGTGGAGCTCCTGCCGGCGCCCCACGAGCGGCCGCCGGTGGAGGCCCAGAAATGGGGGAGCGCCGAGCGGGTGACACTTAAGTCGGAGGATACCGGCCCGTTCGTGGCGCAGGTGTTCAAGACGATCTCGGAGCCACACGTAGGCGACGTGACGTTCTTTCGCGTGTACTCCGGCACGGTCCGGAACGGCCAGGACGTGTACAACGCCCCCCGCGAGGCGGTGGAGAAGCTGAACCACCTGTGCGTCACGCAGGGCAAGGAGCGATTCGAGATCGCCGAGCTGCGCGCCGGCGACGTCGGCGCCGTGGCCAAGCTGCGGGACACCCACACCAACGACACGCTCTCCACCCGGGAGCACGCCATCGTGCTGCCCAAGATCCCGTTCCCCGAGCCGGTGATCACGGAAGCAATCGACGTAAAGCAGCGGGGGGAGGAGGAGAAGCTGTCGAACGGCCTGCACAAGCTGCACGAAGAAGACCCCACGTTCCAGCACGAGTACTCGGGCGAACTGGGGCAAACGCTGATCCGCGGGCTGGGGGAGCGGCACCTCGAGATCATCGTGGGGCGGCTGGCGCGCAAATTCGGCGTGCACGCCCAGATCGGGCGCCCCAAGATCGCGTACCGCGAAACGTTCCGGGCCCGCGCGGAAGGCCAGGGGAAGCACAAGAAGCAGACCGGTGGCCGCGGCCAGTACGGCGACTGCTGGATCCGCATCGCCCCGCTGCCGCGCGGGTCGGGATTCCAGTTCGTGGACGAGATCGTGGGCGGCGTGATCCCGCGCCAGTACATCCCGGCGGTGGAGCGTGGCGTCCAGGAGGCGGCGGCGCGCGGGCCGGTGGCTGGCTATCCCGTCGTGGACTTCAAGGTGGAGGTGTACGACGGGTCCTACCACGATGTGGACTCGAACGAAATGTCGTTCAAGATGGCGGGCATCCTGGCGTTCCGGAACGTGAGCCCCAACTGCAAGCCGGTGTTGCTCGAGCCGATCCTCGAGCTTGAGGTGTGGACCCCGGACGAGTATCAGGGCGCCGTGATGGGCGATCTGTCGTCGCGGCGCGGGCAGATCCTCGGCACCGAGCCCGACGGGCGGCAGGTGAAGATCAAGGCGCTCGTGCCCGAAGCCGAGCTCGACCGCTACGCCACCACGCTGCACTCGATCACGCATGGCCGTGGCACGTATCGCTCGAAGTTTCACGTGTACCAGGAAGTGCCGCCTGATGCGGCGCAGAAGGTCGCGGAGGTGCGCAAGAAAGAGCTCGAGGAGGCGAAGGCGTCTTGAGGCGCTGGCTGCGCCTGTGGTTCTCCTCCCGCGATCCCGTCGATCGGCGCGCGTACCTGCAAAGCGGCGCCGCCCTGATGCTGCTCAAGTACACGGTGGACGCGAGCCTCGTGTGGGCATTCGTCGGCCGCTGGTGGACTCCGCTCGGCTACTTGAACCCCGTCTGGACGCTGCGCCAGCAGCTGCTGCGCGGCGCGCCGGACTGGCTCGCTCCTGCGCTGGTCGTATGGACCCTGCCGTTCCTGTGGATCGGCGTGAGCCTGACGCTGCGGCGGGCGGTGGACGCCGGACGCTCGCCGTGGTGGTGTCTGCTGTTCTTCGTGCCCCTCGTCAACTACCCGACTATGCTGTGGCTCGCGGCTCAGCCGTCGCGCGCCGGGCCCGCCGGCCCCCCCGGCCCCGCCGGCGGGGCGCTGCAGCACGCGGCCGCCGACCGCAGGCTCCGCGCAGGGCTGCTGGGCGTTGCCGCCGCGCTCGCGATCACGATCCCGTCTGTGCTGATCGGGGTCTATCTGCGGCGCCTCTACTCCGCCGGGCTGTTCCTCGGCACCCCCTTCACCATCGGCTACATCAGCGCCTATGTATTCAACGCGCGCCAGGCCCAGAGCGCGCGCCACACGCTCGAGGTGGCGGTGCTGGCGGTCGCGCTCGCGGGCGGGGCCATGCTGGTGTTTGCCCTCGAAGGCGCGCTCTGCATCGCGCTGGCATTGCCGCTCGCGGCGTTACTCGCCCTCCCCGGGGCCGTCCTCGGAAGAGCGGTGGCGCTGCGCGGCGCGGGGCGGTCGCTCCTCGCCGGAGCGCTGCTCGCGCCGCTCGTGGTGCTGGTGAGCCCGCGGCAGCGGGCGCCCTCCCACGAGGTCGTGACCGTGATCGAGGTCGACGCCCCGCCGGCGGTCGTGTGGCGTCACGTCATTAGCTTTCCGCAGCTGGCGCCGCCCCGCGAGTGGCCGTTCCGCGCGGGCGTCGCGGCCCCGATGGCGGCGCGCATCGTCGGATCCGGCGTGGGGGCGACCCGCTACTGCGACTTCACGACCGGCAGCTTCGTCGAGCCGGTCACGGTTTGGGAGGAGGGTCGCCGGCTGGGATTCGACATCACGACGCAGCCGCCGCCCATGCGCGAGTGGAGCCCGTATCGCGACGTGAACCCGCCGCACCTCGACGGGTACTTCCGGGCGACTCACGGGGAGTTCCGACTGACCCCGCTGCCCGGCGGCCGTACCCGTCTCGAAGGGCGGACCCAGTACGTGGTGTCGCTGTTCCCGCAGACCTATTGGACGCTGCCCACCGGCCGTCTCGTTGCGGCGATCCACGAGCGGGTGCTGCGGCACATCAAGGCAATCGCCGAGGAGGAAGATCACCCATGAGAGGGACGATCCTCTATGCCGCGCTGGGCGCCCTGGGCATTGCCTGCGTACGGCCCGACAAGGCCCCGCCCGCATCCGACACGACCGCGTCGCGCGCCGATACCGCGGCGCCGTCCCCGGCCGCGGCGCCGCCACCGGCTCCGGCTCCAGTGCCGGCGCCGGCGCCGACCGCGACCAAGGTCGCCACGGTGCAGGGCTTCCTGGCGCCGGAATCGGTGCTGCACGACAGCACGCAGGACATCTACTTTGTGTCCAACATCAACGGCAGCCCCACGGCGAAGGACAACAACGGTTTCATCAGCCGGGTGCGGCCGGACGGGGCGGTCGAGAACCTCAAGTTCATCGAGGGCGGGCGGAGCGGCGTCACCCTCAACGCGCCGAAGGGTCTCGCCCTCGAGGGCGACACGCTGTGGGTCGCCGACATCGACGTCGTACGGGCGTTCGATGCGAAGACGGGTGCCGCGATCGACACGGTGAGCCTGAGCAAGCTCGGGGCGGTGTTCTTGAACGACATCGTGGTCGGCTTGAGCGGCGCGCTCTACATCACCGATACGGGCATCCGGTTCGACGACGTCGGCAACGTGCTGCATCCGGGTCCGGATCGCGTGTTCCGCGTGGGCCCCGACCGCGCGGTGACTCAGGCCATCCGCGGCGACACGCTCGGTCGTCCCAACGGTATCGCCGTCGATCCCGTGGGCAAGCGCTTCATCATCGTGGAGTTCGGCGGACGCTACGTGCTCGGCTGGAAGCCCGGCGACAAGGCGCCGAGCGTGGTCGCGAAGGGCCCGGGTGGATTCGACGGCGTCGTCGTGGAAGGTGGCAGGATTCTCGTGTCGAGCTGGGCCGATTCGAGCGTGTCGAGCTACGAGACGGGCCAGGAGGTGAAACTGATCGGCGGGATCGCCGGACCCGCCGATATCGGCTACGACGCGAAGCGGAATCGGCTGTTGATCCCCTCGCTGCCGGGGAATCGAATGGAGATCTGGCAGTTGCCGTAGCGTCGACGCAACACACGCCGCATTGTCGTCGTGGAGGCGGCCCCTTCCCGCGGGGTGTAATTCTTGCTATCAGTGCGGAGCCGCACACTCGCAGTGAGGTGCTCCGTGTTCGACGTCGGCGGCAGCGCTCGGCAAGAGATCCGCATCGTCCTGGCAGACGATCACGCCGTCGTGCGTGCCGGCCTGCGGGCGCTCTTGGAAAAGCAGCCGGGCTTCGTCGTCGTCGGCGAGGCCGAGACGGGCGGCGAGGCGGTCGCCCTGACCGCGGCGGCGCGTCCCCACGTGGTCTTGATGGATCTCGCCATGCCCGGGGAAGGCGGCCTCGACGCCACGCGACGCATCACTATGCTGGGACTGGGGACCAAGGTCCTGGTGATCACCGCGTTGCCCCAGGAGCAGCAGTTGTGCGACGCGCTCGAAGCGGGCGCCAGCGGCTTCTTACGGAAGGACGCGTCGGTGGAGCAGCTGGCGCGCGCGATCCGCACCGTGGCGGGCGACCGGCTCTTCCTGGACGAGGACGCCGCCCGTCTGGTCGTGCTGCAGCGCTATCGCAAGACGGGGCAGGTCGAGGACGAAATGGCGGCGGCGGAGCGGTTGAGCCGGCGGGAGCGCGAAGTCCTTGCCTTGCTCGCCCTCGGGCACAGCTCGAAGGAAATCGGCCTGAAGCTGTCGCTCAGTCCGAAAACGGTGGACGAGTACCGTGCGCGCCTAAAAGATCGCCTCGGGCTCACGCGGCGGCCGGAGCTGGTGCGGTTCGCATTGCGCACCGGGCTGCTGGTCGAATCCGAGCCCATCGGGCCCGTCACTCCCAGCCTTCCGTCTTCACCTCCGCGAGCACCGACTCCAGGGGGTTGAGCTCCAGCTGCGTCGGCTCCGCCGGCAGCGGGAGCGTCGCTTCGGTCACCGGCCCGCGCACGTTCACGCGCACGTAGGCGCGCGCCCCGTCGCCCATCTCGATCTCCAGCGGCACCGGCATGATGAAGTCTTTGGGCACGTCCTCCTGGCGGATGCGGATGTGCAAGGCGTACCGGTGGTCGGCCGCCGGCTCGGCATGCCACGACAGGATGTAAGTCGGAATCGCCGTGCCATTCACCCACTCGTCGAAGAACCAGTCCATCGGCAGGTTGAGATGCTGCTCGACCACGCGCTGGAAATCATGCGTGGTCGCCCGGCGGCCGCGGTACTGCCCGTAGAAGTCCTGCATCATGGCCGAGAAGGCGTCCTCCTTCATGGTGCGGAAATCGAGCATCAGGTTCCGCAGCATCTGGATCACCCACGCGCCCTTCTCGTAGACCGTCACCTGGTAGTCGCGTGGCTCGACCTCGGCCACGCGCGAGCCCAGCCCGGTCGGCAGCGCATCGCCCCGCCTGGCCCGGATGTCGCGACGCCAATCCTTCAGGTGCTTGAAGAACTTCTCGTTGTCGTTGAGCACGAGCTGCATGTACCAGAGTCCGGCGAAGTCCGCGAAGCCTTCGGAGAGCCATGCGTCCCGATACGTCGCGGGCTCCACCCCAATGCCCCACCACTGGTGCGCCATCTCGTGCGCGCGGAAGATTTCCTCGTCGCCGTTCTCCCGGATCGACTGGAACGTCCACCAGGAGAGGTGGATCAGCCCCGGGAACGCCTGCCCGTGTCCGTAGGGGATCTCGGTGGCGTAATACCGCTGGAACAACGGCGGGCCAAACACGCGGGTGAAGAACGCAAGGCTGTTCGCCACGTCCGCGCCCACGGCCTGCTCGGGATCGCGCTGTCCCAGCAGCAGGTTGCGCAGGTGGTTGTGGGCGTCCCGGTTGAGCTGCACGGTCACGGGCGGGATGCGGGGATCGGTGATCTGGAACTCGCTGAACGGCCCCACGTTGAACGACGCCACAAACGCCGGCCGCTCCGTGACCCAGTGCGTCGTCCGCACGTCGCCATCGACGCGCGACTCGACCAGACGACCACTGCTCGCCAACAGGTAGTGGGCCGGCGTGTGGAAGGTCAGGTCCATGTCCGCCGCCTGTCCCGATCCGTACGTCGGCGCACCGTAACGCGGGAACCAGAGACTGGCTGACTTCAGGAAGAACCAGCGGTCCATGGCCGGCGGCAGCGCCCGACGCAGCGAGTCGCGCCACCGGCGTGGGAGCGAGTCGGTCCACCTACGCTCGATTTGCTCCATGAGCGATCCGTATGTGATGAGGTCGCCATGGTAGACGACGCGGAGCGATCGCGCCTCGCCGGCAACCAGCGGCCTCGCGAACCGCACCCACAGCTCCGGACTATGCTTGGCCCGGAAGAAGCTGTCCGCCGACCCCGTCTCGTCGAGCACCGAGTCGACCTTCAGCTCCTCGTACAAGAGGAACGGGGCCCAGCGAACGCCGTCGCGCCGTGCGGTCACACGGATCGAAGCCTTCGCTGAGAACTCCAGATCCTTTCCCAGGGTTGTTTCGACCTGGTAACGCTCGAGCTTCAACGGATCCGGCCGCTCGACGCCCACGAGCACGCTATCCTGGAGATCCTCGACTCGCGGGAACTGCGATACGATCTGGACCTTCTGCCCGTCCAGCTTGCCGCCCCGGAGCAGCTCGATCTGCTCCGGCTGCTCGGGGTCGACCTGGAACATGAGGTCTTCGCCATGGGCGCGCTTGACATGCCCATAGAAGAAGCCATTCACGTAGCCGTTCAAGAGCCCGCTCATCAAGGTGGAGCTCTCCGACTCGTGCGACCGTCCCTCGAGCAGGCGTCCGAGCGCGTCGCCCACGGCTCCGGACGCGTCGCCGCCGACCGCCGCGGAGCCGAAGCTGAGCTCGCGTGTGAGCTCCCACAGCGTGGAGTCGGTGAAAACGAGGACGGCGGCGGAGATCTCCGTATTCAAAACGGAGTCGCGGAGCACGTGGCTGAGCTGGGCGCGCTCGACCGCCAGCGGTGGCACGAACGAGACCGCGCCCCGACCCACGAACACCGCGCCCACCGTGCGGCCCGCCACCGGCGTCAGCAGGTAGAGCCGGCCGTCGGCGAAGTGGAACTGGATGGCATCGCGCTGCAGCGTGAGGTTGTGGACCGTGGCGACGCTGTCGGCCCGTGGCGCGAGCCTGCGCAACGCCTCGAACACGGGCTCGTAGGCTTCGGCCGTCGAGCCGCTCAAGGGGGCGGGAGGCGGCGGCGCCCCAGCGTCCAGCCGCTGGGCGCTCGCCGGCCTCATCAGGCCGCAGGAGCACAATGTCGCGGCGACGGCGAGACGGGCGGAGAAGGAGGGCACGCGGGGCTCCGACCTTCGTTGCAGCAAGAAATGTGGCGCCGTCGCCCGCCTCGTGCGAGCGCTGGGGTGTGGCGTCACGGCCACAGAGCAGCGGTTTAACCGACCAGGATCGGCTCCTCGCGGGCGGGTTGCCGGTACACGAAGCGCTGGCCGGCGTAGTTTCGCAGCACGACGGCGTCGTCGCTGAGCGACTCGACGTATTCGGGCAAGAGGGGGATCTTGCCGCCGCCGCCGGGGGCGTCGATCACGAAGTGGGGCACGGCGAGGCCTGACGTCCACCCGCGCAGCGCGCGGATGATCTCGAGCCCCTTTTCGACGGTGGTGCGAAAGTGCTCGGCGCCGGCGACCTGGTCGCACATGTAGATGTAGTAGGGCCGCACCCGGGCGGCGAGCAGCTTCTGCATCAGCAGTTTCATGACCGCGGGGTCGTCGTTCACGCCCTTGAGGAGGACGGTCTGGCAGCCGAGCGGGATGCCGGCGTCGGCGAGCCGGCCGAGGGCCGCGACCGCGGCCGGCGTGAGCTCGTCGGGGTGGTTGAAGTGCGTGTTGATGTAGAGGGGATGGTAGCGCTGCAGGATGCCGCACAGCTCCGGGGTGATGCGCTCCGGAAGGTGGCACGGCACGCGGCTTCCGATGCGGAGGATCTCGAGATGGGGGATCGCCCGCAGGCGCCGGCACAGCTCGTCGATCCGGCGATCGGAGAGCAGCAACGGGTCGCCGCCCGACATGATCACGTCGCGGATCTCCGTATGGGCTTCGAGATAGCGGAAGGCCGACTCGAGCTCGCGCATCGAGATCTTCTCGGGGTCGCCCACCTTGCGGCGCCGCGTGCAGAACCGGCAATACGACGCGCACACCGGCGAGACGAGAAACAGGGCCCGATCGGGATAGCGGTGGGTGATGTTGGGCACGGGTGAATGCGCGTCTTCGGCCAGCGAATCGACCAGGCCGTCGCGCACGTCGAGCTCCTGCAAGTCCGGCACGTACTGCCGCCAGATCGCGTCGCCGGGGGATCGGATCAGGTCGACCATCGCCGGCGAGATGCGGAACTCGAAGTTGAGCGCGGCCTGCCGCAGCCGCTCGAGGTCCGGGAACTGCTCCGGTCCGAATTTCGCCACGAGCGCGTCGAGCGAGGCGAGGCTCTTTTTACGCAGTAGCTCTTGCCACGACTCCATGCGTCAGGTCCTTGAGATAGATCACCAGATCGTCACCGGCCGCGTAGTAGCCGGGGATCAGCGCTGCGCGAGCGTAGCCGCGTCGCTCGTAGAAGGCGCGCGTGGGCCCGTAGTCGGCGCGGGATGACGTCTCGACGACGATGAGTCGCCCGTGATACGTCGCGAGCTGGGCCTCGACGGACGCCAACAGCTGGGTGCCGACCCGCTTGCCTTGCCACGCGGGATCGACGACGATCCAGTAGAGGTCGTAGGTCCCGGTCGTCCCGGGCGTGGGGCCCCAGCAGGCATAGCCCACGAGCTCATCGCCGGCGAACGCGCCGAGAAAGTGATACTCCTCGTCGCCGTCGAGGGCGTCGTCGAGCAGCTCCACCGCGATGGCGACCTCGTCCGGCCGGAACAGGCCGGTGGCCGCGGTGAGCTGCTCAAGTCGTGCGCGTTGGGCGCGGCCGACGGGACGGAGCGAGCAGCTCACGCGCCGCCTTGGCCCCCTGCGCGTCGCGCAACCCCACCTCGGCGATGCGCCGTACCAGCTCGGCGTAGTCCCACCCGGCGGCCTTGGCCATGCGCGACAGGCCGGCGTCGTCGTTCAGGTCGGGGTTGGGGTTGACGTCGAGGATCCAGACGCGGCCCTGGTCGTCGAGCCGCAGGTCCACGCGACCGTACCCCTTCCCCTGCATTACCCGCCACGCGGCCTCCGCGACCCGGACCAACCGGTCGGCGAGCTTCTGGGGGATGTTCGCCGGGCAGACGGGCACGCTCCCCAGATCGTCGGGCGACCCGGCGTCCCACTTCCCCGCGTAGGTGAGGATCGGCCACGCCCCTTCGGGCATGCGGCTGAAGTCGATCTCGGAGATGGGCAGCACGCGCGTGCCCACGAACCCCACGTTGAACTCGCGCCCGGCGACATACTCCTGGACCAGGACCTCTTCGAACTGCTCGGTCATCGCGGCCACGCGGGCACGCAGCGTCTTGCGATCGCTCACCACCGAGCCCCGGTCCAGCCCAGCGCTCGCGTCCTCCGCAGCCGGCTTGACGATGGCGGGAAGCGGAAAGTCGTCCTCGATCTTGCCCTGCGCGACGGTCCAGCGCGGGATCGCGAGGCCCGCCTGCGCGAGCAGCGCGTTGACGATGGGCTTGCGACGACACGCCGCAATGGTCCACAGGCTCGCCCCCGTGAGCGGGACGCCGGCGAACTCGAGGGTCCCCACGACGTGCTCTTCCCATTCGCTCTTGCCGTGCACGCCTTCGCACAGGTTGAACACCAGGTCGGCGCGGCGGGCCACCTGGAACCAGCGCATGTCGTGTCGCACCGGAACCTTGCGGACCTCGTGACCGGCGCCCATAGCGCCGAAGATCGCGCCGATCTCGTCCACGGCCTTCATCACGCCGCGGATGTCCTCCGGCGTCCAGTCCTCGGCGCCGGGGTCATAGAGGATGACGAGCTTCACGCGGACGCTGCCGCCGCGTGCCGGGGCGCCGCATGCTGCGCCCCGACCACGGCGCGCACCGGCACGTCCCGCCCCGTGAGCCGCCGCCAGGCGATCCGTACCACTTCCTGGATCAGCTCGTCGTAGCCGAACCCCGCGGCGCGGGCCGCCTTGGGAAAGCAGGAATTCATGGCAGGGTCGGGGATGACGCCCGGCAGCGGGTTGAGCTCGAGGATGTTGGGGACGCCGAACCGGTCGATCCGGACGTCGACCCGACACCAGTCGCGGCAGCCGAGCGCGTGATAGGCATCGAGCGCCGTGCGCTCGATCTCACGATACATTCCGCCCGCCACGCGCGCCGGGCACTGGAAGATCGCCAGCGGCGCTTCGGGCCGGTCCCACACCCATTTGGCTTCGTAGCCGTACACGGGGGGCGCGCCCGGTGGCAGCGTAGAGAAGTCGAACCCGACCACCGGCAGGCAGTACGCCTCGGGGCCGTTTCCGAGAATCGCGACCGTGAACTCCGGACCCGGGAGGTACGTCTCGACCAGCACGGGCTCCGCGTAGCGCTCGGTCAGGAACCGGACGCGCTCCGCGAGCGCCCTCGGGCCGTCGCATAAGTTGTTGCTGAACACGCCCTTGCCGGATCCCTCGGCGATCGGCTTCACGAACACCGGAAACGGCAGCGCCAGCCGGTCCAGGTCGTCCGGCGTCTCGAGGCACGCGAACGGGGCGGTGGGAACGCCACGGAACGCGAGCGTCTCCTTGGTGCGGCCCTTGTGCAGCGAGAGCGCAAGGGTGAGCGGATCGGAGCCGGTGTAGGGGATGCTCAGGTACTCGCAGATCGCCGGGACCAGCGCCTCGCGACTTTGGCCGCGGAACCCTTCCGCCATGTTGAACACCAGGTCCGGGCGGGACAGCGCGAGCTTCTGTGGGAGGAACTGATCGGCTTCGAGGCGGATGACGCTGCCGAAGAGACCGAGAGCCTGCTCCACCGCGGTGATGGTGGTGGGATCGTCCCACTCGGCGTACGCGTCGTTGCTACTGTCGGGGTCTTCGGTAGACGCGAGCTCCGGTTTTTCGTTGTATGCGAGACCGATGCGCATGTGGTCTCGGGTGACCTCCTACAAAAAAGGCCGCGGGTCGTGCGGTCTGGAAAACGAAAACGCGTTGTCGAGTATGACAATAAGGAAAGCCGGAGCGATGCGCAATAGGCAATTCGGAATTTTTTTTCGGACGTCGCGCGTCACACCTTGTGATACGCGACGCGCGCCGCCTCCTGTCGATCACCGGCGACGTAGATCTCGAAGTCGGAGAACAGCGCGGGCGCTTCGCGCTGCAGCTCGCGCAGACACGCGACGGCCATGCGCCGGATCTCGAGCTCCGCGCCTTCGCCGCATCGCAGCTCGAGCATGGTGCGCCACGCGCGCGCGTTCCCCGACACCACGATCTTCACCTCGGTCGCGTTCGGCAGCACGCTCCGTGCCGCCTCGCGCGCCATCTTCCGGCGGTGAACCTTATCGGTCACCCACTCGTAGCGTTGCATCAGCGCCTCGACGGCGCGCACGTACGCGGCCTGCGCATCCGCGACTTCCGCCTGCCACTCGGCCTCGAGCTGCGCGTCGCCGAGGATCGCCGGCGGCATGACGAATGCCGCGTGCGATTCGTCCACGTAGCGCTGCGACAGCTGGGAATACCCGAAACCCGCTCGGTGGCGCACCAGCTCGTGCGAGCAGGAGCGCGAAATCCCCTCGATCAGGAGCACGTAGACGGCGTGCTCGAGCACGGAGCCATGTCCCTGCTTCTTGATGTTCTCGAGGTACTCGGCCGTCGACCGGTTCGCCGGGTTGTGCTGGCTCATGTAGCAGACGCGCCCCGCGAACTCGGCGAGCCGCTCGCCGGACGAAGCATCCCCCTGCCACTGCACCCGCAGGTGCGCAGGCTCGAGGAACTCCGGGCGGGCGATGAGGGTGACGCGGGGGGCTCGGAAGATCTCCATAGGGGCTAGGAGCTCGGGGCTCGGGGCTCGGGGAATCGGGCCAGCTCCAGCTTCGGCGTGGCCCAGCCGGCGGTTCGTTCGATCTCGCGCAGCCGGGCGGCGATGTCATCCGGTATCGGGGCCGCGGCCGGTCCCACTTTCAGGTCGGCGAGCGGCGCCCAGTCGGCCGTGGGGATAATAACACCGGGATTGATGGTCGAGTCGGCATCGTAGGCCCGCTTGACCTCGCGGAACAGCGCCGCCACCTCGGGCCCGTAGAAGCGCTCCAGCAGTCCCGCCCGCAACCGGCCCACGCCGTGCTCGCCGCTCGGCGTGCCCCCGAGACCGAGCAGCAGCTCGACGGCGTCCCAATACAGCGCCGCCAGCCCGTCGCTCCAGCCGGGGCGGGTCACGTCGGGAAGCGTGTTGACGTGGACGTGGCCATCGCCCGCGTGGCCGAAGACCGCGATCGGGATCTCGTGCCGCATTGCGGCCGCCCGGATCCCCGCGACGTAGTCGCCCAGCCGCTCGAGCGGCACGCAACCATCCTCGACGACCTGGAGCGAGCGCCGCGTTTCAGGGAGCCGGGCCAGGGCGGGACTCGCGAGCCGGCGCACCGCCCACAAGCGCTCGAGGCCGGCCCGGTCCACGGCGGTGGCCACATGCGCCGTGCTCGCCGCGAGGCCCCGGACGGCGTCGCCCACCACGCCACGCGCCGCGGCCTGCGTCTCGCGCTCGAATTCGACCAGCAGCAGGCCCTCCATCTCCGGGCCCTCGGGCAGGCCGACGGCCTCCGGGCGAACGAGATCGAGCAGGGTCCGATCGAGCAGCTCGACGGCCGACGGGTTGAGGGCCACGAGGTACGGCACCGCCTCCGTGAGCTGTTCCAGCGCGCGGAACCCCAGCGCCACACCGGCCACGTCGGCCGGGATGGGCTCGAGCCGCCACTGGACCGCCGTGACGAATGCCAGCGTTCCCTCCGACCCGATCAGCAGATCGAGCTCATCGCCCGATTCGGCATAGCGGTCCAGGGCATAGCCCGCCGAGTTCTTGCGAGTCTTCGGGAAGCGGGCGGCGACGAGCCGCCGCTGGTCCGGCGATAACGGGTACCGCTCCCCGCTCCCCGCTCCCCGCGTCACGCGTCGTGGCGCGCCAGCCGCGTCGATGATCTCAATCGCCTCCACCCACCGTCGCACGCTGCCGCACCGCACCGAGCGCGGGCCGGCGGCGTTGGTAGCCGCCATCCCGCCCGACGTCGCGAACCCTCCGGAGGAGGGGTCGGGCGGGAGCCGCAGGCCGAATGGGCGCGCCGCCTCCGTCACGTCCGCCCAGGTGATGGAGGCACCGGCCCAGACCGTGCGTCGCGACCAGTCGGGGGCGGTCCAACGGAATCCCTGACTCAGGTCCACCACGACGTCGCGTCCCACGCTCCCGCCCGCCATCCCGCTCCCGGCTCCGCGCGGCACGAGGTGCGTGCCGCTGTCGGCCGCCCAGCGCACCAGCCGTTGCAGCTCCTCGACGCCGCGCGGGACGGCGACCGCGGCGGGCACGATCCGATAGATCCCCGCGCCTTCGGAGTAGGCGGCGCGGGTGCGGAGATCGGTGAGCAGGTGGGGCTTCGGTTCCAAGAGCGTGCGCGGTACGCGGTGCGCGGTTGTTCCCGAAAGCTACCGCGTACGGCGCACCGCGCGCATTTCACGCTTGACACGACCATGACGCCGGGTGATGCTTGACCCGCATGACCGTCGAGGCGGCGCCGGCGCGCGCCCAGCTCATCCGCATCGAGACCGACCGCCGACTCGGGCACGAGTGGGACGAGTGGGACGGCCAGCCGCTTCCCGGAGACGGGGATTTCTCGGCGCCACCCGGCCTGTTCTTCCGGTTCGCGGCTGTGACCATCGCCGCCCTGACCGCGGCGGCTGCGGCCCTGTTATTCCTCCTCGCTCCACGCCTCGCCGACGTATGGGCAGGCATCCCCCGGGTGCTGTGGCTCGCGCTCGGCGCGGCGACCGGCCTCGGTTGGCTGTGGTTCGGCGTGCTGCTGCTATCCTTTTATGGACGGGTCTGGCTCCTCCCCGAGGCCTGGCTCGAACGGGGCCCGTACCTCCACCTGATGAGCGTCACGTCGTACGTGGCCAGGGCCTTCGGGAAGCGGGACTGGGTCGAGCACGCGGGCATCGACGTGTACAACGCCCTGGCCGAACGCCGTCACAGGACGGTGGGGAAGGGTGAGCTCTTGGTGCTCATCCCCCGTTGCTTGTCCAAGGAAGCGCTGGACGGCGTGCTGACGATCGCTGGCCGCTACGAGGTGCCGGTGTTCGTGGCCACCCGGGGCCAGCTGGCGCGACGCGTGATCCGGGAGCGGCGGCCGCGCGCGGTCGTGGCCGTGGCGTGCGAGCGCGACATGACGACGGGACTGCGCGATGTGGCCGGCAAGCTCCCCGTGCTCGGTCTGACGATGCGCCTTCCCAACGGACCGTGCCGGGACGCGATGCTCGACCTCGACCTGATGGAGCGGTGGGTGAAGAGCTGGGTCGCGTCGTAGCGATCGTCACCGCGCCGACTGCGGCGTGCCGAACTTCTGCTTCAACTTCTCGATCAGCTCCTGCGCCACCTTGTAGCCGCCGTGCTCGGGTGGCGCGATCACTTCAAGATCCCGCTCGGTGCGCGACGGATCGACGCGCGGCCGGTACACGGGCTCGACGGTGAGCCGCGTCTGCCCGGGGACCCAGGGGTCGGCCCAACAGCGGATCTTCACCGTCCCGGGCAGATCGGCGATGTCGCGCTCGTGGCGGTAGGAGCGGTGCCGCGAGGGGTCGAACCAGCTGGTCTCGACGTACCCGTCCCGCACGTTGAACCTGACCACCGCGAGGCTGTCGGCGGGGAGCAGACTGTCGAGCGCCACGGCGACGCGCTCCGGGCGGGCATTGAGCATCACGACCAACGCGCGCGGGTCGGGCTTGAAGTCGGGTCGCGTGGTGACGGGCGTGCAGGCGGCGAGCAGGAGCACACAATTGCGGATTGCGGATTTCGGATTGCGGATTGGAAAGGGAAGGTCGCAGCGCGTCCGGACGCTCATCTTTCGAATCCGCAATCCACAATCCGCAATCCGCAATCGCATTAGTGCTTATGCGCCTTCCCCGAGTCCGCGTGCTCGTGCTCCTCCTCCCCCCCCTCGTGATCGTGCCCCGCCGCGCGGTTCTCGATCTCGGCCTTCATCATTCGCGTGGGGACGCCGGCTGCGTGCTCGAACACCATCTTGCCGCCGATCACGCCCGTCCACACCACGGTCACGAGCCCCGCCACGCTGAGCAGCCGTAGCCCGGCTTCCTCGGGAGGGGTGAGGCGGGCGCGGCGAAACAGCTTCCACCCCAGGACGACGGTGAAGATGCCCATGGTGGTGAGCGCGAGCGTCTCGTGCGTCTCCATCAGCTCGTGGATCGCCTCGCCATGCTCGATCACGTCTTCGGCTTGGAGACCGGCGATTACCGCGATCCACCCGCCGATCACGCCGGCCCATAGCGTCCACAGCGCCGCGGCCTTGAGGGATTCGCGCTCCGTGAGCCAGCCGCCGATGTCGAACAGCACGGTCACGAACAGCAGCGCGGCCGGCAGGTCGTTCACCGCCGCGTGGAAGCGGGGCCAGTCGTAGCCGAACATGCGCGTCCTTGGATAGGGACTAGGGACTAGGGCTCAGGGCTCGGGTCAGATGCCGAGGTCGACTACTTTGGGGGGGTCGACGGAATAGTCATAGAAGCCCCTGCCGCTCTTGCGGCCGCTCATGCCCGCCAGCACCATGCGCTTCAGCAGCGGCGGCGGCGCGTAGCGCTGCTCGCGGTACTCGGTGAACATGATCTCGGCGATCTTGTAGGTCGTGTCGAGCCCCACGAAATCGAGCAGGGTGAGTGGGCCCATCGGGTAGCCGCAGCCGAGCTGCATCGCCTTGTCGATGTCCGGCACGCTCCCGACCCCGCGCTCCACCGCCCGAATGGCGTCGAGCAGGTAGGGGACGAGCAGCAGGTTGACGATGAACCCCGAGTTGTCCTTCGCCGCCACGGGCTCTTTTCCGAGCGACTTGGCGAACGCGAAGCCACGCCGGAAGGTCTCTTCCGACGTCGTGACGGTGCGCACGACCTCGACCAGGGGCATCAGGGGCACGGGATTGAAGAAGTGCAGGCCGACGAAACGGTCGGCCCGGCGGGTGGCGGCTGCCATCGCCGCGATCGTAAGACTGGACGTATTGGACGCGAAGATCGTGGCCGGAGGGCACAGGCCGTCGAGCTCCTTCCACAGGGCATTCTTCAGGTCCAGGTCCTCGGTGACCGCCTCGAGGACGATGTCGCAGCCCTTCAATTCGGCGGTGGTCGTGGTGAACCGCAGGCGCTTCAAGGCCGCATCGCGGTCGGGCGCGGGAAGCTTGCCCTTCTCCACGAACTTGCCGAGCGATTTCTCGATCCCCGCGCGGGCTTTGTCCCAGACTTGCTGCGACACGTCGCGCACGACCGTATCGTAGCCGGCGGTGGCGGCTACCTGGGCGATGCCGCCGCCCATGAGGCCGCACCCCAATACCCCCACCCGTTTGATGTCGGTCATGGCGCTCCGGATTGGCGTTGCCGGCTAGCCGCGGGGGGGTGCCCCGGGGCTGATGAGTGATCGGATCTCGTCGGCGAGGCGCACGAACGCGTTGACGCGCGATCCGGGCAGAGCGTGCTCGGGCCGGATCTCTCCGCGCTCCAGGCGGTCGAGCACCTGCTCGATGCCGATCTGGACCTGCTCGTACTGGCGCCGCTGGGCGCCGAGCGCCGCGACCGCCGCCGCTCCGAGGGCGACCGCCGGCGCCCAGGCGAACGGGGTGAGCACGGCCATCGCGAGGAAGGTGCCCGTTGCGGCGGCGCCCAGGCCGAAGAGCGCGCCGGCGATGCCGAGCCGCTGCCCTCGCAGATTGGAGACGTCCGCCACGAGCTGCACGTGGCAGAAGCCCGTCTCGAGCGGCGTCACCCGGCCGGTGACCTCCGCCGCCCGCGCGAGCGCGAAGCGACGTCCCCCCGCGCCGAGCGCGCGCTGGATCGACGCAAAGGCGCCCACCTTGGGATCCCACGAGATGCGGTCCGGGTAGCGCCGCTTCATCTGGAGCAGCTCGTATTGCTCCATCCATACGCCCAGGGAGCGCTCCACGTCGCGGGCCTCGCCGGGCACGACGCGCTGGGCCGAGAGACGCCCCGGCCCCGCGAGCCAGGCGATCACGCCGCGCCGCGCGGGCTCGAGGCTGCGGGTCCGCTCCTCGAGCAGTGCCTGCCGCAGGTGACGCGCGGGAATGCCGACGTCCTGGCCGAGCGAGAGCAGCTCGCTTTCGGTGAGGCCGTCCCCGATGTCGTGCTCCCCCGCCTGCAGCTCGGCCGCACGCTGAATGATGCGCTCCAGGGCCTCGCGGCTGATGAGCTCGGCCGCCATCGCTAGGCGCCGGTTTCGGTCTTGCGCGGCGGCGCCGGCAGCGGCTCGCCCGCTGTCTTCTCCGGGAGCGCGGCCACCCGCTTGGTCACACTCTCGAAGAATCCCCTGAACAGTTCGAGCGGCAGCGGGAAGATCGTCGTGGAGTTGTTTTCCGACGCGATCTCCGTGACCGTCTGCAGGTAGCGCAGCTGGATGGCCGCCGGCTCGCTGCCGATGATGTGGGCGGCCTGGGCCAGCTTCTCCGACGCCTGGAGCTCGCCCTCCGCGTTGATGATCTTGGCGCGGCGCTCCCGCTCGGCTTCCGCCTGCCGCGCCATCGCGCGCTTCATCTCGGGCGGCAAGTCCACGTCCTTCACTTCGACCGCCGATACTTCGACTCCCCACTCTTCGGTGCGCTTGTCGATGATGTTCTTCAGAATGGCGTTGATCTTCTCCCGGTTCATCAGCAGCTCGTCCATTTCGGTCTCGCCCAGCACGGAGCGTAACGTGGTCTGAGCGAGCTGGCTCGTGGCATAGAGATAGTTCTCCACGCCGATCACCGCTTTGACTGGCTCCTTCACGCGCATGTACAGGACCGCGTTCACCTTGATCGAGATGTTGTCGCGGGTGATGACGTCTTGCGGGGGGATGTCGAGCGCCACGACCCTGAGCGACACCTGTTGCGTCTTCGCGAACAGGGGTGGGACGTAGATCAAGCCCGGCCCCTTGGCGCCCCACGAGCGGCCGAGGAAAAAGTACACGGCCCGTTCGTACTCCCGCAGCACCTTGAGGCCGCCGAAGAGATACAGGGCCAGCACGCCGAGCACGGCGGTGATCACCATGTCCACGGGCGTTCTCCTTCAGGCGGGGAAGGCTTCCACGATCACCGCGGCGCCCTGCCCGCCGCCGATGCAGGCGGAGCCGAGGCCGAAGCGCTGCTTGCCCCGTCGCAGCGCGTGCAGCAGGTGGATCGTGATGCGTGTGCCGGTCGCGGCCAGCGGGTGGCCGATGGCAATGGCGCCGCCGTGCACGTTCGTCTTCGCACGGTCGAGCCCCAGCTCCTTCTCGACGGCCAGATACTGCGGAGCGAACGCCTCGTTCACCTCCACCAGGTCCATCTGCTCGAGCTTCATCCCCGCCTTCTGGAGCGCCTTGCGCGCCGCGGGCGCCGGGCCGATGCCCATGAACTTGGGCTCCACCCCCGCCACGGCCCAAGCCACGATCCGGCCCAGCGGTTTCAGGCCGTGCGCCTTGGCGTACGCGTCGCTCGCGATCACCGTCGCGGCGGCGCCGTCCACGATCCCCGACGCGTTGCCTGCGGTGACGAGCCCATCTTTTTTGAAGTACGGCTTGAGGGAGAGCAGCACCTCGAGCGTCGTGTTGGGCCTCATGTGCTCGTCGGCGCGATACTCGGTCGGCTCTCCCTTCTTGCCCTTCACCGGCACAGGTACCACTTCATCCTGGAAGACGCACTCGTCCCAGGCGCGCTTGGCGCGCTGCTGCGACCCGAGTGCGACCTCGTCCACTTCCTTCCGGGTGAGCTTGTACTGCTCGGCGAGCCCCTCGGCCGTCTCGGCCATGGAAAGTCCGCATTGCGGGTCCTTGAGCGCTTCCCACAGGAGGTCCTCTAAGGGCGCCGGGCCGAGCCGCAAACCCCAGCGCGCGCCGCGCACCACGTGCGGCGCCTGGCTCATCGACTCCGTGCCGCCGGCCAGGACGGCCTGCGCCTCGCCGAGCATGATGAGCTGGGCGCCTTGGGCGATCGCCTCGAACCCGGACCCGCACAGCCGATTCACGGTAAGCGCCGGGACCTCGATCGGCAGGCCCGCCTTGAGCCCCACGTGCCGGGCGCAGTAGATCGCGTCGGCCGACGTTTGCAGGGCGTTGCCGAACACGGTATGGCCGATGTCGCCGGCGGGCACGCCCGAGCGCTCCAGGGCGTGCTTCGCCGCCACGGCGCCGAGCTCGGTCGCCGATATGTCTTTGAGCGTGCCGCCGAAGCCGCCGAAGCCGGTGCGCACGCCGGATAGGAACACGACGTCTGTATTGGAACCCTGGGTCTTCATGGGGGAAAGCTCCGCGTGAGACGAGGGGAATATCGGCCCGTTCGGGGGAGGGCGGTAGGGCGCTACGGGCTAGCGTGTTCTGGCGCTACGGCTTGGGTCAGCCCTTCGATGTCTCCCGGGCTGAGAGCCCGGGCTCGGCGTTGTGTGCGCCCTGTAAGGGCGCACGCCCGGCCGAGCGCGCCCTCTCAGGGCGCGGAGGAGAGAACTCACACGCGTGTCGTTGTCGTGTCCCCGGGCTGAGAGCCCGGGCTCGGCGTTGTGTGCGCCCTGTAAGGGCGCACGCCCGGCCGAGCGCGCCCTCTCAGGGCGCGGAGGAGAGAACTCACACGCGTGTCGTTGTCGTGTCCCCGGGCTGAGAGCCCGGGCTCGGCGTTGTGTGCGCCCTGTAAGGGCGCACGCCCGGCCGAGCGCGCCCTCTCAGGGCGCGGAGGAGAGAACTCACACGCGTGTCGTTGTCGTGTCCCCGGGCTGAGAGCCCGGGCTCGGCGTTGTTGTGCGCCCTGTAAGGGCGCACTCCGGGCCGAGCGCGCCCTCTCAGGGCGCGGACAAGAGGACCCACGCGTCGTTGGTGTTGTCCCGGGCTGAGAGCCCGGGCTCGGCGTTGTTGTGCGCCCTGTAAGGGCGCACTCCCGGCCGAGCGCGCCCTCTCAAGGCGCGGACAAGAGGACCCGCGCGTCGTTGGTGTTGTCCCGGGCTGAGAGCCCGGGCTCGGCGTTGTTGTGCGCCCTGTAAGGGCGCACTCCGGGCCGAGCGCGCCCTCTCAGGGCGCGGACAAGAGGACCCACGCGTCGTTGGTGTTGTCCCGGGCTGAGAGC
>Ga0209156_10000788_pt1 | contig 26745 bp, 28 predicted proteins | sample GraSoiAngelo_124_FD_185881 | JGI IMG/M metagenome (GOLD analysis project Ga0209156, IMG submission 185881) | Grasslands soil microbial communities from the Angelo Coastal Reserve, California, USA - 14_0927_05_20cm (SPAdes) (version 2) | ecosystem: Environmental > Terrestrial > Soil > Grasslands... | reverse complement strand
CGACGCCCGGTTGAGCGTGACCCGGCTGCGGTGTTGTGTGGTGGTCGGGAAGTGATCGACGCTCACGTCGTCGGGCGCTGGGGCGGCTCTTGGCGGCAGAGAGTCGACACCAGGTGGACACGAAGCAGCCTGCGGCAGTTGTTGCGCGTCTCGAAGGTGTGCAATCAGGGAAATCACTGAGGGCTCGGCCCAATTTGATAAGGCAGCGGACTTGAAATCAGAGCCAGCGGTTAGCTCTCCGTAGCAGCGCAGAGCCCTCGCGATCACTTCGCGCTCGTGTTGATGCGACGATGCGCGCGGCTGCGGTCGTCGCGTCTCTTGCCGCGAGTGCTGCCGAGTACCCGCTAGCGCGCCCCGAGCCTACGAATCGCTGGCCAGAAAATATAGACCCCCCGGGGGAAACCATCGCGCGTGCGCGTCTTGCTACGGCGAAGTGGCCCGGACTGGAAGGTGACTGAAGACCATGTGGGACTACGCACCCGACGCGTGCGGTTAGCGCTCGACGTGCTGGGGCTCTGGGGGCTCATGCTGCTCGTGCGGACGGCGGCGACGCAGGGGTTTGGGTGACCGTGGACTCTGCGGGGCGCAGGGTCGACTGGCGAGGCACGCGACCTTGCTACGGGGTCAGGTCGCGCGCAACCGCTTCCACAACCCGATGGCCAAGGCGACTCGTGTCGCCCGGCAATGCCGCCGAGACACCGGCCAGCTCGCCAGCTCTTCACCGAAACTTCGGCGACACCTCATCGCGCACGCCCGACCGACGAGCCGGTGTATCGTAAGTGGCTGTTGCTGCGGGTACGGAGGGCTAGCCTCAATTGGTAAGGCAGCGGACTTGAAATCCGCGGGGGCGCAAGCCCCATGGGGGTTCGAATCCCTCGCCCTCCGCCACTCACCCCCCGGCGTCCGAGTCCATCAGAAGCGCAAGGTCGATGACCTGAGCCAGCTGGCGAACGTCGACGGGCTTCACGACGTAATCGAAGGCGCCGCGCGCCAGCGCCTGGCGCCCGAGCTCTTCGTCCGCGACGCCGCTCAGCATGATCACGGGCACACCGGGCGCGAGGGCCTGAAGGCTCGGGAGGAGTTCGACGCCGCTGATGCCGGGCATGAGAATGTCGAGAAGCACGAGGTCCATCCGGGCCTGCGCCAGCGCGCGCAGCGCGGCGGCGCCATCCGAAACCCACGAGGGCTCGTGTCCGAGCGTCCTGATGAGGTCGCTCAACATCGCCCCGAGATGCGCGTCGTCATCGACGATGAGCACCTTCGCGGCTCGCTTCGCGGGCCTCTCGGTCGTCATCGGCTTTAACGATTCGTCATAGGAGGCCCCGCCGGAGCCGCACATTCTATGCCAGCGACGACGGGCGCCGGCGGCCTGGAAACGATCGTGTTCTCTGCTCTTGCGGCGCGCTCACGCCGGCGCCATCTCGGGGGCTGCACTAACTTGGTGCACGTGCACTCGACGTGGTGCGCTCGGGCGAGCCCTTGCCTGTCGCCCGCGGCCTCGCCTATGCTCCCCCCAGGGAGGCGTAGGCATGGCTGACACGGCGACCGGCGTGACGATCACCCCGATCCATCCCTGTCTCGGCGCGCGGGTCACGGGCGTCGACCTCGCGGCGCCCCTCGACGAGGCGTCGTTCCGTCGGATCTTCGACGCGTTTCAGGAGCACTCCGTGCTCGTGTTCCACGACCAGCGCCTCCGCGACGAGCCGCAGATGGCGTTCAGCCGGCGCTTCGGTCCGCTCGAGGAGACGATCAAGGCGACGGGCCAGGAGAACCGCCTGCACCCGAACCTCGTCGACCTCTCCAACACGGATCCCGATCACGACGACCGGCTCATGGACTGGACGGACCGGCGCATGCTCTACCAATCCGGGAACCAGCTCTGGCACACCGACAGCTCCTTCAAGCCGGTGCCGGCGATGGCGTCGCTGCTCTCCGGTCGCGAGGTGCCGCCCGTCGGCGGCGAGACGGAGTTCGTGAGCATGCGCCACGCCTACGCGACGCTGCCGGAGGAGACGCGGCGGCGGCTCGAGGGCCGGACCGCCGTGCACAGCATCCTCTACTCGCGGAGCACGATCGCGAAGGGGCTCTTCGACCCTCAGCACGAGAAGGGGCTGCCCCCGGTCCGCCAGGCCCTCGTGCGCGCCAATCCGGCGACCGGTCGGAGGTCGATCTACATCGGATCGCACGCCTGGTACGTCGAGGGCATGCCCTACGACGAATCGCGACGGCTGCTCGACGAGCTCCTCGCCCATACGACGCGTCCCGAGTGCGTCTATCAGCACCGGTGGCGGCAGTGGGACCTCGTCATGTGGGACAACCGCTGCGTGCTGCACCGCGGCCGGCCGTGGGATGCCGCGGTGCACCGGCGCGTGATGCGGCGGACGACCGTGGCCGGCGAGGGCCCGACGGCCGAGCCGCCGTTCGCCAGCCGCACCGCCGTGTGGGACGGGATCATCCCGGAAGGCGTCGGCGTCTAGCGGCGGGCGTTCACGTGGAGTGGACGACGCGCCCGCCGACGATGGTGAGCTCGGCGGTGATGTCCTTGAGGCGTTTCTCGTCGCACGTCAGCGGATCCTCCGAGAGGACGGCCATGTCGGCGAGCTTGCCGGGCTCGAGCGAGCCCTTCAGGTCCTCCTCGAACGTCAGATAGGCCCCCTCGAGCGTCGCGGCGCGCAGCGCCTCCTCGCGCGAGAGCGTCTGCGCGGGTGCGATGGCGCGGTTCGAGGAGCGGCCGAGCCGCGCGACGGCGTGCCAGATCGGGTGGAAGAGCGAGGTCGGCACGTTGTCGGTCGCGAGCGCGACGTGCACGCCGGCGTCCCGCAAGCTCTTGAGCGGAACGATCGTGTCCTCGGCCGCGCCGGCGCGCGCGCGGAGGAGCTCGCCCTCCTTGAAGAGGTAGCGGTTCGTGTGGGTCGTCACGACCACGCCGAGGTCGCGCATGCGGGCGATCTCCTCCCGCGTCAGCGTGCTGATGTGCTCGATGACCCACCGCCGGTCGCGGATCGGCACCACGCGGTTCACCTCCTCGTAGAGGTCGAGGAGGTCCTTGCCCATGCTCAGGACGCGGATGTCTCGGCGCGCGGCCTCGAGCAGCACGGCCCGGAGCGCCGCGCGCGGCAGGGCCGCGTCGTAGGCGAAGCCGGCCCAGCCGGTGTACGGCATCGCGCGGGCCCGCACGGCGTTGTCGGGCGTCGGGTTCGCCTCGGCGACGAGCCCCGCGACGCTGAGGAAGGCGTCGCCGCTGCCGCGCCCGGCGATCTGCGGTCGCCGCCACTGCTCGAGCCGCCCGACGCACGACGCGGTGTCGCTCCCCCAGGACGGGCTCAGCGCCAGGTGGGCGCGGACGCTCAGCTCGCCCCGACTCGCGAGCGCCGCGTAGGCCTGCTGGACCTCCTCGGCGAGGCCGTGGCCCTCCACGACGCTCGTCGTTCCGGTGGCGCCGTAGATGCGCATGGAGTCGCGAAGCCCGGCGACGCGCTGCGCGTGGGTGAAGCGCGGCGCGGCGGCCATGAGGGAGAGCTCGACCAGGGGCATGTAGGTCTGCTCGACGAAGACGCCGGTAGGCTCTCCGGCCGCGTCCTTCTCGATCGTCACGCCGTCCCACGGCGGCGCCGTCGCGCGCGTGACGCCGGCGAGCCGGAGCGCCGCGCTGTTCGCGATCGAGACGAGCGGGAGCGTGTGGCGCCAGTAGCCCCAGATCGCCCGGATATAGACGGGGTGGCGCGGCGACACGCGGTCGAGTTCCTGGCGTGTCGGGAAGCGGGCCTCGCGGAGGTTCGCTGGCACGTCGAAGTAGTAGGGCGGATCCCCGAGGGGCATCGTGACGATCCACTCGCCGGGCCGCGCCTGCTTCACCAGCGCCTCGATCCGTTGCAGCACGTCGTCGATCGACCGCGCCCCGGCGAGCGACGGGCAGACAGCCTTGAGCCCCTCGCGGTCCATGTGGGCGTGGGCGTCGACGAGTCCCGGCACGACGGCGCGGCCGCGGAGGTCGACGCGGTGCGTGTTCGGGGCCGCCAGGGCGAGGAGCTCGGCGCTCGCGCCGACCGCGGCGACGCGGTCGCCGGCGATCGCCACCGCCTCGGCGACGCGGAAGGCAGGGTCCAGCGTGAGGACCTTCCCGCCGTGGAGGATCAGGTCAGCGGCCAACCCGGTGGGCGACGCAGTGGGCGCGCGCGACCGGCGTACCGTCTTCGGTCGTCACGTCGATGTCGTAGAAGCCCGCGCGGCGCCCTTGCTTCTTCTCGCGCCCCTCGGCGATGAGGGTCGCGTCCGGCGTGACCGCGGCGAGGTAGCTGATCGTGATGTTCAGCGCCACCGCGTCCTCGCCGTGGGAGTTGCAGGCGGCGCCGAACGCGACGTCGGCGAGCGTGAAGATGACGCCGCCGTGCGGCTGGCCCTGGAAGTTCACCATGCGCGGCTGGAGCTTGAGGCTCACCCGGCAGTAGCCGCGGCGCAGGTCGAGGCACCGGATGCCGAGCGCCTCGGCCCACGGATCGCTCTCGATGCGCGCGCGGAGCTCGGTGGGAACCGCGGGGTAGTCGGTCGCGCTCACAGGCTCCCATGGTACAACTTGAGCCCGTGATCGACCTCAACACGTTCTCGATCGTCGCGCGCGACGGGGAGACGGGCGCGCTCGGCGTGGCCGTCGCCACCGCGCGGCCGACGGTCGGAAGCCTCGTGCCCTGGGTTTCACCGCGCGGCGCCGTGGCCACGCAGGCGCGCGTCAACACCGAGCTCGGCCGGCAGGGCATGCTGCTCGTGGACCAGGGCGTGCCGATCGACGTCGCGCTGAGCGCGCTCCTCTGGAAGGACAGCGAGCGCGACATCCGCCAGGTCCACGGCCTCGACGGCGAGCGGACCTTTTGCCACACGGGGGTGAGCTGCGTGCCGTGGTGCGGCCACGAGGCGGGCGAGGGGTTCACGGTCGCCGGGAACATGCTCGCCGGCCCCGAGGTCATCGCCGCGATGGCGCGGGCCTTCCGCGCGAGCGGCGGCGACGGGCGCGACCTGTCGGAGCGCCTGCTCCTGGCGCTCGAGGCCGGCCAGGCGGCGGGTGGCGACAAGCGCGGCAAGCAGTCGGCGGCGCTGCTGGTCGCCAGTCCCCAGCCGCGCATGTTTCACAACCTCCGCGTGGACGATCATGCCGACCCCGTCGCGGAGCTCCGCCGGATCTGGGAGGTCGTCGCCGAGCACACGCGACAAATCGAGCGCGAGTACGGGCCGGCGGCGGTCCGGCTGTTCGGCCGGATCAAGCACTGACACCGGGCCGGGCCCGCGGAACCGCGCGCCGCGGCTCGCGAGCGGATCGCGCGCGCGTGGGGTATCATGCGCCCCGTCACGGGGCGCCCCGAGAGGCGAGCAACGGAAGGAGACGATCATGAGTCGGATCTGGAAGGGCGTGGGCCTCAGCGTGGGCGCGCTCGCCGTGCTGCTGCACGCGGGGCCCGCCCACGCGCAGAAGAAGACGCTCGTCGTGGCGTTGAATCAGGATCCAGACATCCTCGACCCGACGCTGGCCCGGACCTACGTCGGGAGAATCGTCTTCTCCCAGATGTGCGAGAAGCTCTACGAGATCGACGAGAGCCTCCGGATCTCGCCGCAGCTCGCCGCCGACATGCCCACGATCAGCGACGGCGGCCGGACCGTCACCATCAAGCTCCGCCCGGGCGTGAAGTTCAACGACGGGACCCCGATGACCGCCGAGGCCGTGAAGTTCTCCCTCGACCGGCACCGAGAGCTGAAGGGCTCCACGCGGGCCAGCGAGCTGGCGCCGGTGGAAGCGGTCGAGGTGGTCGACCCGCTGGCCGTGCGCTTGCGCCTGAAGGCGGCGTTCTCGCCGCTGCTCGCCCAGCTCACCGACCGGGCCGGCATGCCCGTCTCGCCGGCGGCGGTCAAGAAGCTCGGCGACAAGTTCGGCACCGCCCCGGTCTGCGTGGGGCCGTGGCAGTTCGCCGAGCGGGTGGCCCAGGACCGGATCGTCGTGGAGCGATCGGCCCACTACTTCGACCCCGCGCAGGCGCGGTTCGACAAGATCATTTTCCGGATCATCCCCGATGACAACGTGCGTCTGGCCAATCTGCGCTCGGGCGACATCGACGTCATGCACCAGGTCTCGCCGACCGATGCGACCGTCATCAAGCGCGAGGGCAAGTTCGAGCTGTCGAACGTGACGGGCCTCGGTTACCAGGGCATCACCATCAACCTTCGCAACAAAACGGGCAAGCAGAGCCCGCCCGGCGACCTCGGCACGCCGCTCGCCAACGACCCGAGGGTGCGCGAGGCCTTCGAGCTCAGCATCGACCGGGAGGCGCTGAACCAAGTGGCGTGGGACGGGCTCTTCACGCCGGGCTGCACGCCGATCCCGCCCATCAGCGTCTTCTTCGACAAGGACCGCAAGTGCCCAGGCCGGGACGTGGCCCGCGCCAAGAAGCTCCTGGCCGAGGCCGGGCTGGCCAACGGCTATGCGTTCGAGATGGTGATCGTCAACAACCCCCGCGAGCGCCGCGTCGGCGAAGTCATCCAGCAGATGGCGCGGGAGGCGGGCTTCAGCATCACGCTGCGGCCCTCGGAATTTGCCTCCGCGCTGAAGGACGACGATGACGGCAAGCACCAGGCGTTCCTCATCGGGTGGAGTGGGCGCGTGGACCCCGACGGCAACGTCCACCAGGCCCAGACCTGCCAGGGGAGCCTCAACCAGACCCACGCCTGCGACGAGCGCATCGACGCGCTCCTGAACAAGGCGCGCGAGGTGAGCGACGTGACCCAGCGCCGGACGCTCTACCGGGAGGCCATCGACATGTTCACCGCCCGGCGCAACATCATCTACGTCTACCATGCGAACTACATCGTGGCCTTCCCCAAGAACCTCAAGGGCTACAAGGCCGTCCCCGACGGTCTCATCCGGATCAAGGGCACGTCCTGGAACTGACGCGCGCGAGCTAGCCGCTCGTGCTCGAATTCCTGATCCAGCGGGCCACGATCTCGGTCGTGACCCTGTGCGTGATCAGCCTGGTAGTCTTCACGGGCGTTCGCATGATCCCCGGGGATCCCGCGCGGGTGATGGCCGGCACGGACGCCGACGCGGCGGGCCTCGAGGAAGTCCGCGAGAAGTACGGGCTGAAGGACCCCATCGTCGTCCAGTACCTCCGCTGGGCGGGGCTCGCCCTGCGGGGCGACCTGGGCGAGTCCATCCGGACCCGTGAGTCCGTGGCCAGGATGGTCGCCAAGAAGCTGCCGATCACGATCGAGCTCGCCTGCTTCTCGCTGCTCATCGCCGTCGGCATCGCCATCCCGGCCGGCGTCGTGGCGGCCGTGCGGCGCAACACGGTCTGGGACGTCCTGGCGAGCGGGGCGTCCCTCTGCGGGGTGTCGATCCCGAACTTCTGGCTCGGGATCGTGTTGATCCTGTTCTTCTCGGTGCGACTCGGCTGGCTGCCCGCGTCCGGGTTCGTGCCGTTCTGGGAGAGCCCCGTGGCGAACCTCGAGCGCATGCTCATGCCCTCCTTCGTGCTCGGCACGGCGCTGGCCGCCGTCCTCATGCGGCAGACCCGCAACAGCATGATCGAGGTCTTGAGCGCGGACTACATCCGGACCGCCTACAGCAAGGGCCTCGCGGGGCGAGTGGTGGTGTTCCGGCACGCCGTCCGGAACAGCCTGATCCCGGTGGTCACGATCCTGGGGCTGCAGATGGGCGCGCTCATGAGCGGCGCGGTGGTCACCGAGCAGATCTTCGTGGTGCCGGGCTTTGGCCGGCTGATCGTCGAGGCCGTGTTCACGCGAGACTATCCGCTCGTGCAGGGCGTCGTGCTGATCACGGCCAGCTCCTACGTCCTGATCAATCTGCTCGTGGACGTGTCCTACTCGATCCTCGACCCCCGCATCCGCATCCGAGGCGCCGGGCCGTGAGCGCGACGGCGCACGTGCTCGTGAAGACGCCCGCGGCGGCCTCCGACCGGCTCCGCCGGGGCTGGCGGCGCGTCATGCGGCGGCCCGCGTCGGCCGCGGGGGCGGTGATCGTGCTGCTCTTCGTGGCGACGGCGCTCGGCGCACCGTGGATCGCGACCAGCGACCCGCTCGGCACCGACTGGAGCAAGATCCGCAAGGCGCCGACCTGGGCGCACCCGTTCGGGACGGACGACCTCGGCCGCGACAACTTCTCGCGCGTCGTCTGGGGCAGCCGCATCTCGATGCAGGCAGGCGTCTTCTCCATTCTCCTCGCCATCCTCGTCGGGGTGCCGACCGGCCTCGTGGCCGGCTACTACCGCGGCGCCCTTGATCAGGTGATCATGCGGCTCACCGACGCCTGGCTCGCCTTTCCGTTCCTGATCCTCGCCATCGGCCTCGTCACGATCATGGGCCCCTCGCTCACGAACGCCACGCTGGCCATCGGGCTCGGCGCCACGCCGGCCTACATCAGGCTCACCCGCGGTCTGGTGCTCGCGACCGCGGCCCTGGATTACGTGCAGGGCGCGCGTGCCCTCGGCGCCGGCGACCCGCGCCTGATGTCGCGGCACATCCTGCCGAACATCGTCAGCTCGCTCCTCGTGCAGGCCACGGTCTCGATCCCGATCGCGATCATCGCCGAGGCGATCCTGTCGTTCCTGGGGCTCGGCGTGCAGCCGCCGGCCCCGAGCTGGGGCACGATGCTGAACACGGCGCAGCAGTTCCTCGAGACCGCGCCCTGGATGGCGTGGTGGCCGGGGCTCGCGATCTTCTCCCTCACGCTTGCGTTCAATCTCGCCGGTGACGGGTTGCGCGATCTGCTCGACCCCAAGGACTACTGAGCGAGCACCATGAGGGCGTATACTACGTCCGCTTTCCCTTTGGAGAGGTGGCCGAGTCGGCCGAAGGCAGCCGCCTGCTAAGCGGTTACAGGGGCAAAACCTCTGTCCCGGGTTCGAATCCCGGCCTCTCCGCCACGGGCCCTTAGCTCAGGTGGACAGAGCGTCGGACTACGAATCCGAAGGCCAGAGGTTCGAATCCTCTAGGGCCCACCACCCCCACAGCATCCCCGAGGGCCAAGGACGAGCGACCGGTTTTTTGTCACTGGCACGCCCTTGGCCGCTTTTTGGCGGCCTCGGCCGGAAAGGCGTGTTGCCCAAGGCCGCGACCTTACAGGGATTTGATTTCCGGAATCGACCCAAACCCGCGTGGTATCGGTCTTGCTGCCTCGAGGGCTCTTAGAGACGATCACATGCGGGTACTCATCGTGGAAGACGATCCGACGGTCGGCGAGGTCCTTCGAGACCTGTGCGTCGAGCTCGGCCACGACGCCGACGCCGTCAGATCCGCAGAAGACGCGCTGGTCCGGCTCGCGCACACCCGCCCCGATCTGGTCCTGCTCGACTTCAGGCTGCCCCGGATGAGCGGGCTCGACTTCCTTCGGCTCCCGCTGGTCCGGAACAGCGGCATCCCGATCGTCGTGGTGTCAGGGATCGCGACGGAGAGCCAGGCCCAGGAATGCTTGGCGATGGGCGCCGTCAAGTTCCTCGCGAAGCCCGTACCCTTCGAGCAGCTTCACAGCCTCCTCGAGTGGTTCGAGCGACCGGAGCCTCGACCCGAGCGGCGCCGGGCCCCCCGCGCGAGCGTCGCGCTGCCCGTGCGTGTCCGCGAGCGTGACGGCACCGAGTGGGAGACGACCAGCGTCGACGTGAGCGTCGCGGCCGTGAAGGTCCGCCCCGTCGGGATGACCCGCCCGGGCCCCACCGTCGAGCTCTCGTTCGCGTCGCCGGACGAGGATCAGAGCGTCCAGGCGACCTCGATCCTGCTCAGGATCGACTCCGACGGATACGTCTTCTACTTCCTCAATCTGACCGACGACCACTACGAACGCCTGACGTATCTCGTTCGCCGGCTGTCAGCGCATCCGGCGCCGCCCTGACGCGAGCCGCCCCGACCCGGGCGGCGCTCAAGCCTTCTCGACCATGTAGAGGTGCGGCAGCATGTCCACGTAGATGTTGGCCTCGACGACGTACTCGCCTTGGCGGTTCTTCTCGATCCCGCGGACGTTCGGCTTGGCGGCCGCGTAGCGAACCGTCCACGCCACCGGAATATACCCGCCGTCCGACTGCAAGATCTCCTCGGCCTTCGCGTAGTGCGCCATGCGCTTCTTGGTGTCGCGTGTATCACGCCCTGCCTCGAGCTCCTTGTCGAAGGCGTCGTTGACCCACGCCTGACGCTTGCCCGTGGTCCTCTTGCCGTAGAAGGTGTCGAAGTACTCGTTGTGCGGGTCCGGGTAGTCCATGAACCAGCGGATCCAGACGAACTGGTGGTCCTGTTTCCAGAGCCGCTCGCGGAACACTCGAGCCTCGAGCACCTCGAGGTCGGTCTTCATGTTGAGGTGCTCGAGGAGCACCGACTGCACGGCTTCGGCCAGGGGCTTGCTGCCCAGCGCCTCGTCACGCATCGTGAGCGCGATCTTCGGCCAGTGCTTGCCGCCCTCGTAGGGCGTGCCCTTGAGCATCGCCATCGCGGCCTTGGGATCGAACTTCTGGATCGCCCGGATCTTCGGATCGTCGATCGCGCCCGGGAAGCCCGGCGGGATCATCGAGTGGGCGGGGAGCGCGAAGCCCTGCGCGACCTTCACGACGTTGGCGCGGTCGATCGCGTGGCCGACGGCGCGGCGGACCTTGACGTTGTCGAAGGGCGCCTTCGTCACCTGCGGGATGAGGTACCAGGTGCCCGGGAACGGGTAGCGGAAGACCTCCTCGACGGTCTTTGGGTTCGACTGCAGGCGCCGGAGGTCGCCAGTCTGGAGCGAGACGAGGTCGAGCTCGTTGTTCTCGTAGGGCAGGGCGCCCGAAGCGACGGGGATGATCGGAATCGCCGCCTTCTCGAGCAGGATGTCCTTGGCGCCGAAGAAGTGCGGGTTCCTCCGGAGGACCATGACCTTGCCGTGCTGCCACGACTCCAGGACGAAGGGGCCGTTGCAGACGATGTTCGCCGCCTCCGTCCACTTGTCGCCGTGCTTCTCGATGGACGCGCGGTGGCCCGGGAGCGCGGCGAGGTAGGCGGCGAGGACCGGGAAGTAGCCGCGCGGCCCCTCGAGCGTCACCTCGAGGGTCCAGTCGTCCTTCGCCTGGACGCCGACCTGGCCCGCGTCGGTGAGCTGCTTCTTGTTGAACGCCTCGCCGTTCTTGATGTCGTAGAGGAACGCGGCGTACGGCGCCGAGCTGGCCGGGTCGAGCTGGCGCTTCCACGAGTACTCGAAATCCCTCGCCGTGCACGAGTTGCCGTCGGACCACTTCGAGTCCTTGCGGATGGAGAACGTCCAGACCGAGCCGTCCTTGTTCGAGGCAACCTTCTCGGCGACGTAGAGCACCGCCTGGTGGTCGGCGTTGAACTTCATGAGCCCGGCGAAGAGCGCCGGCACGCCGTTGCAGTAGAGATCCTTGTTGAAGTCGTGACTCGTGGGGTCGTCCGTCCACCACCCGCCACCGCCGTACCGAAGCGTCTGGTCGCGGGCCAGCTTCTCGCCGGGCTTGAGCTTCGGGGCCGCGGCGACGGGCCGCGCGTTGAAGCCCGCGGCGCCCATGACGGCGAGCCCCGCCGCCACCCTCAGGAAGTCGCGGCGGCCCACACCCGCGGCGGCGAGCCGCGCCGAGAGCAGGTCCAGCTGTGCGTCCGAGATGGGCGGTGTCTTCATCGGGAACCCTCCCGTGGGTTGGTGGCGCGTGTACGTTACTTCAATTTCGGGTCGAGCGCGTCGCGAACGCCGTCGCCGAAGAAGGTGAACGACAGCATGGTGACCGCGATCGCGATGGACGGAAACACGCAGAGGTGCCAGTAGGAGCGGATGTACTGCTGGCCCTCGCCGACCATCTGGCCCCACGAGGGCGTGGGCGGGTTGATGCCGACGCCGATGAACGACAGCGCGGCCTCGGTGAAGATCGCCTCGGGGATGCCGAAGGTCACCGACACGACGATCGGCGTCAGCGCGTTCGGCAGCACGTGGCGCGCCAGCCGCCGGCCTGCGCCCACGCCGAGCGCGCGCGCCGCATCCATGTACTCCTTCTCCTTGATCGCCAGCACCTGGGCGCGGGTCTGGCGGGCGATGCCCACCCAGCCGGTGAGGCCGATCGCGATGAAGATGTTGAGGAGGCCCGCGCCCAGCATGGACATGACGAGGATGACGAAGAGGAGCCGCGGGAACGCGTACATCACGTCCACGAACCGCGTGAGCACGAGATCGACCCGGCCACCGACGTAGCCGGAGAGCGCGCCGATCGGGACGCCGATCAGGACGACGATCACCTGCGCGCCGAGCCCGACGAGCATCGAGACGCGCGCGCCGTAGATCATGCGCGAGAGGAGGTCGCGGCCGAGGGCGTCGGTGCCGAGCGGGTAGTCCTGCGAGGGCGGCTCGTTGAGCCGGCCGAAGTTCGTCTTCGTGTACGGGAGCGGCGCCAGGACGTTGGCGAAGATCGCGGTCAGGCAGAGCAGGACGATGACGAGCCCGCCGGCCATGGCGAGGCGGTTCCGCAGCAGGCGCCGGACGCCGTCGCGCCAGAGGCTCGTCCCCCGGGCCGCCGGCCGCGCGCCGGCTGCGGCGAGCGCGCCGGCGTCAGTACCGGATGCGGGGGTCGAAAGCGCCATAGAGGAGGTCGACGACGAGATTCATGACGGCGAGGAACGCGCCGTACGTCAGGACGACGGCCATGATCATCGGATAGTCGCGGCCGGTCATCGACAGGACGAAGAACCGGCCCATGCCGGGAACGCGGAAGATCGATTCGACGAAGAACGAGCCCGTGCCGACCGCGGCGAACATCGGGCCGAGCAGCGTCACGATCGGGATGAACGCGTTCTTCAGCGCGTGCTTGAAGATGACCGGGAGCTCGCCGAGGCCCTTGGCACGCGCCGTCAGCGTGAAGTCTGCGCGGATGACCTCGAGCATGGAGGCGCGCGTGAAGCGGGCGATGATGCCCATGGGCGCCAGCGCGAGCGTCACGGTCGGCAGCACCCAGTTCCTCGGCGAGTCCCAGCCGCCCGTCGGGAAGAGCGGGATGACGAACGAGAAGAGGATGATGAAGAACACCGCGAGGACGAAATTGGGGATGGCGACGCCGACCGTCGCGAGGGTCACGGAGACGTAATCCCACATGCGATTCTGGTACACGGCGGCGAGGATGCCGAGCGTGAGCCCGCCGACGATCGCGATGGCCAGGGCCATGCTCCCGAGGAGCAGCGAGATCGGGAAGGTCTCGCGGAGGATCTCCAGGACCGTGCGCGTCTTGTACACGAACGACGTGCCGAAGTCGCCGCGGACCGCCTTGCCGAGGAAGATCAGGAACTGCTGCGGCAGGGGCTTGTCGAGGCCGTACGCGGCGGCGAGGTTCTTCTGCGCCTCGGGCGAGAGCGGGTTGGCGCCCTCGGCCACGGGATCGAGCGGGCTGCCCGGCGTGGCGTGCATGACCAGGAACGTCACGAGCGCCATGGCGCCGATGGTCGGCACGAGCCACAGGACGCGCTTGACGATGTATGGGAACAACCGCTACCTCCGGGGGGCCCTCGGGACCATCCCGGCCATTATCGCATTCGGTTGATTCCGCGCGAAGTTACGGTTACGGTGAAGCTCCCTTGTCAGCCGACGAAGAATTCATGCGTCTGGCGCTCGACCTAGCCCAGCGCGGGCTCGAGGCCGGCGAGGTGCCGGTGGGCGCCGTGGTCGTGCGCGACGGCCTGATCCTGGGCCGCGCCCACAACACGCCGGTCAGGCTCGCCGATCCCACCGCCCACGCCGAGATCATGGCCCTGCGCGAGGCGGGGCGGAGGCTCGGCAACTACCGGCTGCCGGGCGCGACGCTCTACGTGACCGTGGAGCCGTGTCCGATGTGCTGCGGCGCGGCGCTGCACGCGCGCCTCGCGCGCGTCGTGTACGGCGCCGTCGACCCGAAGGCTGGGGCGGTCGAGTCGCTCTACCGGCTCCTCGACGACGCGCGCCTCAACCACCGGGTCGAGGCGGCGGGCGGCGTGCTCGCGGAGGAGTGCGGCGCGGTGCTCAGGCGATTCTTCGAACCCAAGCGCTGAGCTTTCCGGAAACTTCACGGGCGTAACGGAACAATAATTCCTGGAACTCGACGCATGTCTATTGCGGAAACGCGCGCGGCGTGCGAATCTGACGAAGGTCGACGCTGAGGCTGGCGCGTGTGATGTCGCGAGCGTGATCGCGGAGGAAAGGGGCGAGGCGTGAAGGGCGAGAGGGACGAGCCGTGAAGCTGGTGTGGGCGTGGCTCGAGTTCTTGCTCGCGACCGGGCTCCTGCTGGCGCTCGTGAGCGCGCCGGTCTGGGCGGCCCGCGCCGTCCCCGCTGCCTCGCCGGACACCGCGACCATCCAGCGCGCCGCGCGCTAGCGTCGCGCGCTGCTAGCTCGCGCCGTTGAGCTCGTGTTGCTCCTGCGACCCGGCCGCGTCGACCGTCGCGAGTCCCGCAGGCTCCTGAGCCGCCCCGACCGGAAGCTCGATGGTGAAGGTCGCGCCATGGCCGGGCGGGCTCTCCACGCTGAGGCGCCCGTCATGCTCGCGCACGATCCCGTACGAGATGCTCAGGCCGAGCCCTGTGCCCTCAGTCTTGGTGGTGACGAACGGGTCGAACACCTTGGTGATGAGGTCGGCCGGGATGCCGGGCCCGTTGTCCTCGACTTGCAGGCGAACGCCATCCAGGCCCGCGCGCTGCAGCGAGATCCGGAGGCGCCGCTCGCCGGGCACCACCTCCGCCAGCGCGTGCTTGGCGTTCACGATCAGGTTGACCAGGACCTGCTGGAGCTGGTTACGGTCCGCGCACACCGGGGGTGAGTGAGGCTCGAGGGCCGTGAGGACCTCGACCCCGGCGAGGCGGAGATCGCCGGCCATCAGAGCCAGCACCTTGTCCACCAGCTCGGCCAGGTCCACCGGCGTGCGCTCCAGCGGCACGCGGCGCGCGAACGTCAGCAGACCACGGACGACGTGCTGGGCCGATTCCAGGGCGTCCCACATCAGGCGGACGTGGCTTTGCAGGGGCTGCGGCGCGCTCCGCTCGAGCAGCTCCGCCACGCCGAAGAGCGCCATCAGCGGGTTGCTCAGCTCGTGCGCGACGCCCGCCACGAGCTCGCCGAGCGCGGACAGCTTGGCGGCCTCGACCATCTGCCGCTGCGCCAGCGTCAGCCGGAGCTCCTGGTCCTCGACCACCTCGCGCAAGCGCCGCGCCGCCTCCTGGGCCTCGTCGAACAAGCGCGCGTTGTCGACGGCGTAGGCGGTATAGGTCATCAGCGCATTGAGGAACTGGAGGTCGGTCTGGGTGAAGGCCAGTGGGCCTCCGGAGCTCCCTGGCGTGAATTCCTTCTTGGCCAGATTGACGACGCCGACGATATGGTCACCGACCCGGAGCGGCATGCAGATGAAGGAGCCGCCGCCGTACTTGGGGTCGCTGGTCTGACCGAAGCGGGGATCCGTCTCGATGTTCTCGACCAGGACCGGCTCGCCGAGCTCCACCACCTTGCCCGCGATGCCTTCGCCGACCTTGACCTCGATCTGCTTCCGCGGGTGGTCCTGGAGCCCGCGCCCGACGGCCACGCGCAGCACCTTGCGCTCGCGATCGAGCAGCATGATCGAGCCGATCCGGGCGCTCACCGCGCGCATCGTGCGCTCCAGCACGTGGGAGAGGAGGTCCTCAATCTTCGGGATCTTCGCGGCCATCTCCACGACTTCGTTCAGCGCGCCGAGCTTGAACACGAGGTCCTCGAGGCGCTCGGTCGAGCCTCGCAGCTCGGTGAGCATGCGGCTGAACGCCTGCGCGATGTCACCGATCTCGGCGACCTCTCCGAGGCCGGGCACGACGTTCGTCTGCGCCGACTTTGCCGCCGCCGTGTGACCGGGGCTCTCGAAGACACGGCTCAGATTTGCGACACGATCGACCAGCTGTCGGAAGAGCACGAACCCGAGGAGGGCGATCAGCACGGCCAGCAGCACACCGACCTGGGCCTCCGTCTGGTGGAGGCGCTCGAACCGCCACATGAAGAAGGTAAAGAGCAGGATCGGCAGGACCGCGATCAAGCCGAAGATCGTGAGGGCCGCCCGGCGGAGCGTTACGCGAGCTTGCACGGTCCCACCTCCCTTGTCGTCCTCGTCATCGCGGTCATGGCTTGGTCTGCGGCAGCGCCAGCGCGATCAGCGCGTCGATGTACTGCAGGTCGAAGGGCTTCGGCACATACGAGAACGCCCCGCTCTTGAGCGCTTCGGCGGCGTCGCCGTCGTTCATCGTTCCCGTGATCATGACCACCCGGATGCCGGGGTCGAACTGAAGGATGTGCTTGAGCACCTCGAGGCCCGTCATCCCGGGCATATTGTGGTCGAGCAGGACGAGCTCCGGGCGGTCGCGCTTGACCGCCTCGAGCGCGGCGGGTCCGTCCGCCGCCGTCGACACGGCATAGGCCTGCCCATGCTTGAACCCCTGCACGCACTCGACCAGGATGTCCCGGATGGCCGGTTCATCGTCGGCGATGAGGATGCGCCGGCGGCTCTGCGTCTCGGGGTCCTCGATCAGCATGGACGCCGAGCGGCTCTGGAACGCCGTCGTCAGCGCTTCGGCCGACGGACGCCGAGCGGGGTGACCCTGGGGCGAGGAACGCTCAGGCAACGCGGTCCTCGTCGGTGCGTCGCTCGGCCGCCGCGGGCACGCGGCGTAGCCGCTCGACGGGGTCGAAGTAGAGCGCCGAGACGCCGTTCACCTCGAGGTGGCACCACTTGAAGCAGTCGATCTCCGCCGAGGTGAGCTGCTTGATGCGACGCACGAACGCGTCGGTCGGCCGCTGTCCCACGATGAAGAGGATCCGCGGCGGCTGGTTCTCCGACAACTGCGCCATCGGGTACAGCCGGCGGATCGTGTCCTGGTACTCGACACACCAGGAATAGGCATCCATCACGCGCAGCAGAAGGCCTTCGTCCGCGGCATGGCCGAGCGCCATGAGCACGAGCGATCCCCTGGCGTCGATTCCGACGAGATCGATCGCCGCCTGCCCGAGCAGCACACGCGAATCAATGACCGTCAGTCCCGGTTCGATGCCCTCGACGTTGTCGGCGACCAGCTGCTGCAGGTCACCGAGGTCGACGACTTCCAGCTTCTTGAACGTCAATTTCATCGCGCTCTCCTCAGGCATGGACAGAGTCTGGGAACGTGTGGGTCGACATCTCCCCCGAGAGGAGATGGTCGATAGCCGCGTGCAGCCGATCGATGCTCATGGGCTTGCGGAGGACCACGGCGCCTCGCGCCTGGGCCCGCGCCAGCGCCGGATCGTCGTCGAGCCCCGTGGTCATGAGGATCTTGACGCCGGGCGCCTGGAGCCGGAGGCGATCGGCGAGCTCGGCGCCGTTCATCTCCGGCATGAGGAAATCGATCATCGCGAGGTCGTAGTCGTTGTCGGCGAACAGCGCCAGAGCCTCCGGGGCGCTCACCGCGCCATCGGTCTCGTAGCCGAGCGCCGCCAGGACGTCGAGGATCATGGATCTGACGAGCGCCTCGTCGTCGACGACCAGGATACGGGCCTTGGGGACTCGCGTCAGCGTGGCGACCATTGGTCCTCCACCACCGTCGAGCGGAGCCGCCGGACGAGCTCGTAGATAGCGCTCTTGCCGCCGGTGTAACCCCCGAGCCGGATGCGCCGCACGATCTCAGCGCCCGACAACGTCGGATCCTCCCTCAGCCACGCGACGACCAGGGACGAGTGCTGGGCCACGGTGGACGGCCGGCCGACGCGCCCCTTCGGGTGCGACGTCCCGTTGCCGTTCGTCGTCTGCTCAGTCCCATTCACTCCGTTGGTCCGCATACCGGAAGTCCTCCTGGGCAGGCCTTTATCGCAAATCCGATACCGAGATGTGATTTCCAGAAATATCAACCACTTCCGACCTGGGCGGCCGATTCAGGCCTGGTCCGTCCCTGATCGGGCAGGTCACTCTTTGACCAGCCCCAGCGAACGACGGCGACCAGTTCGGCCCCACGCCGGCCGCCGGAGACTCTCGCCGGGGCGCTGGCATACGTCGCTTTCCGTCTCAGGGCGGCTGGGGTAGACTTGCGTGCGGTCCCCGGGAGGTGTCAGCCGTCTCGACGACTTCCCGTGACCTGGATTGGTTCGGAGGGGTGGCCGAGCCCGGTTGAAGGCGTCCGACTCGAAATCGGATAGGGGCCCAGAAGGTCCCTCGGGGGTTCAAATCCTCTCCCCTCCGCCAACAATTGAAAAACTCGAGCGTCGTCCGCCCGACCGTCGAGCGCCGGAGCCCTGCGCAGGCGCTCCGACGGCAATACAACAAGGAGGGGTGACCGAGCGGCCGAAGGTGCGGCACTGGAAATGCCGTGCACGGGTAATCCCTGTGCCGCGGGTTCAAATCCCGCCCCCTCCGCCATTGATCTCCGGCGTGACCGTGCTAGACGGGGAGTTAGCGGTGCCCTGTAGCCCGCAATCCGCTTCAGCGGGGTCGAATTCCCTCTCGAGGGCGGCTTGTGTTGAGTGAGCCTCACGGCGCGGCGTCGAAGGTTGGGCCCCACGCAACGAGAATCGTCGAACCCCGCCAGGCCCGGAAGGGAGCAACGGTAAGGCGACCCTCTCGTGTGCCGTGGGAGTACCTGACCGGAGCTGGCGTTATGGGGAGTTCGCAGTACGAGTCGATCGAAGGAGGGTGCACGGTCACTTGACCTACCAGGTCCTCGCTCGGAAGTGGCGGCCGCAGACGTTCGACGCGGTCGTCGGGCAGGACGCGATCACGCGGACGCTCCGGAACGCGCTCGCGTCCGGCCGCATCGCCCACGCGTACCTCTTCGCCGGACCCCGCGGCGTCGGCAAGACCACGACGGCGCGCCTGCTCGCGCGCGCGCTCCTGTGCCCCGAGCGCACGGGCCCCGAGCCCTGCGGGGCGTGCGCGGTCTGCCGCGAAGCGCTGGCCGGCACCCTCGTGGACGTGCTCGAGATCGACGGCGCGTCGAACCGCGGCATCGAGGAGATCCGCACGCTGCGCGAGAACGTGAAGTACGCGCCGGCGCGCGGCCGCTACAAGGTCTACATCATCGACGAGGTCCACCAGCTCACGGAGGCCGCCTTCAATGCGCTGCTGAAGACGCTCGAGGAGCCGCCGGGCCACGTCGTCTTCGTGCTCGCGACGACCGACCCGCGCGACATCCCGGCCACGGTGCTCTCGCGCGTGCAGCGCTTCGACTTCCGGCCGATCGCGCCCGACGCGCTCACGGACACCCTCGAGCGCATCCTGCGCGAAGAGAAGATCCCGTTCGAGCCCGCGGCGCTGCCCGTGATCGTCCGCGGGGCCGAGGGCTCGCTGCGCGACGCGCTCTCGCTGCTCGACACCGCGATCGCCTACGGCAACGGCCGGCTCGAGGCGGCGCCCGTCGCCCAACTCCTCGGGGCCACCGCGCCCGCGGCGGTCGGCGCCTTCGCCGCGGCGCTGGTCGCGCACGACACGCCGGCCGCGCTCGAGGCGATCGACCGCACGGCACGCGAGGGCGAGGACCTCCAGGCGTTCGCGCGCGACGTCGTCGAGGTCCTGCGGCGGGCCCTCGTGCTGAAGGCCGCGCCGACCGCCAAGCTCGCCGACCTGACCCACCAGGAGGGCAACGAGCTCCGCAAGCTCGGCGAGGCGGCGTCGCTCGACGAGATCCTCTACGTGCTCCGCGCCTTCCTCGAGGCCGACGCGCTCATGCGCGAGTCGCCCCACCCGCGCGTCGAGCTCGAGATCGCGACAGTGCGCGCCACGCGGCGCCCGGTCCCCCAGGCGCTCGACGACGTGCTGCGGCGGGTCGACGAGGCCCAGGCGCAGCTGCGCCAGCAGTCGGTCGCGACGGGCGCGGCGCAGGCACCGGCGGCCCAGGCGAGCCTTCTCCCGGAGGCCGCGCCGTCGGCGGCGCGCCCGACCCCCGAGCCGCGCCGCGCGTCGAACCCGCCGGCGCCGCCGGCGCGCCCCACGGCCCCGCCTCAGGCCGCGCCACTCTCCACGCCGCCGCCGGGCGCCGATCTCGCCACCGCCTGGGAGCGCGTCGTCGACGAGGTCATGAGGAGGAAGGCGACGCTCGGCGCCGTGCTCGCCCAGGCTGAGCCCAGGAGCGTGAGCGAGGGCACGCTCACCATCGTTCTGACGGGAAACCACTTCCACCGTGAGATGCTGGCCGACAGCGCGAACCGCGACGTGATCGTGCAGGTGGTGCGGCGCTACGTGTCCGGCGTCGAGCGCATCGACGTGCAAGCGGGCGGCGCCGGGCCCGGCGGCGTCGCCGAGCATCCCGAAGTGCAGGCGGCGGTCGCCGAGTTCCAGGGCGAGGTCGTCGCGGTGCGCCCGCGCCAGCCGGAAGGAGAGGGCCAGTGAAGGGCTTCGGCAACATCATGAAGGAAGCGCAGAAGCTGCAGCAGCAGATGGCGGCCATGCAGGAGGAGATCGGCAAGCGGAAGGTCGCGGCCACCGCGGGCGGCGGCATGGTCACCGTCGAGGTCAACGGCAAGCAGGAGATCCTGTCGATCAAGATCGACCCCGAGGTCGTGAGCAAGGACGACGTGCAGATGCTCGAGGACCTGGTGCTCGCGGCTTGCAACGAGGCGCTCCGGAAGTCGCGCGAGCTCGTCCAGCAGGAGCTCGGCAAGCTCACCGGTGGATTGAAGATCCCGGGCCTGGGCGGGTAGGGCCGGCGCGTTGGCGTATTACCCGGAGCCGGTCGCGCGGCTGATCGACGCACTCCAGCGGCTCCCCGGGATCGGGCCCAAGACGGCGCAGCGCCTGACCTTCTTCCTCCTGAAGCGCCCCGCCGACGAAGTGCGCGAGCTCTCCGAGTCGCTCGTCGCGGTGAAGGACAAGATCGTCTACTGCCGGACGTGCTTCAACGTCACCGACGAGGACCCCTGCCGTCTCTGCGCCGACCCGGGGCGCGACGCTCGCCTCCTCTGCGTCGTCGAGGAGCCGAACGATCTCCTGGCGATGGAGCGCACCGGCGAGTACCGCGGCCGCTACCACGTGCTCCTCGGCGCGCTCTCGCCGCTCGACGGGGTCGGCCCCGACGACCTGAAGGTGCGGGAGCTGCTCGCGCGCATCGAGGCCGGCGCGGTCGAGGAGGTGATCCTCGCGACCAACCCGAACGTCGAGGGCGAGGCGACCGCGCTCTACCTGGCCAAGCTCCTGCGCCCGCTCGTCCTGCGCGTGACGCGCATCGCCCGCGGCCTGCCCGTCGGCGGCGACCTCGAGTACGCCGACCAGGTGACGCTCTCCAAGGCGTTGGAAGGGCGGCGCGAGATCAGCTAGAATCGATCGTCGTTCCCGCGCGCGGCGGCCGACACTCCCCGGTAGCTCAGTCGGTAGAGCGCCTGACTGTTAATCAGGATGTCGCTGGTTCGAGTCCAGCCCGGGGAGCCAACCTTTTGGCAGCCACAGCAGAACTCGCCGGCGAAGCCCTGGCGGCGCCACGAAAGCGCATCCTGGCGTGGCGGGAAGACGGTCTCGAGTGCTCATGACCGAAGATCGGGGCGCCAGGAGGCGAAGACTCAGAACTCGATGCGCGTGCCGAGCTCGACGACGCGGTTTGGCGGGATGTTGAAGAAGTCGGTCGCCGCACTCGCGTTGCGCGCCATGAAGCTGAACAGACGCTTGCGCCACCGCATCATCGGAGCTGGACCGGTCGACAAAAGCTGCGCACTGCCGAGGTAGTAGGTGGTCTCCTCCGGTTCCGCCTTGATGCCGAGGCCACGGCAGATGGCCACGATCTCCTGCACGTCCGACCGTTCCATGAAGCCGTAGTACGCGCGGGCCCGATGGAATCCCTGCGGCAGCGCCTCGATCGTCACGCGCTTGTCATGCTCCACTTCTGGCACCTCCTCTGTGATGATCGAGAGCAGGATGATCTCTTCGTGGAGGGCCTTGTTGTACCTGAGGTGGCGCTGGAGGACCAGAGGCGCGCCGTCGACGTTGGGCGTGAGGAAGACCGCCGTGCCGCGCACACGCGGCGGCTTCGCCCGCTCCACCTCCTCAAGGAAGCGATCCATCGGGACCGCGGCCTGCGACAGGTATCCACGGAAGAGCTCGGTCCCTCGATTCCAGGTACTCATGAGGAGGAAGACGCCGCCGCCGATCGCGAGCGGCACCCAGCCGCCACGCGTGAGCTTGACGATGTTGGCCCCGAAGAAGGCGAGGTCGATCGCGAGGAACGCGCCTGCCAGCGCGCTGGCCCACAGCGCGGACCAGTGCCAGCGCTGGCGCGCAATGGCGTAGAACAACACGGTCGTTATCGTCATCGTTCCCGTCACGGCGACGCCGTACGCGGCACCGAGGGCGTCCGACGATTCGAAGCCGAGAACGAGAAGCAAGCAGCCGATCATCAACGCCGTGTTGACCTCCGGGATATAAATCTGGCCCATCGCCGACCGCGACGTGTGAATGATCGAGACGCGCGGGCTGTAGTGAAGCTGCACGCACTGCTGCGTCAACGAGAACGCGCCGGAGATGAGGGCCTGCGAGGCGACGACGGTGGCGAGCGTCGCGATCGCGACGATGGGATAGAGAAGGGAACGCGGCGCCAGGAGGTAGAACGGGTTCTGGACGGCGTCGGGAACGCGTAGCACCAAGGCGCCCTGCCCGAAATAGTTGAGCAGGAGCGCGGGAAGGACGAGGGTGAACCAGGCGAGGCGGATGGGAGTGCGACCGAAGTGCCCCATGTCCGCGTACAGCGCTTCCGCCCCGGTCACGACGAGCACGACCGCGCCGAGCACCAGAAAGCCGGCAGTCCCGTGATCGAGGAGGAACTGGACACCGTACCACGGGCTCAGCGCGCGCAGAATCGCGGGCCCGCGAACGATCTCGAGGACGCCGAGCGTCGCGATCGTCCCGAACCACGCGAGCATGATCGGACCGAAGACGCCGCCCACCCGCGCCGTCCCGTACTTCTGAAAGAAAAAGAGCAAGAAGAGGATGAGCAGCGTGGACGGAAGCACGTAGGGCTTAAACGCCGGTGTGGCGATCTCGAGACCTTCAGCAGCGCTGAGCACGGAGATTGCCGGCGTGATGATACCGTCACCGTACAGCAGGGCGGCGCCGAAGAGCCCCAGCGCGGTCAGCAGGCCACGTCGCCGCCTCTGTCGCAGCAGGGCGAGCAGCGCTACGATGCCGCCTTCGCCGCGATTGTCCAAACGCATGACGAAGGCGATGTACTTGACGCTCACGACGAGGATTAACGACCAGACGATGAGCGAGAGCACGCCGTAGACCGTCGGGATAGTGGGCGACAGCCCGTACTCGGTGTTGAAGCATGCCCTGAAGGCGTAGAGAGGGCTGGTGCCGATATCGCCGTAGACGACGCCCAGGGCGGTCAAGGACAGAGTCGCGAGGCGCCATCCCCTAGGGTTCGTTTCCGCGGCCGGGCGATGTCGTGATCGTGCGGTCGTGCGATCGGCTGGGAGTTGCGGGTTCGCGTCGTGAACGCTCGGCCTCACACTGATCACAGGATACTTGACGGCGACAGTTCGTTGAAACAAAACGCCCAGGATCTAGGTGTTCATCGGTCTCCTCGGACCGCTCACGTTGCGGAGTGACGCGGCCGGGAGCGTTGACGCGCCTGAGGTCCTCGTCCAGGAGAATCTACGTCGCCCTCGAACCTCGTCGCCACGTCGCCGAGCTCGCGCCCGACGAGCTCTTCGGTCGTGAGCAGCAAGGACGCGATCGACAGTCATCCGCAGTAACGTCTCCCCCGTCGCTCATCCGAGCGTCCAGCGAGCACGCCACCGAGCCTCCACCCGCCTCTTGAACGGATCTCTCCAGACCCCGATGCGCTCCTACACGCGTCGGTGAAATGCATTTGGCGTTCAGCGAGCGTCAGCCCCGGAAACACGCGAGGCCGCCCGAGAACGTCCTCGCGGAAAGTAAGGAGGGTCCTGGTCTCATTCGCGAACATGGCTACCCCTGCCGCTCACGACACGTGCGCGAGCTGCGCGGGCCAGATCTTGCGCTGGAGCGTGATCATGAGGGCCGCCCCGACGAACGCGGCCATACCTGTCCCGCCCCAACCTGCCTCCGGTGCCCCCAGGGTTTGGAAGATCCAACTCCCCATGAAGCTCCCGCTGAGACCGAAGATGACGTCCCAGAGCAGCCCGTACCCTCCGCCCTTCATGGCGATCCCGGCCAGCCAGCCGCTCATCAGTCCGACGAGAACTGACGCCCCGAACATTTCAAAATGCATGACTCGTCCTCCTTGACCGGGTGCTCCGGCCTAGCTCCCCGCGATCTCGCTTGACTTACCGGATACATTATATATATTATATATCAAGTATAGATTATATAAAATCAGATAAGCACTGGCGTCCGGTTCAGGAGTCAGCTGGGCCGGCAGGAGGCGGTGATGTTCACGAATAAGACGAAAGTCCTCCTCATTCTCACGCAGGATGTCCTGGACCGGGCTCGGGTCTTGGCGGGGAAGGCGACGACCACGCTCAAGCTTCCGGTGAGCCTCCAGATCGTCCTCCGGGCTCTCATCCAAGTGGGGCTGAAGCGAGATAACCAGCCGGCCTTCCTCGCCAACGTTGAGGGTCAGGCCAAGGCAGTTCGCCACCTGCGGAGCGTGGCGGGTCGAGCAGGACTGAGGGGGAACTGACCGCAGAGGCGCCGGACCCGAGAATCAGTGTCCTCGCAAGGAGACGATGATGCCGACATGGATGGGGTTGCCAATCTTGGCCGCGGGGGGTGGCGATGATCCTCGGCTGCTCCCAGCAGCCGTCAGTGACGGCAGCCATGATTGAGGACAAGAACCACGACGACCCACCGGTCGAGGGTGATCCGTATACCGAGGAGGGCGGAGAGGGCTGACGTTTCCCGATCGGCCCAAACAGAGGGTCGGAACTACGGTAAACGGCGAGTGGAGACTAGGAGGGTGGAAGTGGACAGAGGGGCGGCGATGCTGGCAGTCGTTCTGGATGTATACGAAGGCGGTAAGGACTTAGTCCCGGGTTGGAAGCTGAAGGAGCACGCGGAAAACGCGTTTGCAACAGGTGGCATCGAAGGGCTCAGGCGGTACTACGAGGCGTGCCTGACTGGCTCGGGCCACCGAGTGAAGACAACCCTCGAACGTGACAGACGAAAGACTTTGGAATCGGAGCGCGAGCACTTCATGTCGATGTACCTGGGTGCTGCGCGGTGAGCAGGATAGGAAACCGTCTCCAGAGCGCGGGAGCCGCGGCGGTACGAACACAGACGTGTCCGGGGTGGTATACCCCGGAAGATCTTCGAGAGGAGAGCACCATGAACACCATGCTTCACTGGTCCCCGACCCGGCAGTTCCACTTCCACCACGACGTTGACGACCTATCCGAGAGGTTCTTCGGCGGCGCCACGGATGGGGCCGCTCAGCGTCCCTTGTGGCTTCCCGCCGCGGAGGGGCGGATGGAGGACGGTACCTACGTCATCCAGCTCGCCCTGCCGGGCGTGGATCCCAAGGACGTGAAGGTGTCCTTGATGGACAACGTCCTCACCGTCAAGGGCGAGCGCCAGGCCGATCACGACACCGCGGGCAAGAACTATTTCGTCCGCGAGGTCGCATACGGAGCGTTCGAGCGGAATTTTGCCCTTCCTGAGGGCGTTGACGGCGCCGAAGTGGAGGCGAAGTACGCGAGGGGCATGCTCGAGGTGAGGGTCCCAGCGCCGCAAGCCGCGACGCCGAGGACGATTGAAGTCAAGGCCGCCTGATCCAGGCCAGAGCCGGGGCCGTGCCGGTGTCGACCGGCACGCGCCCTGGCCTTCGCGCGTCACCCTGCGCGGAGATCGGCACGCCACCCACCGCGGTCAGCGCCACACCGATTGACGACGGCCGCCTATCCCGTTCAGCCAGCAAACATGAAGGAATCGCTTGGGACCGAACGCGGGTTCGAGCCGCGTCTCCTATCCGGCTGGAGCAAGATCCGCTAGGCTTTTGAAGAGGCGCTTGATCTCGGGCGGCGGAGCCAGGCAGAGAGTTCGAAACGTGTCGACTACGGGGAGCCAACTACTGCAGGGACTTCTGAGACACTCCTACCAGTTCGAGAGGCTCTTGCGCCGAACCTTGCGCCGAAACTTCGGTGGGCTGAGTACTGGTGAGTCCCTCCAGGCGGCCGACTGCCGTGCGGATGCTAGGGGCCGAGCGAGCGATTCGCCCGGCCCCTTCGAGACAGCTCGGCTGGCACGGTCGCGCGACGAGTCCGGCGCTCAGCCTCGCCCCGACTCCGAGCGGGTTGCCGTTGCCGATGACGAACGCGCTGAGCGCTGAATTCTGGGTGCCATCAGCGTTGATGAATACTTCGCCACTCACCTGGACCGTGGTGTGCTCACAGGAGGGCGGCGGAAGGATTTCATAGGTGCCCGTGAAGGCGGTGGGACCAGGGGTGTTGCTTGCGAGTCTGGCAAAGCCGACGGCGTGATAGGTGCAGCCCGTGGTGGGGCTGGTCCCCACGACACCGTGGAGGTTGCCGTGCATCGTGACTACGCCGGTCGGCCCGGGTTGGGACTGGACCATCATGTGGAGCACGCCGTGGAGGTTCACGGCGTCGCTGGGCCCGGAGCAACCACAAGGGACACTGGGTGTGTAGTCGTACACGCCGGTAATCGGGTACGCCTCGTTCGTGGTGACTTGGTGCTGCGCGTGGACCGGCGCGGCCACGGCCAGGAGGAGCGGCATCGTCACGAGGGCGACGCGCCCCAGGTGGGACGTCCATAGGTATTTCATCGAAGTCGTCTCCTTGCGTGTGATGAAGCGACTGTCAGTGCCCTTCAG
>Ga0209156_10000786_pt1 | contig 26816 bp, 26 predicted proteins | sample GraSoiAngelo_124_FD_185881 | JGI IMG/M metagenome (GOLD analysis project Ga0209156, IMG submission 185881) | Grasslands soil microbial communities from the Angelo Coastal Reserve, California, USA - 14_0927_05_20cm (SPAdes) (version 2) | ecosystem: Environmental > Terrestrial > Soil > Grasslands... | reverse complement strand
GACGGCGGCGAGACGCGCACGGTGCTCTTCAAGGACTTCGAGAAGGACCCGGTCGACGGCCACATGCTCCACGCGGACTTCCTGGAAGTGCGCATGGACAAGGACGTCGTCGTGAACGTACCGGTCATCCTCATCGGCAAGCCCGAAGGCGTGACGGCCGGCGGCATCCTGCAGCAGGTCGCACGCACGCTGCCGGTGCAGTGCAAGCCCAGCGACATTCCGGAGAAGATCGAGGTCGACGTCTCCGCCCTGAAAATCGCCGAATCGCTCCACATCAAGGACGTGAAGATGCCGGCCGGCGTCCAGCTCAAGGTGCGCGGCGACCAGACCATCGCAGTGGTCAACGTGCCCGAGAAGGAGGAGGAGGCGCCGAAGCCGGCCGCCGTCGCCGCCGTTCCCGGTGCGGAGGGTGCTGCCGCTCCGGCGGTCCCGGGCGCCGCGGTGCCTGCCCCGGGTGCTCCGGGCGCGCCGGGGGCGCCGGCCGCTGCTCCTGCCGCAGCCGGAGCGAAGGCCCCTGCCGCCGACAAGGGCGCCAAGAAGTAAGCGGTGCGCCTCCTCGTCGGCCTCGGGAACCCGGGCCCGAAGTACGAGCGCACCCGTCACAACGTCGGCTTTCGCGTCGCCGCGGAGGCGGCGCGAAAACTCGGCGCGGCGCTCGGATCGGACTCCCGCTGGAACGCGCTGGTCGGAAAGGCGCAGGACATCGCGGTGCTGCTTCCGCAGGCGTACATGAACGTGAGCGGCGAAGCGGTGGCGCAGGCGGCGCGGTTCTGGAAGGTGCTGCCGGAGGGAATCGTGGTGGTGCACGACGAAATCGACCTGGAGTTCGGACGCATCCAGGTGAAGCAGGGCGGCGGCGACGCGGGGCACAACGGGTTGCGCAGCATCCGGGAGCATCTCGGTACCGGCGAGACCCTGCGGGTGCGATTCGGGGTGGGCAGGCCGCCGGAGCAGTGGGAAGGCGCGGACTGGGTGTTGGCAAGATTCTCCTCGGAGGAGGAGGCGGCTTTGAAGGAGCTGGTACCGCTCGCGGCCGAGGCGGCGATTGCGGCGCTGGTGCAGGGAAGTGCGGTGGCAGCGAATCGGTTCAACAGAAAGCCGAAGTGAACCTCGCTCCCGGCGTGTCCGGGGGCTTTACCCATGAGGGAGATGTGATGCAGCAGACGGAGACGCAGAGCACCGGTGGGGTCCCGCAGCACGCCCCGGGCACCAGGTTGCGCGAGTACGAGACGATCTTCCTCGTCCGGCCGGACCTCGCCGAGGATCTGGTGGACAAGATCGTCGAGCGCATGCGCGGCATCGTCCACCGCGACGGTGGCAAGGTGATCAAGGTCGAGAACTGGGGCAAGAAGAAGACCGCGTACGAAGTGAAGAAGAACTTCCGCGCCATCTTCGTCCGGTTCCTCTACCTCGGCGACACCCGCGCGGTGGCGGAGTTCGAGCGCAACCTGCGCATGACCGACGACGTGATGAAGTACCAGTCGGTGAAGATCGCCGACGACGTCGATGCTTCCAGCCGCGCGGTGGAAGCGGACGTGAAGCTCCCGGGCGATCCGGAGATGCCGGAGCGGATGGCGCGCGAGCCGGAACCGTTCGGCGGCGCGGAATTCGGCGGCCGGCGCGACGAACTTGCGGACGAAGGCGAGCTCCCTCCCGAGGCGGAGTAAGGAACCATGAGCGACATGAAGAAGGAGATGGCGTTCGGCGAACGCTCGGGCGGCGGCGGCAGGGGCGGAGGGCGCGGCGGCGCCGGACGCGAGGACCGGGGCGGCGGCGACATGGACCGTGGGGGAGGCCGCGGATTCGGTCGCCGCAAGGTCTGCCGCTACTGCGCCGACAAGAACCTGAAGGTCGACTACAAGAACGCGGCCGACCTGAAGTACTTCGTCACCGAGCGCGGCAAGATCGTGCCGCGGCGGATCTCGGGCAACTGCGCCCGGCACCAGCGCGAGGTGGCCACGGCCATCAAGCGCGGCCGCCAGGTAGCGCTCTTGCCCTTCACCATCATGCAGCACCAGTAGGAGGCGCGCAGATGAAGGTCATCCTGACGAAAGACCTGGACAACCTCGGCCGCGCCGGCGCGCTGGTCGACGTGAAGACGGGATACGGGCGCAACTACCTGCTCCCGCGCAACCTCGCGGTGCTGGCGACGGCGAAGAACATCCGGCAGCTCGAGCACCAGAAGGCCGGCATCCTGGCGCGCGCGTCCAAGGAGAAGCAGAACATGACCGCGATGGCGCAGAAGCTCTCCGTCATCGAGGTCAGGCTGACCCGGAAGGTCGGCGAGCAGAACAAACTGTTCGGCTCGGTCACCTCCAAGGACGTGCACGAGCAGCTCGTCTCGCAGGGGTACCAGATCGAGCGCAAGCAGGTGCACCTGCCCGACCCGCTCAAGGAAGTGGGGACGCACGAGGTGGAGGTGAAGCTGCATCCGGAGGTGGTGGCGAAGGTGAAGGTCACCATCGCGCCGGAGGCGTAGGACACCGGCTCTTCGAAGCCTCGGGGACACCATTTTCATGGTGTCCCATCCTCTGGGGTATGCTGGCGCGCCTTCATGCGGATGCTGCTCGCCATCGCCGGCCTCGCAGGCGCACTGCACGCCGCCCCCCATCGCAAGGCGCCGCGCGCCGATGTGGCCGGACCTTCGTCGCGACCCGTTTCCGCGCGGCCGGACGCGACGACGCCGCTCCCCGCCGACACTGCGCCGCCGGCCGCTCTGGCGCAGCGTCCGGCTCCCGCGCCGCCCCAGGTCTCGCCGCGGCGCTTCGGCCGCTTCGACCTGGACATGCCGTTCGCTCAGTTCCGTGCTCTGCCGGATCTGGCCGACTGCGCGCCCGCGCTCGCGGCGCCGACCGGCCATGCGGAATGCGCGCTGCCGAAGGCGCCCGACAATTTGTCGCGCGTGCAGCTCGCCTGGGAGGAAGGGCGCAACGGCGGTGACCTCACCGCCCTGCGGCTGCTGTTCGACCCGCAGCTCGCGCCCCCGCTGACGGACCTGGAGTGGCAGCTTACGCGGGGGTGGGGCCCGCCGCTCCTCGAGCAGCTGCGCCGCGACCGCGACCAGAAGTTCTTCACCCTGCAGTGGGAGGACGGCGAGCACCGTGCCACGGTGGAGGCGCAGGCGCCGCGCGATCAGCCCTCCCGCGCCACCGCCGTCGTCCTCGAACGCAAGCAGGTGCCGCTCTCCGGCGAGTTCAGCGCGCTGCATCCGCGGGCGTTTCCGAACTTCCGGGTGCGGTGGATCCGGCGCGTCGACTGGGAAGGGCAACTCCACGCGGTGCTCTGGGGGACGTCGTTGACGCCGGCGCAGGAAGCGATGGGGGAGCAGTCTCCGTCGTGGGTCACGCAGCGCAACTACGTCGGGATCTGGAAGCTCGAGCCGGCCACGCCTACCCGGCCCCGGCGGTGGAAACCGCTCTGGGAGCGGGTCACCGGCGGAGACGACGAGGAACCGCCCCAGCGCGTTCTCTACGTCGACATTCGCGACGTCACCGGCGACGGCGTCGCCGACCTGGTGGTCGAGCTGTCGTGCGAGACGTGCGGCGCCACGGCCGACGAGGTGATCGTGAAGACCGTGCGCGCCGGCAAGCTGGTGGACCTCCTCTCCAAGCGCGACCTCTACCGGGCGCAGGTCGAGCTCGCCCCGGGGCGAGTGCGGATCCGGGAGCCCGAAGGCGAGGACGACCAGGGGCTCACCGTCAGCACGTACGCATACGATCGCGGCAAGGGCGCGTTCGTTCTCGCCCGCGAGGAGCGGGCGCCGGCGCCGCCGCGCTGACGTGGTACCTTCGGGCGATGGGAAAGAAGCCGCCGCTGCCGCCGTGGCTCGAGCACGCCGCGCTGGTGAAGAAGAAGATGAAGGAGCGCGGCTTCAAGATGGCGGACCGGGTGCAGATCTGCGAGCGGTGCGAGGAGTACGCGGAGGAGACCTGGACGCTCAAGGGCGGCCAGGGGATGGGCGGCCGCGACATCTGCGCGTGCATGAACTGCGGGCGCGCGCGGAGCTGGAAGGGGCAGGGTCCGGCGCGCACGGTGGAAGAGCCGTTCGATCTGATGGGATTTCTGGGGATCCTGCCGCTCTGATTATCTCAGTGCCTTGCGCAGCTCCGCGGCTCGCCGGCGGACCTTCGGGTCGCCGGTCTCGAGCTCCACCGATGCCAACCGGTTGCGGAGCGCGGGCGGCGCCTTGAGCGTCCCCGCCTTGTGCATCTCTTCGAGGCGCGACAGGGCCTTGTCCACCGTGTCCTCGTCCGGATGGCCGAGGAGGCGATCCAGCAGCCGCGGGTCGGCGGGCATGTCGTTCTTCTTCAGATAGTCGGTCGCGGCGGCATAGAAGGCCTTCGGATCCTCGATGGCGAAGAGCTTCTTGCGCTCCTCGTCGCCTTCCTCGGTCCCCTCGCCACCTTTCCCGCGCAGGTGCTCGGGAAGCGGCGCCCCGCCGGAGAACAGACGCTCGAGGTTCGTCTTGTACTTCGTATACCCGGTGCTGCGCTCGAACGAGTCGCGGTCGCGCTGGTCGCGGCGGGTGGGGCCGCCCCGATCGCGCATCTTGTCGATTTCACGCCAGCTTCTCTTCTGCCGCGGCCGGTCGTCGTCAGTCACAGGCGCTCCACAGGAATCCACAGGATAACAAGATTGCGCTTCACAGGCTTCTTGGGCGAGGGACTGTCAGACCCTCATGCGCAGGATGGACCTGTGAGCGTTCCCGCCAACGTCGTCGCCCTGCCCCACGGCCGCGTGCCGCCTCACAATCTGGACGCGGAGAAGAGCCTCCTCGGCGGCATCCTGCTCGACACCGAGGCGTTCCCCGAGGTGGTCGAGATCGTCCGCGCGGAGGAGTTCTACCGCGACGGACACCGCAAGGTCTTCGAGGCGATGAGCGCGCTGTTCGGCAAGAGCCAGCCCATCGACCGCATCACCGTCAAGGACGAGCTGACGGCCATGGGCGCGTTCGAGGCCGTTGGCGGCGACGAGTTCATCGACCTGCTGGACAAGATCGTCCCCACCGCGGCGAACCTCGCCTACTACGCGAAGATCGTCCACGAGAAGGCGCTGGCGCGCCGCCTGATCGAGGCGGCCAGCTCCATCGCCCAGCTCGGATACGAGCAGCACGGAGACGTCGGCGAGTTCGCCGACGAATGCGAGCGCCGCATCTTCGCCGTCACCGAGCAGCGCAACGCGGTGAGCTTCGTGCACGTGAAGCCCATCATCGCCGCCACCTTCAAGAACATCGAGGCGCTCTACGAGCGGCAGGAAGAGATCACCGGCATCCCCACGGGCTTCGCCGACCTCGATCGGCTCACCAGCGGCTTCCAGCCCGGCGACCTCGTGATCCTCGCGGCGAGGCCCAGCATGGGGAAAGCCCAGCCGCTGAACGCCCCGGTCCTGACGCCTTCCGGCTACGTTCCGATGGGAACCATTCAAACTGGGTCTCTGGTGATCGGCGCCGACGGGGAGTCCCATCGGGTCCTTGGCGTCTATCCTCAAGGTGACAAACAGGTCTTTCGCCTCCGCTTCACCGACGGCGCCACTGTCGAATGCTGCGATGAGCACCTGTGGTTTACGACGTCCCGGCTGGAGAGCCGCAGACCAGGCGGCGAAGGATCGGTCAAGACACTTGCGGAGATTCGCCGCACGCTCCACGTCGCCGGAGAACCGGGCCGCCTCAATCACAGGATCCCTATCGTTGCTCCAATCAAGTTCGCAACTCGACAGCAGCCACGCCTTCTTCCGCCGTACCTCCTCGGACTCCTTCTAGGCGACGGCAGCTTCCGCAATTTCAGCGTGCGATTCGACGGCGCGGAAGCCGACGTGCACGACCGGTTGCGTGCACACTTGCCTGAGTCGGATTCCGTGTCCGTCAACGGCATCACCGCTCGCGTGCGGCGGCGATCCGGCGAGCCGACGGAGAAGATGCACCGTCTCCTCGGTGCTCTGGCAGCGGCCGAGGACGCCGGTCACCGCCCAAGCCTCGCCGAGCTTTGCGAGGCGACCGGCACAACGAGTGCGGTCGTGGTTCACGGCCGGCTGGTGAGCCTGCGCGCGAAGGGATTCGTGGACTGGCAGCCAAATCAGAAGCGAGGTGTACGCCTGACAGACGCAGGAAGACGTCGTGCAGCCGAACCCTGTCCGTCACCGCGCCGCGCTTCGACAACCCGGTTGGCACTCGAGCACTATGGGCTCTACGGATTGAGCAGCGACGAGAAATTCATTCCCGACGACTATCTCCATGCGAGCGTCGCTGAGCGGCTCGATCTGCTTCGCGGCCTTCTCGACACGGATGGCCACGTCATCGTTCCGGGAGGCCGCGCCGTTGAGTTTACGGTCACCTCCGAGCGGCTCGCGGATGGCGTCGTGTGGCTCGTCCGCTCACTGGGCGGAATCATCTCGCGACGCGAGAAGGTCACTTCATACCAATATCGGGGCGAACGCCGAGTTGGATTACCGGCCGTCCGGGTTCGCCTCTGGTTCCCGAATGGGATCGTTCCAGTCAGTTCGAAGAAGCATGTCGCGCGATGGGACACCACTGCCGATCGATTCGTCGGCAGATTCATCGAGTCAGTCGAGCTGATCGGAACGAAGCCCTGTCAGTGCATCTTCGTCGATAGCGACGATCACTTGTACGTCACGTCCGATTTCGTCGTCACCCACAACACCGCGTTCTGCCTGAACATCGCGAGCCACGTGGGGTGCCATGCGCAGTATCAGAACAAGCGCTGCGGTGTAGGCGTCTTCTCTCTCGAAATGCCGAAGGAACAGCTGGTGATGCGCATGCTCTCCAGCGAGGCACGCGTCGACTCGCAGCGCATCCGGACGGGCAAGCTGATCGAAAGTGACTGGGCCAAGCTGGCGCAGGCGGCAGGCGTCCTCGCGGACGCGAACATCCACATCGACGACTCGCCAGCCATCTCCGCCCTCGAGCTTCGGGCGAAGTGCAGGAGGTTGTTCGCGAGGTACGAGAACAGCGAGCAGCCCATCCGGATGATCGTCGTCGACTACCTCCAGCTGATGCGGGGCAACGAGCGCATCGACAGCCGCGAACAGCAGATCGCCGAGATCTCGCGCTCCCTGAAATCGCTGGCGAAAGAGCTGAGGATTCCCGTCCTCGCGCTGTCGCAGCTCAATCGATCCCTGGAAAAACGCCCCGACAAGCGACCGATGATGAGCGACCTGCGCGAGAGCGGCAGCCTGGAACAGGACGCAGACACCATCCTCTTCATCTATCGGGAGGAGGTCTACGAGAAGGACAAGGAGGACGTGAAAGGCGTCGCGGAGATCAACATCGGCAAACAGCGCAACGGCCCCATCGGCACGGCGAACCTCGCATTCATCCACGAGCACACGCGGTTTGAGAATCTGGCGAGGGAGTATTAGCACCGCGCACTCCCGTGCGCGGGCGCTGTCTACACCTCCCCGCTCGCTCCCCCTCCCCCAGATCGCCCCCCGCCGCCGCCCGAGAAGCCACCACCTCCGCCGCCCCCCCATCCGCCCCCGCGCCCGCCGCCGGTCCCGACGGTGACCTGCTTCCGCGGCAGCACTTTGTCGTACTCGCGGCGATACCCACATGCCCGATTGGTACAGATCTGCGTGACGTGCGCGAGCCCCTGGCTCCAGTACGTCGGCGGTGCGATTAGGTCCTCGTCGATCACCATCCACGACCCGTCCCGCGGACATTTGTGCGCCCGGATCGATGCCCAGATGACGGCGTTGACGATCAGCCCGACCACCAGCGCCAGCCAGCCGGCGCCGCTGTTCATCGCCAGGAGCGAAAGCACGGAGCCTCCCGCCAGGCCGGCGCCGGCACTGGAACCGAGCAGGATGGCGAACCCCGCCATGCAAAGGATGGTGATGCCGAGGCCGCCGTAATTGGCCGGGCCGGCATAGCCGCGGATGCCGACTCCGGTGCCGCGGCGCGGTCCGTCCCTCGCGGGCGCCGCGTCTCCTCCTGCGCCAGCATCCTTCTCGAGAATGGCCGCCACCGCGTCGACGACGTGCGTGGCGGCGCCCGAGTAGTCATCGTTGCGCATGTACGGAAACGCTTGCTGCGTCCGGATCTGACCTACCTTGCCGTCCGGGAGGATCCCTTCGAGGCCATATCCGACCTCGATGCGAATCTTGCGATGTCCCGCAGCGCCGGGGACGAACAGGACCAGCAGTCCGTCATCGCGCTTGACGCCGTGGCCGAGGCCCCACTTCTTGAACAGGGCAACGGCATAGTCCTCCAGCGAATCGTCCGCCAACGCGGACTCGGGCACCGTGCACACCGCGATCTGCGCGATCCCGGCGTGGTCGAGCCGGCTCGCCACGGCGGTGACGTGCGCCACGGCATTGGCATCGAGCAGATGCGCCTGGTCGACGATGTAGCCGGTGAAGTCGGGAAGGGAAGCCGCCAGAAGCAGCGCGAGCACCATGCCGGAACAATAACGCGATTCAGACGGCGAGGTGCGCAAGCGTGCGGGCGAGCCGCGATGCCGCCATCTGGCTCGGCAGCTCGATGACCGGCACCTGGGCGCCCTTGGCCTCGCTCCGCAGCGCCTCCAGCTTCTTGCCCGGCTTCTGGTCGGGGTCGAGCAGGACCAGGTCGGTATGCTTGGTGCCGATGCGCGCCGCGGAGGCCCTGGCGGTACGAACGTCGCAGGCGCTCTTGAGCGTGCGCGACACCTCCCGCAGCCAGCGCGTGTCGTCGGAGACGAGCAGCACGCTCGGTCGCGACGACGGCGGATGCAGCGGCAGCTCGATGAAGAAGCGCGAACCATTCCCGGCGCTGCTCTCTGCCCAGATCTCGCCGCCGTGCCGCTCGGCGATTTCGCGGGCGATGCGCAGCCCGCGCCCTGGGCCCAGGCCGGCGATGAGCTTCGGCAATTCGGTCGGCGCAATCCCGTCGCCCTGATCCTTCACCGACAGGCGCACGAACCGCGGGCTGGCGCGCCAGGCCTCCGCCTCGACCACGCCGCCGCGCGGAGAGAAGCGGATGGCGTTGGCGATGAGGTTGTCGAGGACGCGGGCGAGGAGCTGTCCGTCGGCGCGGATCTCCACCGGCCGCGAGGGTGGCACCGCCGTCAGCGTCACGCCCTGCTGCGTGGCCAAGGCCTGCGCCTGCGCAACCGCCGCTTCGACCAGACCGCCCAGATCGACCGCGCCGATGGCGAGCACGTCGCGGCTTCGCTGCTTCGCGGCCTCGAGAATCCGCTCCGCGAGCTGCATCGCGCGCAGCCCCTGTCGCGCGCAGGCCGCGGCGCAAGCGCGCTGCGCCGCGGTGAGCGAGCTGTCACGCGCGAGCAGCTCCGCATTGCCGATCACCGCCTGGAGCGGGCTCCGCACGTCGTGCGCGGCGTCCGCCAGGCCCGCTTCCAGCGCCGTCACGCGCTCGTTGAGCCGTTCGACGCGCGAGACCAGATCCAGCCTTTCCAGCACGGCGCGAAGCCTGCGGAAGAGGAGCTCGGGCTCGCCTGGCATGACCACGTCATCGGCGCCGGCAGCGAAGTACGCCGCTCCCGGAGTGCCAAGCACCACGAGCCAACCCACCCGCCCGCGGAACTGCGTCAGATCCGTGCCAGGGTCGACGGCGACCAGCACCTCGGCGCGCGAGCTGCCGTCGTCCAACTCGGCGGGAATGCCGCCGCGCGTAAGACGGGTACAGAGCCGGCGCGCCTCGGTGGGCGGAGCAGCGACGCGGACCCGGATGGTCTGGCCCAACGGCATCGGACTCCAGAGGAAAAAGCAGCGTGCGACCCTGGATTTTACCGCCTGCGGGAGAGGCCCGCCAACGGCCGGCGCTCAAGCCCGGACGGCCGCGACCAGATACTCGCGATTGCCTGCAGGGCCCTTCACGGGCGACTCGATCGATCCCTGCACCGCAAGCCCAAGTTTGCGGAACTCATCGGCGATCTCGGAAACGACACGGGCATGTACGGCGCGGTCGCGGACCACGCCACCTTTGCCTACCTCCGCCCTGCCCGCTTCGAACTGCGGCTTCACCAGCACGCACGCCCATGCGTCCGAAGGCCGCAGCGCGGCCACCAGCGCGGGCAGGACGAGCTTGAGCGAGATGAACGAGACATCGGCAACTGCCGCGGCGCACGACTCCGGCAATCTCAGCTCGCGGGCATTGATCCGCTCGTGCAGCACGACGCGCGCGTCCGCGCGCAACCTCGCGTGGAGCTGGCCATAGCCGACGTCCACCGCATGGACGCGCAGCGCGCCGCGCTGCAGGAGCACGTCGGTGAATCCTCCGGTGGAGGCGCCTAGATCGACGCAGATCCTCCCTTCCACGGGAAGAGCGAAGTGGTCGAGCGCCTTCTCCAGCTTGAGGCCGCCCCGCGACACGTAGCGCAGCTGCTCCTTCACCCGCAGCTCCACGAATTCATCGAGGAGGTGCCCCGGCTTCTCCACGCGGTGATCGCCGGCGATCACGCTCCCGGCGAGGATCAACGCCTGCGCACGGCTGCGCGACTCGGCCAGTCCGCGCCGCTGCACCAGCACGTCCGCGCGGACCTTCATCGCCGCTGTTCGGGCGTGGCCGGACTCGCGGGCCCGATGAGCTGGGCGATGCGGGCGAGCAGGCGCTCCATGTCGATGGGCTTGCTGAAGTAGTCGGAAGCGCCAGCGGCAAGGCCGGTGCGGATGTCGTTGGCGGTCTTCTTCGCGGAGATGAAGATCACCGGGATGTCACGGAACTCGTCGTTCTTCTTCACCGCGCGGCAGAGCTCGAACCCGTCGATCCAGCTCATCATCACGTCGAGCAGGATCAGGTCGGGCCGGTCCACGTGCAGGGTGGACATGAGCCGCAGGCCGTTCGCCGCCTGCGAGACCTCGTAGCCCTCGAGCTCGAGCGCCATCTTCAGCATCTCGCGCGTCTCGCGGTCGTCGTCGACGATGATGATCTTCTTCCGCCCTGCCATGCTGTTCTCTCTGACGCGCGAACCACGGAGCGCGATTTATTTCTCCTGACCGGAGAACGGCGCCGTCCGGTCCCCCTCCAGAAGCACCTCCACCTTGCGCTCCGCCTCCTCCAGCTTCGCGGCGCCGGCCCGGGCGAGGCGGATGCCTTCCTCGAACGCGGCGATCGATTCCTCCAGCGACAACCCGCCCCCTTCCAGGCGCTCCACCACCTTGCCGAGGCGCGAGACGATCTCCTCGTACTTCTCCGAGACGGGTTGTGCAGTCGCATCGGCCACGCGAGTCCTCTAGCACCGGGTGCGCGTCAGTTCTACTCGTTCTTCTTCTCGATGACTTGTGCGGAGAGCTCGCCCTCGTGCAGCCGGACGCGTACCCGCTCGCCAGCCCGGACCTGCGCGGCCTGCAGCAGCGCGCGCCCCCGTTCGTCGAACGCCACTGCGTATCCGCGGGCGAGGACCTTCAGCGGGGAGAGCGCGTCCAGGCGCGCGGTCAGCCCTCCGTACCGGTGCCGCCGCGCCGCCAGCGCGCGGCCGGCCAGCGCCTTCAGTTTCTGCTCCAGCCGCACAACCTCCCGCTCGAGGCGGTGCAGCCTCTCGCGCGGGTGCTGCGCCTGCAGCCTCTCGCGCAGCGCCCGCAACATCTGCTGGCGACTGGCCAGATGGTCGTGGAACAGGTCCTCGAGACGCTGCCGCGCGCGATCGAGGCGCAGCTTTCGATCGCCGATCAGCCGCCGCGGATCGGCGACGCGGGCGCGAAGCTTGTCGAGGTGTCCCCGCTTCCGCTCCAGCTGCGCGCGCATCGCCCGCCCCAGCCGCGCCTTGCGCTGGGCCAGATCCGCCACCAGCTCGTCTTTCACGCGCGCGATCAGCTCAGCCGCGGCGGTCGGTGTCGGCGCGCGCACGTCCGCGCAGTAATCGGCGATGGTGACGTCGATCTCGTGGCCGACCGCGCTCACCGTGGGGACCGGACACCCACAGAGGGCGCGCGCCACCACCTCCTCGTTGAACGCCCAGAGATCCTCGAGGCTGCCGCCGCCGCGGGTGACCACGACCACGTCGACCCGGGGCTGCTTCGCGGCGCGCACGATCCCGCGCGCGATCTCCTGCGGGGCCCCCTCGCCTTGGACGCGCGCTGGCACGATCAGCACCGCGAGATTCGGATGCCGCCGGTGCAGGACGCGAAGAAAATCGTGCACCGCTGCCCCGCTCGGGCTGGTGACGACCGCGACCCGACGGGGCAGGAACGGCAGCTTCCTCTTGCGGGCCGCCTCGAAGAGCCCCTCCTTCTGCAGGCGCTCCTTCAGCTGCTCGAACGCGATCTGCAGCGCGCCCGCTCCGAGCGGCTCGACGGTGTCGCAGACGAGCTGGTAGCGGCCCTGCGGCTCGTACACGGCGAGCCGGCCGCGGGCCACAATCGAGAGTCCGTTCTGGACGGTGAATCGAAGCCGCCTCGCCTCGGTCCGAAAGAGCACCGCGTCGAGACAGGCCTCGGCATCCTTGAGCGTGAAGTACAGATGGCCGCTGGAGGGGGAGCGCAGGTTCGACACCTCGCCTTTTACGAGGACCGAGGGAAACCGGCCTTCGAGAATGGCCTTCAGCTCGCGCGTCAGCTCGGAGACGGAATAGACGCGGGGGCCGTTGGCGCGCTTGCCGAACAGATCGAATTGACCCGCTGAGGTGGCCGGTTTCGGGGGCAATCGCTCCGGCATTACCGCAGCCCCCTCCCGTGCAATCTCTCGAGCCAGCGCTCCGCCTTCTCCGCCAGTTCGTCTCCGGCGGGCAGGGCGCCGGCGACGCGCGCGAAGCCGTTGCGCGCCGCCTCCGGCTCCTCGTCCTTGGCCACGTAAGCGCGCAGGTAGATTTCCCTGACCCGTTCCACCACCCGCTCCATCTCGAGACGCGCAGTCGCGTTCTCGGGATCGCTCTCGAGCGCCGCGCGGAGATGGGCGGCTGCGCGCGGCAGATCCTCTTCCGAGCGGAGCTCGCGGGCCGCCAGCAGATGTCGCTCGGCGAGGGCGCGCTTGCCGTCGCCTTCCGGGACGCCCGCTGCCTCTGACGCGGACGCCACCGCCGGAACTTGCGACCCTCGCGAAAAGTGCGACGGCTTCGCGGGTGCCGCGGACACGGTCACCGTCGTGGCGTTCTCCGGCATGACAGCCGCTGGTCCCGCAGCCGGAGCATCTGTCTCGAAGGACTGTAGAGCGCGCGCGATTTCGGCGTCCGACCCGTCCAGTTCCGCGGCGACCATCAGCGCTGCCCTCGCCTCGCGGCGCCGCTCCTCCTTGAGCAGCGCGATCCCCTCTTCGAGCTTTTGCCGCGCGAGGGCGTGCAGGCCGTTGCGTCGCTGCTCCGCTTCGGCCTCGTCGAGAGCCCGTTGGCGTCGGATGAACGCGGCAGCGACGATGAAGACGACAGCCAGCGCAATCGCGCCGTGAAGGGAAACGCGGCGTCGCCGCGCCACCGATCGTGCCGACCGTTCGGCGGTGTCCCGCCAGACGATGACACCGCCCGCCTCGAGGAAGCGAAGCGCGGTATCTCCAATCGCGATCTCGTCACCGTCGCGCAGCCCGCGCCGCCGCACGACATGCCCGTTGACGCACGTGCCATTCCCCGAGGCACTGTCGACGAGCAGCCAGCCTCTGCTCCTCTGCTCCAGGCGGAGGTGCTGGCGCGAGACGGAGATGTCGGAGATGACGACGGCGTTCCGCGCCGCTCGCCCGACGGTGACGACCGCCCCGACGACGGCGAATTCGCTGCCCTTCGACGGACCGGCGGTGACGAGGAGCCGTGCGTTGGCCGTCCGTCTGGCAGCGAAGGGCGCCGTCGCGTCGACGCTCCCCTTTGCGCACCTCTCCGCGGCGGCAGCGAGCGCTTCGGGCGACGGTCCTCCGGGCGACGTCGGGGCCGGAGGCCGCACGGCGGAAGGGCAGTGTTGCTGGCGAGAGGCGAGACGCGGCATCCGTTTCACCGTATCACTCGGCGCCAAAGTCGGGCTGGGAAGACACGACGCTCTCCTCGGCCCGGTGCCGGCAGCCCGCGGGATCGTCGCCGGGATAGTGGAGCAGCACCTCGCGCCAGGCCCGCTGCGCCCTGTCATGCTGCCCGTACCGCTCGAACCGGGCGGCGATGAAGAGCAGCCTCTCGCATTCGCGGCGGAGATCTCGCTCGCACTCCGAGACGAGGCCGGCCAACTCGTCGCGGAACGGGCCCGCCCCGGTTGCGCCTTTCAGATGTCCGGCCGCGGCGACGAATGCCGCCCACGCGTCGTAGAGGTTGCGGGGAGCGACCCGCCGCTCCGCCAGCTTCCGCCTGCCTCGCTCGTACACGGCGCGGGCCGCCACCAGATCGCCCGACGGTGTCCGAGGTGAGGCTTGTCGCGACCCGCTCGATCTCGCGTCGCCCTGCTCCATCGGGATCGCCTGGCCGGATTCCGTCGCGCAGACGACCGCGATCCCCGCGATCAGGACCGCGAGCGCGACGAGCCCGGCGCGCGCCGGCCGGGAAGTCCCGATCCACGAGCGATGCCACCACCTGATCTGTTCCAGACCGGGACGGAACTCGAAGGTGACCGGTCCGACCGCGATTCGATCGCCTTCGCGCAGCGGCGCGGCCGTGACGACGGCGGCGCCGTTCAGCGCGATGCCGTTGGCCGAGGCGCGATCGGTCAGCACCCACCCGGACGCTTTCCGCTCGATTCGGGCGTGTGTCCTCGAGACGCCCGCGTCGTTGAGCACCACATCGTTGTCCGGCGCCCGCCCGATGCTGACGGATTCTCCCTCGAAGCGGAACCGCTGCCCGCGCCCGCTTCCCGCCGCGATGGTGAGAGCGAAGGACACGTCAGAAGCTCCCGCCGAAGAAGACGTGGTACCCGATCGGTCCGAAGAGGACGAGGAAGAGGGTGGGGAAGATGAAGAAGACGAGCGGCAGCACCAGCTTCACCGGCGCCTCGTTGGCCAGCTTCTCGGCGCGCTGCGTCCGTTCGTTGCGCATCTGCGTGGAAAGCACGCGAAGCACTTTGCCGAGCGGCGTTCCCATCCGGTCGGCCTGCACCAGCGCTTGCACGAAGGAGGTGAGCGGAGGCAGATCGACTCGCCGCGCCAGCTGGCGCAGGGCATCCTCGCGGATCTTGCCCATCCTGAGCTCGCGGATGGCGACGGACAACTCCTCGGCGAGCGGGCCCTTGGGGCCCTTCTCCACCACCTTGGCGAGCGCAGCCGTGAAGTCCAGCCCCGCTTCCACCGCCAGGGTGAGCAGGTCGATCCCGTAGGGCAATCCCCTCACGATCGCGCGCTGGCGCAGCCGCATCCGATCGCGCAACCAGAGCAGCGGATACGCGGCACCCCCAACCAGCCCCAATGACCAGGCGGCAAATCCCAGCCGCAGCCAGCAGGACAGAGCGACGCCGCCGGCGAAGAACAGCACGGCGGCGATCTCCATCAGCGCCACGACCTCGCCCGCGGTGAGCTCCAGCGGGCGGCCGGCTTTCCGGAGCCAGCCGTCGAGCTGGACCAGGCGCAAACGCGGCATCCAGATCTCGTTGCGCGCCGCAAGCCGCGCGATGATCGCCGAGCGGACGATGGCGAGCGCGCCGCGTTCGCTGGACGGCCGTGCATGCTGCCTTTCCGGCTGCGCCGGGGAACGTGCGTACAGTCGCGACGCAGCGAGGAACGCCGTGGCCGCGAACCCGGCGGCGAGCACCGGAGCGACGACCGACAGGATCTGCGGCGCAGGCGCGCTCATACGTCGACACTGACCACGCGGCGGATGGTGAGAAAGCCTGCTCCCTGGAGGAGCACGACGGCGGCGACGAGCAGATAGCCGTACGCGCTCTCGAACATCGGCTCGACGAGGTCGGGACGATACGAGCCGAGGAAGACTCCGACGGCCAGCGGGAGCAAAGCGACGATCACTCCCTGCAGCTTCCCTTGGCTGGTGAGGGCAGCGATTTTCCCCTCGAGCCGGAAGCGCTCGCGGATGGTGGCCGCGATGGCCTCGAACATCTCCGCCATGTTTCCGCCGAGCTGCCGGGCGATGGCCGTCGACGTCGCAACCAGGTTCAGGTCCTCGGAACCGACGCGCCCCGCCATGGCGGCGAGCGCATCATCCAGCGCCGTGCCGAGCTTGACCTCCCGGGTGAAGAGGCCGAACTCGTGACGCAGCGGCGCGGCCGCGTCGCGTCCCACCTGGTCGATGGCCTGCTGCAAGGTCAAACCGGCCCGAAGCGCGTTTGCCATCTGGTGCAGCGCTTCGGTGAGCTGACTCTCGAACCGCCGGATCCGTCTTCGGCGATAGGAGGCGATCGCGAGCCCCGGCGCGAAGAACCCGGCTGACGCCGCCAGCGCGGCACACAAGGGGCCGCCGAGCCACCCGCCGCACGCCGCCAGCAGGAGCATGACCGCGAGGTTCAGTCGCACGACCTGGCCGGGCTCGATGAACAGGAACATGGCGCCGAGGTCGTGCACGGACCGAGCGACGTACCGCAGCTCGTACTGCCGGAAGGCCTTCACCAATACGTCGAACGAGAGCAGCGCGAAGAAGAACACGGATCCCGAGGCGAGCAGGAAGACCGCGGCGGAAGCCATCAGGGCTCCCTCGGGGAAACGGCATCGCTCCGGTTCCCGCGGATGATCTGGATGGTGCGGTACCGCTTCTGCTGCAGCTCGCTCGCGCGGTCACCCGTGAAGAGCACCTTCTGATCGACCACGCTTCGCTTCTCCTGGGAGTCGAGGTCGTCGGGGTTGCGCAACAGCAAGGTCAGCGTGCCCAGCTCCTGGGCGAGAGTGAGCATCTCCGCCTCTTCGGGGAGCGCCAGCACCGTGACCGTTGCGAATCTCTTGTCCTCCTCGGCGACGTACATGGAGTTCGCCGTGATGCGCCCCGTGGCGAGCACCACCACGTTCTGCAGCAGCGTCATGGTCCGTAGCTGCTGCGTCTGTGGATCGCGGAAGCTGCCGATCACGTCGACGTGGTCGTTGGGACGAACCCAGAGCCCGACCGCATTCTTTTCCTGCACGTCGATGGTCACCGCGCGCCCCTTCGGCGTGATCAGCGACGCCAGGTCCGTCTCGCGCGCCGACTCGAAATGGCTGGCCAGAATGGGGTCGCCCGCCTTCAACGGCACCATCACGCGCTGCCCGACGGGGGAGTGCCGCTCCACCGCTCCGTGCTCGTCCGTCCGGATGAAGGATTCGGTGACGAAGGTCGCCGGCATCTCCTTGAAAGCGACCATCGATTCCGTCAGCTCGGTCCCCTCGGCGACGTCCACCTTGGCGCAGAGGACATTGACGGTCTGCCAGCGGTCGCGGACCTTCTGTTCCCGCGAACGGATGGCGCCCCATGCCGTGGCGCCCGCGAGCAGGCCGAGAGCGAGCGCAATGAGGAGAGGGTTCTTGCCCGAGAGCACGCCGCCTCCACAGTAGTTGCGGCGATGCTACGTGGACGCCGGAACCCCCGCGACGGTCATTTGACCGATTCAGCGCTGCGGGTCACTCGCTGCGGGGCGGGCCGCCGGGACGTCAACTTGCCGCAGCGCCCGGGCCGCGGCGGAAATCGCGGTCGTCTCCGACGGGTACGAGCGGACCAACTCGTCGCGCACCTTGCGCGCCTCGTCGAACTGGCCGGCCGCCGAAAGACACTCGACCGCGTGGGCGAGGTTCCAGGCAGCGGTGCTCGAGTCGTTCCCGCGCTGCCGCATGGCCGCCGCCTCGCGATAGAGCGATGCGGCGGCGAGGTAGTTTCCGGCATGGCGCGCCTGCTGCGCGTTCGCCTCGACGGTGGGAGCCCCGAGCGAAGCTTCGGCGACGCCCGGTGCCATCGGCGCTTGCGCCTTCGCCACGGCAAGCGACCGCGCTACGTCCTGCCGCGCCGCGACCGCAGGACCCGCTGGCGGTGACTCGGCGGCCCGAGGCGGCGAAGCGGACGGCGGTGGCTCGGAGAGCTTCCCCTCGAGCGCGCCGCTGGCGGCCGGGGCGACCGTGTCGACGGCGCGCTCCTTTTTCGCGTTCGCGGCGGCCTTCGCCTGCGACTCCGCGGCGTCTCCGCCGCTGCCCTGCATCCGCGCGCCCGGCCCCCCGCGCTTTCGCAGCGACGGCATCTGCGCCACGGCGTCGTGTGTCTTCTCCTGCCCTGGCGCCGCAACGGGGACGCCACCAAGTCCTCTCGGCTCGATTTCGTCCTTTTGCCGCTGCTTCGCTTCCGCGTCTCTCAGCGCGGAATCGACGACCGGCGGCACTGCCGGCTGCACGCGGATCTCGAAGTCGCTGCTGTGAGCCGCTGCAACCTTCTCGGCGTTCCGGCGGGTCTCGAGGGTGTTGCCCACCACCAGCGCCAGGGCGGCCGCCGCCGCGACCGATCCGGCGACCGCGGTCCGGACGATCCAGCGCGGCCGCGGCCGTTCGGCTGAGCGCGCCTTCACCGGGCCATGCGCATCGATGCGCGCGACGTCGACGCCGAGCGGCCGCACGCTGCCCGTCACTTCGATCACCTGTCCGACGTTCCCGTCGTGCTCGAGCTGCGCCTGTGCGCGCGCGGCGCGCAGGATGCGCTCGTCGAATCCCGGCGAGGGTTGCTCGAGCTCCCGGATCGGCGCGGCCATCCGTCGCGCGTCCTCCAGCGCCGCCTTCTCCTTGCGGCACTCCGGACACGATGACAAATGCTGCTCCACCTCCGCGGCGCGGACGGCGTCCAGCTCGCCGTAGGCGAGGTCGAGCAGCAGATCGTGGGATTCGGCGTGCGTCATGCCCTCCCCAGTCCGATGCCTGGCACCGGCTCCTCCGTCACCGCCTCTTCCGTTACGCCCGCGGCCGCGAGCGCCTTGCGCAAGGCCTCCAGCGCATAGCGCATCCGGCTCTTCACGGTGTTTTCGTTCACCCCGATCATCTCCGCAATCTCGCGGAATGGCACTCCTGCCTGCTCGCGAAGGATGAAGACTTCGCGCTGTTCCGCGGGCAGCGACAAGAGCGCCTCCTGCAGCAGCGGCCGGATCCGCGCGCTGGCGGCACCCCGCTCGGGATCGATCCCGGTGCCCGGCACCGACTCGACCATCGGAGGCTCCCCGTCCCTCCCTTCGGCGTCGAGGCTGTCGGCGCGGCGGAACCGATCGCGCCGCGACTGGTCCACGCACAGATTGCGGGCGATGGTGAAGAGCCACGTCTGGAAGCGGGCGCGGTGCTCCCAGTCGGAAGCGCCCTTGACGATGCGCAGGAACGTCTCCTGCGCCAGATCCTCAGCCTTTTCCCGGTCGCCCAGCATTCGCAAGAGGAACGTGAACAACGGGGCGCGATAGCGCCGCAGGAGGCTCTCGAAGGCCTCCGGGTCGCCCTGCTGGTATGCGGCCAGCAGCTCCTCGTCGGTGCGTTCCTGTGCCATACCAACGCGCCACAGGCGCGTGCGATCTAACTAACACGAGAAGCGCCCGGCGCAGTCCTCAGGCGGAGACGCGCGTTTCCGGCTCGACGCCGTGGTGGTTCACGGGAGGCCGGAAGCCGGTGGGCTTGCGCGGCAGCACCAGCTCGGCCGCCCTTCCGCTCCCGCCGCGCAGGCAATGGATTAGCAGCCGGACGGCGCGCGCGTCGAAATGACCGGCGCCGGCCTCCTCGAGCAGCTGGTCGATCGCGCCGCGCGCGTTGAACGGCTGCGCCCGATAGGAACGGGGCGACACGAGCGCTGCGAAGGCGCTGGCCACGGAAACGAGGTCGAGGCCGCGCAGGGGCGGCTTGCCCTGCACGCGCGGGTAGCCGAATCCAGCGCGGGTGTGGTGAAGCAGCGCTGCGTGCACCGCGGGGGCGTCGCCGAGGACGCTGGCGAGCAGGAGCGCGCCGAGCAGCGGATGATCCTCCAGAGACAACGCCTCTGCGCGCGTCAGGAACTCCCGCTTGAAGCGAAGGCGAAGCGCCGCATGCCGCATTCCGAGGTCGTGCGTGAGCGCGCCGCCCACCAGGCGGGCAAGACCGGGAGCGGTTCCCAGCGCGCTGCGGAACAGCCGCGCGGAGACGACCGCCGTCCAGACGGCATGCTCGTAGCGGGCGGGATCGTCGCGCTTGAGCGCTTCCATCTCGTCCCACACTTCCTGCGGGAATCGCACCTCCGACAACACGTCCGCCGCGAGGGCGCGCACGTTCTCGCTGCCCACGAGGTACTGCAGCGAGGGGACCTCGAACGCCTCGAGAATGCTTTGGGCGCAGGTGGTTTCGAAGAGGGGGCGCTCGCGCAGATTGCGGGGCGCGGTCGCTGCTACCTCTTTCAGCCTGCCCAGATCGACGATTTCGCCGCGGGATGCGACCAGCCGACCATCCGCCGAGAAGAGGTCCCGGGTCAGGACCGTGCCGGACAGGGAGAAGTCCATCACGCCCTCGAGGGCCCAGGGAGGGGGAGTGGGCCCGAGCGAAGGAAACGTAATCTTCCGTCTCGGGTACGAGACAAGGGGACGCAGGTAGACGGCGGTCCTACGTTTCCGCCGTCTCCGTCGGGACGGCATCATCGCCGGAGGCAGAGACGCCGGTTTCCGCGGCATTGGGCGGCACGGAAGCGGCCGCCATGGTGCCCTGGGCGAGGCTCTCGTGAATCTCCGCGCGGAGCTCGTCGGGCTCGATGTGCTGCCCGCGGTTCAGGATGCGAACCAGCGCCGCGAGCAGCCGCAGCGCCCCCATCCCGTCGCTCGGCTCCACCCCGATCGACGCGAGCGTCCCGAGGTCTGCCTCGGAGAGCGGGGTGAAGGCATCGGACGTATCCTGCGGATCGGCGTTGGCCGCCTCCGCGAGCTCGTTCTCGGCGGAGGGGTTGGCGAACTCGTGCGTGGTCGAATGGCCGCGCCGAGCGAACGGATCAGGGTCGTTCGCCGGCTCGGCCCACGACGGCGCATTCGCAGAGTCGTCGGCGGCGAGCGGATCGTCGAAGCCGGCCTGGCCGGCGAGAGGATCCTCCGGCGCGCTCTCGGCCGCCAGAGGATCGTCGCTCGACGCCCACTCATCCGGCGCTTCCGCTTCGTGCGGCTGTGCATCCGGGGCGGCGACCGGCGCCGGGTCGTTCGCCGCCTCGCGATCCGTTTCCTCCGAAGGAACGGGAGGAACAGAGGAGGCATCGTCGCCCCATTGCGACTCGGCCGCGGCGGCCTCCGAAGGGCTCTCCTGGAGCGCGCCGAGAATGGCATCGGTGGGGAGCGCGAGGGCCTCGCTCAAAGCTTCCCGAACTTGATCGGACTCCGGCACGCCCCAGGCGGCGTCGCTCGCCGGCTCCGGGCCATCCCCGCTCTCGGCAGCTGGCGCCGACCAGGGATCCGGAGAAGCTGCCGGCGCGGCAGGTTCCGCCCAGCCACCGGCGGCCGTCAGGTCGATGGGTCCGGTCCAGCCGGACGCGCCGGAGCCCGCCGACTCGATCGGGCCGGTCCATCCGGTTGGTCCGGGTGTCCGCGAGGCGACCGACTGGATCGGCCCCGTCCACCCGCTCGGCCCCTGAGCCGGATCCGCGGCGTCACCCCACCCGCCGTTGCCCGCCGCGGACCCCTTCGGCTCACGGGAGTCCGGCGCCTCGCGCGTCATCGCGGCGCCAGCGTGCGCGACGCTGGCGGAGACGAGGCCCTCGACGGCATCCGCAGCCGCCCCGTCGCCTGCGACCTCCTCCTGGCCCGCGACCGCGTCGCCGAATTGCGAATGCGCTGCAATCGGCTCGAGCCCGAAGTCGCCTTCGTCGACCTCCGGGAGATCGACGGGCTCGGCGGGCGCAGGCGGCGGTGGAGCACGCGGCACCACCGCCGGGTCGGGCTCGATCTCCTCGAGCTTCTGCCCTGCGGGCGGCTTCGCCGCCGGGATGGGCGGCGGGATATAAGGGGCCGCGCGCGCGGAAGCTGCACCGGCTGGCGCTGCTGAGCCCGCAGGAGGCTCGATCCTGCGCGGAAACCCGGCGACGGATCCGGCGGGGGCGCCTGGCGTAACCGTGGGCGGGCCAGCTGAAGCGGGGCGCGCCACCTTGTCCGTCGGCTCCTTCTTGTCGTCGCTGGCTCCGTAATGCGCCTGGATCGCGGCGACGACCTCGCCGTCTCCGGCGAGCATCGGCTTGATGCGCTTGCCGGTGTGGAACGCGAGCTGGTCGACCGCGGAGAGATCGGTCGGATGGCTCATCGCGACGGTCACCACTTCGCTGCGCCCCGAACCGCTCAACTCGTACGGAAGGACATGCAGCTTCTCCGCGATCTGCTTGCTGACGCACTTGACGGCACGCGGGTCGATCTTCACCTCCGCGAGCTTCACCCTCGGGATCCCCAGATGCTTGGTCAAGGCCGCGACGACCGCGTCCTCGCTGCAGAAACCCTTCTGCACGAGGATGCCGCCGAGCTTGCCGCCCCACTGCTTCTGGTGCCCGAGCGCGCTCTGGAGCTGGTGCTCGTCGATAACGCCCAGTTCGGTGAGCAGCTGTCCGAGTCGCTTGCGCGGCGGCATCGTTCCCCGTCCTACCGCTTCACCCGCGCGAGATATTCGTCGCGCGAGAAGACGCCCTTTTCGATGAGCAGCTCGACCATTGCCTTCAGCGCGGCCACCGACCTGCGCTGCGTCTCTTCCACGCCGCGGAGGACCTCGACCGCGCTCTGGCGGGCAGGAGCGGTGGGCGCCGGTGTCGATTTTGTCTTTGCCGACGATACCTTCCGCGCGCTGGGCATGTCGACGACGGTGTTTCCGGCGTTGTTCACGATCTTCATGCCGCCCGTCTGCTCGTCGCCGAGGAGCTCCTCGCCGCGATACCAGCGCGAGATGGCGTTGCGGATGGCGCTGGCGCCCGCCAGCTGCGTCTCGATCTTTCTTCCTCCCGTGAGCGAGACGAGGTGGTCGGTCGCGCTGATGTTGAGCGGATCGCTCATCGCCACCACCAGCGTCCTTCCCTGGTCCTTGAGGCCCACGGGAACGAGCCCGAATTCCTCCGCGGTATCCGCAGGTACCGTGGCGAGCGCCGACTTGTCGCCGTCGCCGCTCAAATCGGCGCGGGCGATCCCCGTCTGCTTGGAAAGTGCGCGGACCAGGACTTCCTCGGTGAGGAATTCCATCCGGACGAGAATGTCCCCGAGCTTGCCGCCCCACTGCTGCTGCTCCGCGAGCGCGGCCTTGAGCTGGAGCTCGGTGATCACGCCTGCCTTGACGAGCAGGTCGCCGATCCGGATCCGCATCCGATCATCCTAGTGGATGCAAAGACGTGCCAGCAACTTCCCGGAATCAGCGGATTACTGCACTTCCTCGACCTTCATCCCGGGGGGAACGCCGAGCAGAAAAGCGCCGGATGGCGGCGGTTTTCGCGCAATGACATTGCGCAGCCGGAGGTCGACTTTGATCTTTCCCGGCGGGGCCAGAAGGCGCAGCAACCGCGGCACCTGCGCGCCCGAGGAATCGTCGTGCTCGTCGAGTCCCACCGACCAGAGCAGGGCGCCTGCCGCGTCCAGCCGGCGCACCTGGACCACGCGCAAATCGCCTCCCAACATGACCTCCTGGCGCAGTCGCGGGGAAACCATCGAGAGCCGGTACCCGTCTCCGTCGCGCGCCGCCGTGTCGGGCCGCCCGCCGGGAAGCTCGGGGATGTCGCCGGTGATCAGCGCCACGAGCTCCTCGTCGCGCAGCGGCGCCGGGATCAGCCGGCTGAGGTTCTCGGGCGTTGCCGGGCCGCGGTAGAAGACGTTGTTGCGCAAGTCGAGCAGCGCGAAGCGACCCTGATCGGCGACCAGGACGGCGGCGGGATCGCCCATCGGCGTCAGGGCTTCGATGCGGATGGAAACGGGGCGCTTGACCGAGACGTGCAGCGCGTAACGGCCCGCATTTTCCGGCGCCTCCACGAACGCCTTCGCGTCGCAGGACAACGTCTCGGGCACGCCGTGGGCCTTCTTTGCCTCGATGTAGAGCGCCCCGGGATCGGGGGGCGGTCCTTGTACGATCTGTGGCATTGGACATCCGGCCAGCAGCAGGAATGCCGCAAGCAAGCGCATGCGCCCGACGACGGCGCGCGCAGCGGAACGAAACACGGGCATGCGTCGGCGAACTGTATCGGCTGATCGCGCGAACGCAACAGAGGAACCGGTAGCGACCGGCGGCAACGACGGGTAGATTGCGCGCGCTCTTTTCACCGGAGGAACCGAATGACGCGCACCAGCGCGCTGATCGCCGCCCTGCTGACTACCGCTTTCGCCGCGCTCGCCGATCCTGACGAGCCATCCCCACCCACTCGCGCCGTCACCGGCGCTCCGGCCGGAGCGCCGGGGCACTGGTCGATCGTCACCGCCGAGACGGTCAGTCCCGATCGTGACGCGATCGCGCTCGAGGCGGGATGGCCGGGCGTCAGCGTCTCCTACCTGCATGGCACGTCCGACCGGAGCGACGTCGGCATCCGGTTCGATCTCCTCTACGGGTACGAGAACACGACCGACACCGCCTTTGGGCTGGGGGCGGACGTCCCTTTCCGGCTGGTGGTCAACAGGAGCAACCGGGTCTCCGTCGCGCTGCATGTCGATCCCGGCGTGCGCCTGTACACGCGCAACGGCATGACCAACTTCATGACCCGCTTCCCCGTCGGCGGCGCCATCGGCGTCCAGGCAACGCCCGAGGTTCGCGTGGCTGCTTCCGCCGATGTGACCATGGCCTTCAACTGGACGAACACCACCTTTTTCGAGATTGGCCCCCAGTTCGGGCTGGCCGCCGAATACGCCTCCGATCGCAACCTGACGCTCGGCTTAAATCTAAAATTCGGCCCGCAGTTCGTGACGCTGTCGAACACGGGGGCGCAGCTCGCCTTCACCGCCCAGGTGGTGGTCGGCTACCGGATGTAGGCGCGGGTCCGGCCGTTGCGCAGCGGGCGGAATCTGGACGCGTTCCGCCCGCGCCGTACGCTCGCGCCGTGGAACGGCAACCGGCCATGCTGCTCAAGGTCCGGTTCGCCGCCCTGCCACAGCTGCAGAGTCATCTGCGCATCGTCGAAGGCCGCACGGTCTTCTTCTTTCGCGAGGCGTCGCCGCGGTTGATCGGCGGGGACCGCGTGATCGTCGAGTTCTCCATCGCCAATAGCGAGCAGCTGAGCACGTTGCGCGGGATGGTGCTGGGCCGCGTGGACGTCAAGGACGCCTCGCAGACCGGGGCCTGGATCGAGTTCCCGGACACGAAGCTGGCGAGGCGCCTGGAGCGCGGCTCCTCGGCGCTTGCGACACGCCGGCATCAGCGGGTGATCTGCGACGTTCTGGTCGAGGTGCGGGAGGGCGCGCACTCGTTCGTTGCCCGGATGATGGACGTGAGCCTCGGCGGCGCGCGGATCCTCGGGGCGACGGCGCCGCGCATCGGGACCATGCCGCTGCGCGCGGGAGCCACGGTGACGATGAAGATCGTCGGCGCCGTGGCGCCGTTTCCCGACGAGCTCGGACGCGCCGACGTGGTGCGCACAGACAACAACACCGGCGAGCTCGCGGTCCGGTGGGTGCGCAGCGATCCCGTGGCGAGGGTGGCGTCCCTGAAGCTCTTCGAGGCGGTGCGGCGGTCCTGGACGCAGGCGCAGGAAATGATCCACACGCCGCCGTGCTGCGGGAACGGACAGGTGCTCGATCCTCCGATGCCGGCGCTCCGCGGACGACTTTGACCGACCTTCCCTTTCTTCGCGGCCACCCGCCCGTCTGCCACAATGAGCCGGAAGCGAACCCGAGGGGTCAATGGACCGACGAACCGTTTCGACTGCTCTTCCGCGTCCGCAACGCGCCCCGATGCGCGCAGCCGAAGCCGACGACTTCAGCACCGTGGAGGTTCTCGCCGACAGCGCGCGCGCCTGGCTCACGCAGCTTCCGGCCTACGGCGGAATCGCGCTTCTCTTGCACGCGCCGCTCCTGTTCATCGCCTTCGTCCCGCCCCTGCCTCCGGGCGCCGCCGCCGCGATCCTCGTGGTCGGAGAGATGTTCGTCGCCTTGCTGGTCAAGGCGGCGTTGACCAAGGCCGTGAGCGAAGCGCGCAGGGGCCTGTCCTCAGACTTCCTCGAGCTGGTCGAGGCGCTCAAGAAGGCTCCGGCCGTGGTCGTTCTCGGCACGCGGATCCTCGGACGCGCCTTCGTGCGGTCGTTCCTGTTGCTGCTGCCCGGGCTGCAATACCTCGTGGAGATGTTCGCCGCCGTCCCCGCGATCGTCCTCGAGGGAGGCTCCACCGGCAGCGCGCTGAGGCGCAGCCAGAAGCTCACCGACGGCGTGCGGCGCCAGGTCTTCGCCATCTGCATCCTGATCTGGACGGTGTCGCTGGCGCTGACGCTGATGTCGGGCCTGCACAACGCGCGGAGCGAGGTCAGCACGACGTGGATGATCGTCTACCTCTGCACCCGCGCGCTGGATACCTCGTTCGCCGCGGTCCTGAGCGCGACCGCGTATCACCATCTCTCCGAGCGGCCTGACGCCTAGCCGCCGCGCCTAGAGAGCCACGCCGTTGACCGTCACGTCGCTGCGGACGACGTCCGCGTTGCGGACCCGGTCGGCCGCGCCGACGTCGGCGAACGCCGACCGCGAGAGGGTGAAATTGCGGATCCGGGAGTCTTCCAGGCCGTCCAGGTCGAGGACGGCGCCTGCGCTCTCGACCGCGAGATTGCGCAGGTGGATGCCGTCGAAGGCTGGCGGAAACGCGCCCGATTGCCCGTCGTAGTGCATCGTCACCGCGGCGACGGCGTCGAGGACGCGCCCGCGGAAACCGTCCATGTTGACGTTGCGCGTGTACCCGCCGCGCCGTGAATTCGACTTCACCCACAGAGCGTGACCCACTCCGCGGCCGAAACTCCGGTTGGAGCAAGCGAAGACGTTCTCGATTCCGCCGCTCTGCTCGCTGCCGCAGGTGATGAAGCCGAAGCGGCCCTCGCCCTGGCAACCGACGATGACGACGTTGCGGCAGGGAACCCCGAGGCGGCGGCCGTCCTCGCCGCGCCCGGACTTGAGGG
>Ga0209156_10000785_pt1 | contig 26836 bp, 22 predicted proteins | sample GraSoiAngelo_124_FD_185881 | JGI IMG/M metagenome (GOLD analysis project Ga0209156, IMG submission 185881) | Grasslands soil microbial communities from the Angelo Coastal Reserve, California, USA - 14_0927_05_20cm (SPAdes) (version 2) | ecosystem: Environmental > Terrestrial > Soil > Grasslands... | reverse complement strand
AAGGAGATCGAGCTCGACCGCGCCATCCTGGACGAGCTCGGCGATCCGCTGATGCACCTGCTGCGCAATGCCGTGGACCACGGCATCGAGCCGCCGGCCGAGCGCCGCCGCCGCGGCAAGCCGCCCGAAGGCGAAGTCGTGCTGACGGCGCTGCGCGAGCGCGCCAGCGTGACGATCACCGTCGCGGACGACGGCCGCGGCGTCGACCGGCGCCGCATCCTGGAGCGGGCGCAGCGCGAGGGAATGGTGGACGCGCACGCGGATGCGTTGACCGACGAGCAGCTGCTGCGCGTGCTCGCCCGTCCCGGCTTCTCCACGGCGGAGGCGGTGACCAGCGTGTCGGGGCGGGGTGTGGGGATCGACGTCGCCCTGACCCGGATCCGGGCGCTGGGCGGTACGATCGACATCCGCTCCGAGCTGGGGAAGGGCACGACGTTCGTGCTGCGGCTCCCGGTGACGCTCGCGATCGTGCGCGCCATCATGGCGAGCGTCGGGCCGGAGCGCTACGCCCTGCCGCTCACGTACGTGGCCGAGACGGTCGAGCTCGGCACGGTGACGACGACCATGGTCGAGGGCCGGGAGGCGATCGTGCTGCGAGACCACGTGGTGCCGCTGGTGCATCTGCGGCGGCTGTTCGGCATCACCGGCGACCGGGCGCCCGCCCGGGCACCGATCATCGTGCTCGAGCTGGGGGACCGGCGCGCGGGCGTCGTCGTGGACGGGATGCTGGGGCAGCAGGAGATCGTGGTGAAGGGGTTTGACGCGCCGCAAGGCACGCTCCCCGTCTTCAGCGGGGCGACCATCATGGGCGACGGGGTCCCGGCGTTGATCCTGGACGCCGGCGGGCTCGTGTAGGGAGGGGCGATGGAGGACGTCCGGGACCTGAAGGCGCTGCAGATCGACGCCTTGCGCGAGGTGGCCAACATCGGCGCGGGACACGCGGCGACGGCGCTGTCGCAGCTCACCAACCGCCGCATCATGATCAGCGTCCCCCAGATCAACATCGCGCGCCTCGAGGAGGTGCCGGATCTGCTGGGCGACCCGCAAGAAGTGGTGGCCGCCGTGCTGATGCACATGCTGGGCGACCTCACCGGCCGCACCCTGTTGCTCTTCCCCGAAGCCGCGGGCCGCAAGCTGTGCGACATGCTGCTGCGCCGCCCCCCGGGGACGACCACGGTGTTCGATGCGCTCGAGCAGTCGTGCCTCAAGGAGTCCGGCAACATCCTGGCGGGCGCGTACATGAACGCGCTCTCGGACTTCATGGGCATGCTGCTGCTGCCGTCGGTGCCGAGCCTGGTGGTGGATCTCTCGGCGGCGGTGCTGACGACCACCTATCTCAACTTCGGGCACGAGCGCGATTTCGTGTTCTGCGTCGAGACCGAGTTCACCATCGACTCGGCGGAGGGGCTGCGGGGCCACTTCCTGCTGCTCCCCGATCTGGCGTCGCTGAAGGCGATCTTTGACGCCATCCGCCTGACCTGAGCCGTGACGGCGCCGGCGCTTTCGGAACGCGACCTCGCCGTTCTCCGATCCTTCGCCCGCCGGATCGATCCCTCCGACGCGGGCGCCCACAACAACCTCGGCGTCCTGTACTACCAGAAGGGGCTGGTCGAAGACGCGATCGGCGCGTTCACGCGCGCGCTCGAGCTCGACCCGAAGATGCAGGTCGCCCAGCGCAACCTCGAGATCGCCTACCACGACACGGGCTACTACGACCAGCGCGTGGCCCAGCTGCGGGAGCGGCTGCGCCAGGCCCCCGACGACCGCGACGCGCGCTGGGAACTGGGGCGCGCCTACGCGATCCTGGGGCAATCCGAGGAGGCGATCGAGGAGTTCGAGCAGCTGGTGGCGCAGAAATCGGATGACGTGGCCGCCATCATCCAGCTCGGGCTCGCCGAAAAAGCCCGCGGGCGCCCCGAGGCCGCCACCGAGTGGTTCCTGCGCGCCCGGGAGCTCGAGCCGGACTCGAGCGTGGTACAGTTCTACCTGGGCGAGGTCTACTACAACCGGGGCCTGAACGCGGACGCCCTCGCCGCGCTGGAGCGCGCCGTGCAGCTCAACCCCGACAACGCGAACGCCCATTACCTCATGGCGTTCGTGCTCGGCGACCTGGGCCGCCATCAGGACGCCCGCGCCGCGTCGAAGCGCGCCATCCAGCTCAACCCGCCGCTCGCCCGGGCCCAGACCAATCTCTCGCTCGAGCGCTACAACGCCGAGCGCAAGAGCCAGCAGCAGCGGGCGCGCCAGGCGCCAGAGCCGCAGGTGGTCGAGGGCAACGCGCTGGCGCATTACAACCTGGGGCTGGCGTTCCGCCAGAAGGGGTACTACAACGAGGCCCTGCGGGAGTACCGCCTGGCGGTCGAGCGCGGCGAAGACCGCCGCCTCACCCTGCAGGCGATGGCGGAGGTGCATCTCCTCAAGCGCGACTTCGCCGCCGCGCTCGAGCTGTACGAAACGCTGCTGCGGGAGGTCCCCGATTCGCCCAAGCTGTGGAACGAGCACGGCGTGGTGCTGCACCAGGCCGGCCGCCACGACGACGCGCTCGCCTCCTACCGCCAGGCGGTCGAGATCGACCGCAAGTACGCGCTGTCGTGGAACAACCTCGGCGTGCTGCAGGCGCACCAGGGCGATTCCGAAGGCGCCATTGCGTCGTTCCGCACCGGGCTGCAGCTGCAGGGCACGTTCACCTCGGCGCGCCTGAATCTCGCGCTGCTGTTGTATCAACTGCGCCGCTTCCAGCTCTCGCTCGAGGCGTATCGCCAGGTGCTGCAGACCGAGCCGGCCTCGGCCGCGGCCTGGAATGGCATCGGTCTGGTGCTGGTGGAGCTGAAGCGCTTCCCGGACGCGCGCAACGCGTTCGTGCGGGCGGTCGAAGGGGACCCCGAGCACGCCGGGGCGCACTACAACCTCAGCTTCACGTTGTCGAACCTGGGCGACTTCGACGGCGCGCTGCGCGCGACCAAGCGGGCGCTCGAGCTCGACCCGTACTACGTCTCGCAGAAATTCGCGCTCACGATCGACCTGCAATACGAGCGCGCCACGATCGGCATCGCTCCCGAGATCTCGGCGGACGTCGCGGCGGACACGATCGGCGAGGACTTCGCCTTCGACCAGCGGCTGCTGGACAACATCTTCCAGGAGCTCGCCCCCGCCCCCGCGGCCGAACCGCCGGTCGCAAAGTCCGCCGACGATCCGCTGGCGCTGGCGCGCGACTACGTGAGCAAGGGGTTGATGGACGTGGCGGCCGCCGAGGCCGTGCGCGCCGTGCAGCGCGGCGCGGATCGGGGCGACGCCGCGGTGTTGCTGGGCGCCATCTTCGCCAGGCGGGGCCTGCACGGCGAGGCGCTGGATCGCTACCGGGAGGCGCGCGCGCTCGCGCCCCAGCGCGCCGACGCGCTGCTCGGCGAGGTGAAGGCGCTGTTCGCGCTGGGTGGGACCCGCGCCCAGGAGGCGCACGAGCTGGCCGAGCAGCTGCTGGCGCTCACCCCCGACGACGTCGAGGCGCTGGTAGCGGTGGCGAAGGGGCGGGCCGCGGCCGGGGATGCGGCGGGGGCGCTCACCGTGCTGCAGCAGGCGCAGACCCGCGCGCCGGCCCGCGCCGACCTCCGCAAGCTGCAGGGCGACGTGGCCCTGAAAATCGGCGACAAGAGCGGCGCGCTCGCCGCCTACCGGGCGGCGCTCGAGCTGGATCGCGGCTACGTACAGGTGTGGCTCGACCTGGGCCGGCTGCATGAAGAGAAAGAGGAATGGACCGACGCGCAGGCGGCGTACGAGCGCGCGCTCGAGGCCCTGCCCACCTTCAACGAGGCGGCGCTGGCGCTGGCGGACCTGCTGCGCCGCAGCGGGCGCCCGCGGGCGGCCGTGGTGCGCCTCGCCGAGATGCTGGAGCAGGACCCGTACGATCTGCCGGCCCTGCTGCTGCTCGGGCGCGCGCTGCTCGACGACAAGCGCGACGAGCAGGCGCTCGAGGCGTTCCGCCGCGCACTCAAGTTCGATCCGGATCAGGTCGAGGCCCAGTTCCAGCTGGGCGTGGTCCTGGCCCGGCTGCACCGCTACGGCGAGGCCGTGCAGGCCTGGGAAAAAGTCACGCGGCTCGACCCGAGCGGGCCGTTCGCGCAGCGCGCCCGCGTGCACGCGCGCACCGCACTCGACCTGCAGCACATCTTCACGTCGGACGCGGCCTAGCCCATGGCGATCGAAGGACCGCTTCGCGAGCTCGGCATCCACGACGTCTTCCAGCTGCTCGACCTGAGCCGCAAGACGGGTGTGCTGCGGGTCACCTCCGAGCTGCGGCACAACGCCGGTACGGTGTACTTCGACGGCGGCACCATCATCTTCGCGGAGATCCGCTCGAACCCGCACCCGCTCGGCGCCCTGCTGCTGCGCACCGGCAAGATCACCGAAGCCGATCTGGAGCGCGGGCGCGACATGCAGGAGCGCCAGGGCGACAAGCGCCGGATCGGCGAGATCCTCGTGGCGCTCGGCGCCATCACGCCGCGCGAGCTCGAGCGGCAGATCCGCTTCCAGGTCGAGGAGGTCGTGTTCGAGCTGATGAGCTGGCGCGAGGGGTACTTCTCGTTTACCGAGGGCCAGCTCACGGACGTGACGAAGGAAGCGACCGTGCGCATCCCGACCGAAGCGCTGCTCATGGAAGGGGCGCGCCGCATCGACGAGTGGTCGCGGATCGAGGGTCGCATCCCGCATTTGGGTGTCGTGCCGACGCTCGCGGCGCCAGCGGAGGGCGACCAGGGCGGGCTCGACCTGCTACCCCCGGAGTGGGAGATGTTGGCCATGGTGGACGGCGAGCGCGATCTGCGCACCATCGCGTCGGCGCTGGGGCGCTCGGATTTCGAGGTGGCGAAGACCCTGTTCGGGCTCGAGAGCGCCGGGCTTGTGGCACTGGTCGACCCCGGCACCGTGAAGCGCGAGCGCAGCACGCTCACGTCCGACCTGGCCGAGCTCGTGGCCCGCGCTGAAGACGCGCTCGAGCGCCGGGAGCTCGAGCCGGCGCGCGCGCTGGCGGAGCAGGCGGCCGGCGTCCACCCGCACGATTCCACGGTGCACCTGCTGCTCGGGCGCATCGAGCTCGCGGCCGGGCGCCCCGCCGCCGGGGTGGACGAGCTGCGGCGCGCGCTGCGACTCGACCCGCTGCTCGTCGCGGCGCACCGCTGCCTCGGCTACGCGCTCGTCGCCACGGGACGCTTCGCCGAAGCCGTGGAGCAGTGGGATCAGTGGGAGCGGCTCGCCGCGCGCTCGGAGGCCGAGCTGGCGCAGCTCGACGCGGTGCGCCAGGCGAAGACGGCGGCCCAAACGCTGAGCGGCGCCGGAGCGGGGCTGCATGGCTGACGAGGTCAAGACGCTCTCCTCGCAGCTCGCTCAGGATCCGGACAGCCTGGTGTTCCTGCGGCTGGGGGAGCTGCTGCGCCAGAAGGGCCAGTTCGACGCGGCGCACCGCGTCGCGCTCACCGGGCTCGAGCGGCACCCGCACCTCGCGGACGCGCACGACCTGTACGCGCGCATCCTCGCCGACAAGCGCGACTACGAGCGCGCCTTCGACGAGTGGGACATGACGCTGCGCATCGCGCCCAGCCACGTCGGGGCGTTGAAGGGGCTCGCGTTCCTCTATTTCAAGGTCGGGGACGTCGGCCAGGCGCTCGCCCACCTCGAGACGGCCCGACAGCACGCGCCCGACGACCCCGGGGTCGCCCAGGCGCTGGCGCTGGCGCAGGGGGGCGGGTCCGGCGCGGCGCGCGCGGCCGCGGCGGCAGCCGAGGAGCTCGCGCCCACCGCCGGGGCCGCCGCGCCGCTCGAGGAGGCGCGCGTCTTCGCGGGGCTCGAGGGCGCCCAGGAGGGTCTGCTGCTGCTCGACGCCAAAGGCCAGGTGCTGGGTGGCGCCCTGAAGGATCCGCACGGTCGGGACGTGACCGACGCCGTGGCCGCCTACCTGGCGGGTGTGTCCCACGAGGCGGCGCGCACGGCGAAGCTGCTCGGGCTGGGGCGCTGGACCGGGGTCGCGGCCGAGGGGCAGCATGGGCACGTGCACCTCACCCCGCCGGCCGGCGATGCGCTGCTGTTGGTGGTGCGCGATCGCGCGGTGCCGATGGGTCGGCTCGCGATCATCGCGCAGCGGGCCGCCGGGGCGGCGCGCCGTTGGCTGGAGCAGCAGGCATGACGGCCGCTCCGGCGTACGGCCCGGCGCTGGACCTCGTGACGCGGGTGCGCGGCGTGCGCGGCGCGATGCTCGTGTCCGGGGACGACGGGATCGTCGTGGCCGAGCAGCTGATGGAGGGAATCAAGGGCGCGGCCGTGGCGGCGCTGGCGTCGAGTCTCGCCGCCCGGCTGCGGCGCGCCATGGAAGCGGCGGGCCTCGGCGCGAGCCTGTTCTGGCAGCTGCAGTGCGACCAGGGCGGGCTGCTCGTGGTGCCGGCGCCGTCGGGCATCCTCATCGTGGCGGTGGCGGAGCCGGATGTGAACGTCGGCTTGGTGCGCCTGGAGCTGCTCCGCGCGGCGGAGGCCGTCGGATGACGACGCGCGCCGTCGAGGCCTGGACCCTCGAGCCGCTGGTCACGTTCGTGAAGGAGGCGAGCGCGCGGCTCGTGCTGGTCATGACGTCGGCGGGCCAGGTGATGGCCCAGCACGGCTTCTCGCGCGCCGTGGACGTGATGTCGGCCGCGGCGCTGGGCGCGGCGATCATGGCGTCGACCGACGAAATCGCGCGGCAGCTGGCGCAGCCGCCGTTCGCGGCGCTGAACCATCAGGGCGAACGGCACGGCATTTTCCTCGGCGGCGTGACCACGGGGCGCGGCAAGCTCGTGGTGCTCGCCGTCTACGACCTCGACGTTTCGTCGCTCGGCCTGGTGCAGTTATTCTTTGAGCAACTCAGGGCGGACCTGCAGGCCGCGAGCCCCAAGGAAGGCGTGTCGAAACAGGTGCTGGCGGCGGACTTCGAGCGTGAGCTGAGCGACAGCCTGAACACGCTCTTCGGGAGATAGGCCGTGTCCCTGGTCAACTTCACGACCCGCGAGATCACCTGCAAGATCGTCTACTACGGGCCCGGTCGCTCGGGGAAGACGACCAACCTCCACTACATCTACGCCCGCGTGCCCGATTCACGCCGCGGGCGCATGGTCTCGCTCGCCACACAGACCGACCGCACGCTGTTCTTCGACTTCCTGCCGATCGACCTCGGTCAGATCTCCGGGTTCAACACCCGGTTCCAGCTCTACACCGTGCCGGGCCAGGTGTACTACAACGCCACGCGCCGCCTCGTGCTCCAGGGCGCCGACGGCGTGGTGTTCGTGGCCGACAGCCAGGCGCGCCAGCTCGACGAGAACCTGGAGAGCCTGCAGAACCTCCAGAGCAACCTGCTGGAGCACGGCGTGGACATCCGCACCATGCCGCTCGTCATGCAGTACAACAAGCAGGATCTGCCGCGCGAGCTGATCCTCTCCAGCGCCGACCTGGACGACGCGCTCAACTTCCGCGGCGTGCAGAGCTTCAGCGCCGACGCGCTGCACGGCGTCGGGGTGTTCGAGACGCTGAAAGGGGTTTCGGAGATGGTGCTGAAACGGCTCGCCGCCGGGAGCACCGCGTGACCACGGCGCTCAACACCAAGTACACCTTCGAGACGTTCGTCGTCGGGACGGCGAACCGGCTCGCCGTCACGGCCGGCCGTACGGTCGCGGAGAACCCGGGCTCGGCGTACAACCCGCTGTTCATCTATAGCGGCTCCGGCCTCGGGAAGACGCACCTGCTGATGGCCATCGGCCAGGCGGCCAAGGCGCTCGCGCCCACCCTGAACGTCGAGTATCTGACCCTGGACGAGTACGTGGAGGCGTTCCACGCCGCGATCGCGGCGGGGCAGGGCGACGCGTTCCGCCGTCGTTTCCAGAACGTGGACGTGCTGCTCGTGGACGACGTGCAGTTCCTCTCGAACCGCAAGGAGATGCAGTCCGAGCTGTTGCGGCTCACCGAGGCGCTGCAGGGCGTGGGGCACCAGATCGTGCTCACGAGCGACCGCCCGCCGCCCGAAATCGCCGACCTGGACGAGCGCCTGATCTCGCGGCTCTCGGGCGGCCTGGTGGTGGACGTGGGCGTGCCCGACTACGAGACGCGCGTCGCGATCCTGCGGCGCAAGGCCGAAGAGCGGGGCACGACCTTCCAGCCGGGCGTGCTCGAGACGGTAGCCGGTCTCGAGTTCGCCAACGTGCGCGAGCTGATGGGCGCGCTCAACCGGCTGGTGGCGTTCCAGGCCGTGCACGACCAGCCGATCAACGCCGAGGCGGCGAAGCAGCTGCTGGGCGCAGTGGCGGCGGCGGCCCGGGCGGCGGCGCCAATAGCCCCGGGCGTAAGCCCGGGGCCGAGGACGGGCGACGAGTTCGGCGCGTTCCTGGCGGACGTAACCGTGACCGTGGGGAAGGCGGTCGAGGCTTGGCGGGCGCGGGTGGCGGAGGCGATCCTGCGCTGGGAGGGGGAGGGCTTCCGCACGCGCCGCCTCGAGCGCCTGCTCGAGCAGGAGACGCCGGCGGCCGTGGACGAGGAGATTGCCTCGTTCGCCACGGACGTGGAGCGCCTCAAGGCGCTCGCGGCCGAAGTCGGGGAGCTCGACCCGCAGGCGGCGGGCGAGAGCGTGTTCCGCGATCCCGAGCGGATGCGCGAAGCCGAAGACGCCGCGGCGCAAATGCGCGCCGGCGTCGCGCCACCCCCAGGACCGTCGGGCGCGTTCCCGCTCGGCGCGTACGCGGTGGGGCCGTCCAACGAGGTCGCCGTGAGCGCGGTGCGCGCCGTCCTTGAGCACCCCGGCAAGAAATACAACCCGCTGGTGCTGGTGGGGAAGAGCGGGCTGGGGAAGACCCACCTGTTGCACGCGCTCGGCGGGGAGCTGGCGCGCCGCAACGGCGCCGTGGTGGCATGCCTCTCCACGCAGGCGTTCATCGACGAGCTGATCGCGGCGATCGACGGCAACCGGGTGGACTGGTGGCGCGCGCGTTACCGCCGTGCCACCGCGCTGCTGCTCGACGACATCCATCTGATCGCGGGGAAGGAGCGGACGCAGGAGGAGCTGTTCAACCTCTTCAATCTGCTGCAGGACCGGGAGCGGCAGCTCGCCTTCACCGCGCCGGCCCACCCCAACACGCTGTCCGGGATCGAGGCGCGCGTCGTCTCGCGCCTCGAGGGCGGGCTGGTCGCCGAGCTCAAGGAGCCGGACCGCACGGTGAAGCGGACCGTGCTCGAGCGGCTGCTGACGGGACAGAACGTGACCGCCGAGCCCGCGCTGCTCGATTACCTGGCCGATCGTCCCGCCGACTCGGTGCGCACGCTCGTCGGCGTGGCGCAGCGGGTGGTCGGCGCGGCGGTGGCGGAGGAGGTGCCGCTCACGGCCGGGCTGGCGCGCGAGGTGCTGGAGGGGCAGTCGCCCCGTGAGGCGCAGCGCGCCGGCGGCTTCCGCACCAGCGGGATCGTGGTGTCGAGCCTGGGTGGCATCAAGAGTCGCGAGAAAATGGTGTGGGACTGGCCCGAAGTCACCGACCGCCTGATCGAGGAGCTGCGCTGATGGCCATCAAGGGCTCGCTCAAGGAAGCGTCGCTCCCCGACGTGCTGCAGCTGCTCGCGCTGGGCCAGAAAACCGGGTGCCTCTCGATCGCCGACCGGTCGAACTTCGGCTACATCTACTTCGACAAGGGCCGCATCTGCTACGCCTCGATCGTCAACCGGCGCGACCGGCTGGGGGACATCCTGGTGAAGCACGCCAAGATCACCGACGAGCAGCTCGCGGCCGCCATCCACCGGCAGTCCAAGTCGCGTGGCAAGAAGCTGGGTGAGATCCTGGTGGGTATGGGGGTGATCACGCAGACCGACCTGGAGCGCTACATGCGCGTGCAGATCGAAGAGTCGGTCTACTACCTGTTTACCTGGACGCAGGGGACGTTCAACTTCGAGGCCGACGTCCGGCCCGATCAGCAGGACTTTCAGGTGTCGATCAACCCCGAGTCGCTGCTGCTCGAGGGGGCCCGCCGCGTGGACGAATGGAGCCTGATCGAGAAGAAGATCCCGTCGTTCGATCTGATCTTCGTGCTCGACAAGGACCGCCTGGCGATCAGCGAGGCGACGCTCACCGACGCGCAGCAGCGGGTGCTGCCCTTGCTCGACGGGGCGCGCGACGTGCATCACGTCATCGAGGACTCGGGGCTCGGGGAGTTCGAGATCGGCAAGGCGTTGTACGGGTTGATCACCGCGGGCTACGTGCACCGCGCGGGGCGCACGGCATCGCCGGCGGACCAGCAGATCACCGACGCGCGCGTCGAGGAGCACCGCAACTTGGGCGTCGCCTTCTACAAGACGGGTATGCTGGACGAGGCGACGCGCGAGTTCCGGCGCGTCGCGGAGCTGCGTCCCGGCGAGGCGCACGCGCACTTCTACATCGGGCTGGTGGCGCTGAAGCAGGCGCGCTGGCGCGAGGCGATGGAGGCGCTGCGCCTCGCAGCCGAGCGCGGCGGGAGCCGGCCGGCGGTGCTCCACAACCTCGCGTTCGCGTACGAGCAGCTGGGCCGGCTGGACGAGGCGGAAGCGGCGTACGCCGAGGCGGCGGCCCGGGCCCGCACCGACGCCAAGGTGTACCTCGGCTGGGGCATCGTGGCCGTGAAGCGCGGGGACTACGCCGGCGCCGCGGGCCGGCTGGACCGGGCGCGCGAGCTGTTCGGCCCGTTGGCGCCGCCGGGGTGGTACTGGGCGCGCGCGCTCACGGCCGCGTGCGCCGGCGAGTTCGAGCTGGCCGAGGAGCTGGCCGAGGAGGGCGTCGAGGCGTACCCGTCGCACGCCCCGCTCGCCAACAACCTCGCCGTGCTGAAGGAGCTGGCGGGCGACCTGCCGACGGCGGAAGAGCTGGTGCGCGACGCGCGCACGAACGAGCCGTCGCTACCCCAGCTCTCCAAGAACCTGGGGGACCTGGCCTACCGTGGCTCGCGCTATGACGAGGCCTGGGATGCCTACAACCGGGCCGTCGAGCTCGCCCCCGACCTCGGGGACGACGTGTATTTCAAACTCGGCAACATCGCGTACAAGCGGAACGACCGCGAGCTGGCGGCGCAGCTGTGGCGCAAGGCGCTCGAGATCAACCCCAAGCACGAGCTCGTCAAGGCCAATCTGGACACCTTGAGCGCGTTGTCGTGACGTCGGAGCCGGACGAGCGCGCCTTCAAGGCGCTCACCCAGCAGATCTCGCGGGCGCGTGGGCTGGCGTGCGGCTCCTACAAAGACCGCTGTCTCAGGCGCCGCATCGCGGTCCGGATGCGCGCGCGGGGGGTCCACACCTACGACGAGTACCGCCGGGTGCTCGACACCGACCCGCACGAGTACGACCTGCTGCTCGACGCGCTCACCATCAACGTCACGAAGTTCTTTCGCAACCTGGAGACGTGGCAAGCGCTGGCGCCCCGGCTCGCGGCGTTGTGGGCCGAGCGCGCGGGGCACGTCCGCGTCTGGTCGGCCGGGTGCGCGTCGGGGGAGGAGCCGTACACGGTCGCGGTCGCGCTGGCGGAAGCCGCGCGGCAGCGCGGGCAGGAGACGCTGCTCGAGCGGGCGCGCGTGGACGCGACCGACATCGACCGCACCAGTCTCCAGCGCACCCGCGCCCCGGCGTTCCCGGACGCGGCGTTCAGCGAGATGCCGCCGGAGCTGGTGCGCCGCTACTTCACAGCGGAGCCGCCGCGCCATCCCCTCCCGGCGCTGCAGCGCATCGTGCGGGTAAACCAGCACGATCTCACCAGCCAGCCGCCTCCCGCGCCCCCGTACGACCTCATCGTGTGCCGCAACGTCGTGATCTATTTCGACCGGCCGCTGCAGGAGCGGCTGTTCGAGACGTTCGCGGACGCGCTCGCCCCGGGCGGGATCCTGGTACTCGGCAAGGTGGAGACGCTGTTCGGACCGGCCCGGCAGCGGCTCGTGCTGGAGGAGCCGCGGGAGCGGATCTACCGCCGGGCGCGGTCCGGATGAGTGCGGCGGCGCCGCAGGTGACGATCGTCAAGGTTGCGGAATGGGCCGCGGCGCGGGCCGACGGCGTGATCGTGACGCTCGGGCTCGGCTCCTGCGTCGCGATCATGCTGCACGATCCCCAGGCGCGCGCGGGCGCCATGGCCCACGTGCTGCTCCCCTCCAAGAGTCTCGCGCGTGACGCCACCAACCCGGCCAAGTTCCCCGAGACCGCGGTGCCGTTTCTGATCGAGCGCTTGAAAGCGCTCGGCGCCGATCCCCGGCGCCTCGTCGCGAAGCTGGCGGGCGGGGCGAGCATGTTCGCCCAGCTGATGACGCCGGGGTCGATTCAAATGGGCGAGCGCAATATCGTCGCCTCGCGCAACGCGCTGCGCGCCGCCGCGATCCCCGTCGCGCGTGAGGCCGTGGGCGGCGACCGGGGCCGGTCGGTCCGGTTTCACGTCGCCGACGGGCGCGTCGAGATCCGCTCCGTGGGGGCCGATGCCGTCGTCATCTGACTCCCGGCCGAGCGTGCTGGTGGTCGACGACAGCGCGTTGATGCGCCGCGTGCTGTGCGACGTCCTGGGAGGCGACGGCGGCCCCGGCGCCGAATTCCGCATCGTCGCCACGGCGCGCGACGGCTTCGACGCCGTCCGCAAGGTGCACCAGCACGACCCCGACGTCGTCACCATGGACCTGGAGATGCCCGAGCTCGACGGCCTGGGGGCGATCGGGTACATCATGTCGGAGACGCCGCGCCCCATCGTGGTCGTGAGCGCCCACGCGGGCCCCGGCACCGGGGCGGCGATTCGCGCGCTCGAGCTCGGGGCCGTCGAGATCGTCGCGAAGCCCGAGGAAGCGAGCCGGGCGGCGCTCGAGCGGATGGGGCCCGACCTGCGGGCCGCGGTGCGCCGCGCCCTCGCCGCCGACGTGTCGCACGTGCAGGTGATGGCCCGCCCGCCCGTCGCCGCGCGGCGCCCGCTCGATGCGGGGCTGCGCCCGCGCGCCCGGCTCGCGGTCGCCGTCGCCGCGTCGACCGGCGGCCCGCGGGCGCTCGCCGAAGTGCTGCCCCGGCTCGTGACCGGCCGGGGCGCGGCGGTGCTCGTGGTGCAGCACATGCCGCCCAATTTCACCCGCTCGCTGGCGGAACGGCTCGACTCGATGAGCGCGCTGCACGTGGTGGAGGCCGATCACGGCGCGCCCGTCGTCGCCGACACGGCATACGTGGCCCCGGGCGATTATCATATGCGGGTGGTGCCCGCGCCCGATGGTCCGATGATCGCGCTCGACCAGGAGCCCCCCGTGTGGGGTGTGCGACCGGCCGCCGACCCGCTGTTTCGCTCGGTCGCGCAGCTGTTCGGCGCCCGCGCGCTGGGCGTGGTGCTCACCGGCATGGGCCGCGACGGCGCCGAAGGCGTGCGCGCCATCCGCGCCGCGGGGGGCGGTGGGATCGCCCAGGACCGCGAGTCGGCGGTGGTCGCGGGGATGCCGGCCGCCGCGGCAGCGGGCGGCGTGGACGCGGTCCTCCCGCTCGGCCGGATCGCCGAGCGGATCGACCAGGAGCTGGTGGTGCGGGGGGCGGGCGTGGGAGGCAAGGGGAGCGCGTGACGGCGTGCGCGAGGGTAGGGGCGCAGCATGCTGCGCCCCTACACGGATCCTGAGCCGCGGCTACCTCCTCGTCCGCGTCGACGGCAAGCACTACGGCTTGCCGCTCGGCCGTGTGCTCGAGGTGGGCGACCTGGGCGAGGTGCTCGACGTGCCCCGCGCGCTCGCGGCGGTGCGCGGGGTCACGCCGCTGCGCGGTCGGCTGGTGCCGTTGATACATCTGGGCGCGCTGTTGGGCGAGCGCACGCCGCCGGCCGATCGCGGCCGCACTGCCGTGCTGGTGGAGTTGGGGGCGGGGGAGGGCGTGCGGCAGGTGGCGCTGGAGGTCGACGACGCGGACGACGTGGTGCGCGAAGCGGCGCTGCCGGTGCCGCGCGGCGAGTCGTTGCCGTGGGCCGCGGGCGTCGCCCGCCGCAAGGGCGCGCTCGTGCCGATCCTGGATCTGGACGCGCTGGGAGACCGCATCACATGAGTGCCGATGACGACGTCCAGCTCGTCACGTTCAAGGTAGCGGGCCAGGACTTCGCCTTCAACATCTTTCAGGTGGAGCGCATCCTGCGCTACGAGGCGCCGGCCCCGCTGCCCAAGGCACCGGACTTTCTCGAGGGCGTGTTGCGCTATCAGGGAGGCGCGGTCCCGCTGGTCGACCTGCGCAAGCGGCTGGGCGCGCCGGCGCCCCACCGTGAAGAAACGCGCACCGTCATCCTGGAATGGGAAGGCGGGAAGCTCGGCGTGGTGGTGGATGCGGTCACCGAGGTGCTGCAGGTCGCCGCGAGCGAGGTCACGGCCCCACCCAACATCGTGAAGGGGCTCGCGGCCGAGTACATCACGGGGATCGTGGTGAAGGACGGGCGGACGGTCATCGCGCTCAACACGGCGCGCCTGCTCAACTCCAAGGAGAAGCTCGCCATCGACGGCGTGATCAAGGAGACGGCCAAGCCCTGATGGTCGATTCCCCGGTGCGCGCCCTGCGGGCGGAGTACGACGCGATCGCGCGCCGGCTCGACACCACGACCGGCGGGTCCGAGCGCGAGGTAGTGAAGCGCGAGATCATCGCCTTCTTCAAGCAGGTCGACTCGCTCATCGGCGAGTTGAGCGAGTTGAAGGAAGAGATCCGCAAGCTGGTCGAGCGCTACAAGCAGCTCGCCCCGCCGGCGGCGGAGGCGTCGGCTCCCGAGTTCACGGGCACGCGGCCCGCGGTGCACGCCGACCACATCGGCGCCTCGACCTTCATCGAGAAGGGGTGGAGCCTCATCTCGCTCGGCGACCACGCGGGCGCGATCCAGGCGCTGCAGAAGGCGCTGCAGCTGTCGCCCGGCGAGACCCAGGCTGAGTCGCTGCTCGGCTGGGCGCAAATGCTGCACGAGGACTACGACGACGCCCTGGGAACCTTCCAAAAAGTGCTCATGAAGGAGCCGGCGAATTCGCTGGCGCGCATCAACGTCGGCTACATCTGTCTCAAGAAGCGGATCTTCGGGGAGGCGATCGAGCATCTGTCCAAGGCGATCCGGCTCGACAACGACAGGAAGGCGACGCTGTACGCCCACTTCTACCTGGGACTCGTGTACCTGCAGCGGGATATGTACGAGGACGCTCAAAACTTTCTGCAGAAGGCGCTCAAGCTCGGGCCGAACCTGATCGAGGCCCATTACGAGCTGGGCCGCGCCTACTGGTTCTCGGGCGACCAGGCGCGGGCGCAACAGACATGGGAGGAGGGCTTCAAGGCGAACAAGTTCAATCCCTGGGGCAAGAAGTGCCAGGAGACGCTGGCGCTGGTGCAGCAGGGCCAGGAGCCGCCGCGCACCTAACCTGGTTGCTGCTGCTCCTCGCCCAGGGCCCCGCCGCCGCCCCCGCCCCCGGCGCGGTGCTCGTCGGGCGCGTGACCGCGGTGGCGTGGCCGCCGCAGCAGGGCCTGGCCACCGCGCTCGCGGAGGAGGCCGATCGCGCGCCGCCGTTTCCAGGCATCGGCCCGCTGCCCTCGCGTCCCATTCGTGTGATCCTCGCGCCGCTCACCCGCGGGCGCCTCCCGCGATGGAGCGAGGGAGCCGCGTTCCCCGAGGCCGGCACCGTGGTGTTGCTGACCGACGGTCCGCCCGATCGCCTGACCGGCGCGCTGCGCCACGAGCTCGCCCACCTCGCACTGCGCTGGCGCGTGCGACACATGCTGCCGCTGTGGTTCGAGGAAGGCTACGCCGCCGTCGCGGCGGGCGAGTGGGGCCGGCTCGATGCCCTCCGCCTCAACTGGCAGCTGGCACGGGGCGTACACATGGACTTAGACGAGCTCGATCGCGCCCTGCGTGGCGATCGCACCGACGCGGAGACCGCCTACGGGCTGGCGACCACCGCGGTGCTGTTGCTCGACCGCTGGGGTGACGGTCGCGGCGGGCGGGGGCTCGGACCACTGATCGACAACCTGGCGCGCGAGCCGACCTTCGATGCGGCGTTGCGGGCCACGTATCACGTGACGGAGGGCGACTTCGAATCGCGCTGGCAGCGGGACGTGGCGCAGCGGTACGGCTGGGTCTCGTGGAGCATGGCGGCGGGCGCGTTCTGGGCGGCCGCGGGGCTGGTCCTCGTGTGGCTCGTGCGGGTGCGCCGGCGGCGCGATCGCGAGCGCAAAGCGCTGCTGGACGAGGGGTGGGTGGTGTCGGATCCCGACGGCCCAACTGCTTGACGAGCTTGGAATTGCCGCGTAAACTCTCGGCCTTATGCCCGACCAGGGTCTGGCCCGCTCGCGCCTGCACTTCGGACCGAGAAACTGGTTGTTTCTCGCGGCCGCGGTGGTATCGCTCGCGGCCGGGTACGTGCTGCTGGCTCGCGGATCGACCACCGCCGCGCCGATTCTGCTCGTTCTCGGCTACTGCGTTTTCTTTCCGGTAGGCCTCGCCCTTTAAGGCCCCGCGGTGCGACGGGCGAATAGCTCAGTCGGTTCAGAGCGCCTGCCTTACACGCAGGAGGCCGGGGGTTCGAATCCCTCTTCGCCCACTGGGGTACCAGACTGCAACGTGAGAGGACATCGCGCGTGAGAATCCTGCGACTGGTGGCCGGCCTCGTGCTCGGCGGGGCGGGCGCCGCGACGGCGCAGCTCGCCATTCAGCAGCCGACGGAAAAACTGCTCGTGCTGCCGCTCGCCGTGAAGACGCCGGCGGATTCGGCGGCGAGCATCGCGACCATGGATGCAGCGCGCGCCCGGCTGGAGCAGGTAGCGAAGTACAAGGTCGTCGTGATTCCCAAGGCCAAGCTGTGCGACGCGCTGAAGGCGTCGGACTTCGCCTGCGACGTGTTGCTGGACGACGCGCAGGCCCTGCTGCTGGCACGGTTCCTCAACGTCAACGCCTACACCATCGGCACGCTGGAGCGGGGCAGCGGGCTGGTCGCCCACCTCCGGGTGCGGGACATCGGCTCCTCGGGGTACGCGGCGCTGTTCACGGCCTCGAGCGGCAACCCCGCCACGCCCGCGGCGCTGGGCGAGGCGATCGCCCAGAAGCTGAACGTCATCGTGCGGGCGGGGGAGCAGGTGCGCGACTGCAACGATCTGCGCCAGAAGAGCCAGTTCGCGAAGGCGCTCGAAGCGGCGCGCGAGGCGCTGGCGACCGAGCCGAATCTTCCCGGCGCGCATCTGTGCGTGGCGACCGTGTATGAGGCGCAGCGGATCTCGGTGGACAGCCAGCTCGCCGCCTACCAGCGCGCGGCCGCGCTCGACTCGCTCAACGGGACCGCCTGGGAGAACATCGCCCGCCTGTACCAACAGAAGGGCGATACGCTCAAGGCGATCGGCGCGTTCATCCACGAGCTGCAGGGCGAGCCCCAGAACACGCAGCTGCGTCTCGGCATCGCCGAGCTGCTGCGGCTGCAGAAGCAATACCAGCAGGCCGTGAACCTGCTGGACGAGGGACTGGCCCGCAACGCGGCCGACCAGAAGATGTCCGAGCTGAGGCTGCGGATTTGTCTCGAAGGGGAGCTGTGGCGCTGCGTGGTGGACGGATTCGTGCAGCAGATAAAAAACGACAGCACGCGGCAGGGGGACTCGACGTTCCTCAAGTCCGCGATCGGCGCGGCGCAGCAGATCTCCGACACGGCCAACCTGCTGCTGTTCGCGCACGCGGCCGTGCGGCACTTCCCGAAGTCGGCGGCGTTCTCCAAGGCGCTGGCGCAGGGCTTCGACATGAAGGGCCAGCGGGACTCGGCGTTGTGGGCCTACAAGCAGTCCCTCGCCATCGATCCGAGCGACGTCGCCAACGCGCTGCTGCTCGCCAAGGCGATCGTGGACGGGGCCACGTACGACACGGCGCAGGCGACGAAGCTGAAGGCCGACACGATCGCCCTGCGCCAGTTCCGCAACGCCTTCGCCGACAAGGTCGACAGCGCCCGGGCCTATCTCGAGCGCGCGGCGACGTCGCCCGACACCGCGACGCAGGTCAACGCCGCGGCCATCATGCGCAGCGCCGGCGAGAAGCTCGTCCGGGCGGGAGCGTCCGATCGGGCCTTGCCCTGGCTGCAGCGCACGCTGGCCATCGTGGCGCCGCGCACGCCGGCCGACACGCTCGGCCTGCGCCAGGCGATTCGCGCGAACGCGAGCTTCTGGTACGGCTTGGCGTCGATGTCGGTGCTGCCGGCGGAGTATCAGACCATGACGAAGGCGAAGAACTGCACGGATGCGAAGGCGTTCAATGACCATCTGGCCCAGGTGCACGCGGCGCTGAACCTCGGGCGCAGCGTGCACCCGCCGACGATCGAGAACATGCTGAAGACCTTGGACAAGTTCGAGGGCGCCATGGCGTCGGTGAAGAAGGCGTTCAAGTGCCGCAACTTCTGAAACATTGAATTGCCTGTCGCACCAACCTATATTGCGACCCTCCGTCGCAGGGGGCTGTAGCTCAGCTGGTTAGAGTGCCGGTCTGTCACACCGGAGGTCGCGGGTTCGAGCCCCGTCAGCCCCGCCTGAACCCGCCCCGCGGGACGACGCACCAGGCCCCGCCTGCCACGGCAGGCGGGGCTTTCGTTTTTTTTCCCGGGAGTGCGCCGACGTCCGACTATCATGTCCCGGTCCTCGCGGCGGCGGTGCGCAGTTGGGCGGAAGGCGGTCGCCGCGCCGTCGACGCGACGGTGGGCGGCGGCGGCCACGCGGCGCTGTTGCGGGAGGTCGGCGCGGACGTGCTGGCCGTCGACCGGGACCCCGACGCGATCGCGGCGGCACGCGCCCGGCTGGGGGAGGACGGCATCCGCTACTCGACCGGTCCGTTCGGCTCGGCCAAGGTGCTCGGCACCGTGGCGGCCTTCCGTCCCGACCGCATCCTGCTGGACCTCGGCGTGTCGTCCCACCAACTCGATGCCGCCGAGCGCGGGTTTACCTTTCGTCCCGGGGCGCCGCTCGACATGCGGATGGCCGGAGGGCGTGGCCTGACGGCGGCGGACTTGGTGAACACCTGGCCGGTCGAGCGGCTGGCGCAGGCGTTCGCGGAGCTCGCCGACGAGCGGCGGGCGAAGCGGCTCGCGCAGGTGATCGTGAAGCGGCGGGGCAACGCGCCGTTCGTCACGAGCGACGACCTGGTGAACGCGATCCGCGAGGCGCTGGGCCCGCGCTCGGGGCCGCCTGACTTCGCGCGCCTGTTTCAGGCGCTCCGCGTCGTCGTGAATCAGGAGCTCGAGCAGCTCGACCTGGGGCTGCCGGCGCTGCGGGCGGCGCTCATCCCCGGCGGCCGCATGGCCGTCATCACGTACCATTCGGGTGAGGATCGCATCGTCAAGCACGCATTCCGCGAGTGGGGCAGGCGGTGCGTCTGCCCGCCGGGCCAACCGGTGTGCACCTGCCGGGGACGTCCGCTCGGCCGGGTGCTGACGAAGCGCCCGGTGCGGCCGGGGTCCGCCGAGGTGCGCGCGAATCCACGCGCCCGCTCCGCGCTGCTGCGCGCGTTCGAGGTGGCGCATGAGGGTTAAGGGACGCCACTGGGTCGCCGTGTGGCTCGTGGCGTTCCTCGCCGTCACCTGGCTGGTGTACGCCCGGCAGACCGCCGCGATTCACGACGCGCGCGAGCTGATCGAGATCCGTGCCCGCCGCGCCAACCTCGAGGGCCACAAGGCCGAGCTCGAGCGCCGGGTCCGCGCCGAGCAGAGCCGGGCCGTCCTGGTGCCGCGCGCCCAGGCGAAGCTCGGCCTCCATCTGCCGGCCGACAGCGAGATCATCCTGATTCCGCTGCCGGGGCCGGGGAGCGGCCCGCCGTAGCGATGGCGAAGCCCGCGGTACGCCTCGAGTTCGTGGAGCGCGGCGTGTTCGCCGTCCTGGCGCTGCTGGTGGTGCGGGCCGCACAGGTGCAGCTGCTCGAGGGCCGTCGCTGGGCGGAGGCGGCGCAGGCGCAGCGCACCGAGCGCATCGTGCTGCAGGCGCGCCGCGGCACGCTGAGCGACCGGCACGGCACGCCGCTCGCGCTCACCCAGGAGACCTACCACGTCGGCGTCGCGCCCAACGAGCTGCGCGATGCGGCGCGCGACGGCGCGCTGATCGCCCGCCAGCTGGGCCTTACCGGCCGCTGGCAAGAGGCGCTGCGCAGGCGCTACGCGTACTTCGCGGGCCCGTTCAGCGCGCTCGAAGTGCGGCCGTTGCGGGGCGTGCGGGGCGTGCACCTCGAGCCCGTCGTGAACCGGTTCTATCCCGCTCCCGAGCTCGCCCGCGCGACGATCGGGCGCGTGGGCGACGACGGCTACGGCGCTTCGGGGATGGAGAAGACGCTCGATTCCTTGCTGGCGGGACGCTCGGGCTCGGCCGTCGTCCTGAAGGATCGCGCCGGGCGCGAGTACGAGTCGCCTGCGCGCGTGATCGCCCAGCCCGTGGCGGGGCACGACGTGGTGCTGACGCTCGATGCCGAGCTGCAGGAGATCGCGCAACGCGCGCTCGACGATGCGCTGCGGCGCATGGACGCCGACGGCGGCGACGTCGTGATGCTCGATCCCGCCACGTGCGAGGTGCTGGCGATCGCCTCGCGGCAGCGGGACGGGACCGCACGACCCAGCGCCTTCATCGACACGTTCGAGCCGGGGTCGGTCGCCAAGATCTTCGCGGCGGCGGCCCTGCTGGCGCTCAAGCGGGTGCGCCCGGGGGAGCACGTGTCGGGTGAAAACGGGGTGTACCGCCTGCCGGGACGCACGATCACCGACGATGACCCGCAGCCGACACTCACGCTGGCCGACGCGATCCGCGTGTCGAGTAATATCGCCATCGTGAAGTTCTCGGCGCGCCTCAAGCCGGCGGAACAGTACGGGATGCTGCGCGATTTCGGCTTCGGCGCGCTCACGGGGGTCGAATTTCCCGGAGAGGCGGCGGGGCGGTTGCGGCCCCCGTTCGAGTGGACCCGCCCCAGCGCCGCCAGCCTGGCCATCGGGTACGAGCTGTCGGTCACGCCGATCCAGTTGGCGGCCGCGTACGCCGCGCTGGCGAACGGGGGGCTGCTGCTGCAGCCGACCATGATCCGCGAAGTGCGCAGTCCGGAGGGCCGGGTGCTGTACCGCCACGAGCCGGAGCCGGTGCGGCGCGCGGTGTCGCCCGAGATTGCGGCGGCGCTGCGCGACCTGCTGCGCGGGGTAGTGGAGCGCGGCACCGGCGCCGAGGCGGCGCTCACCAACTTTCCTGTCGCGGCGAAGACCGGGACGACGCGCCGAGTGGTGAACGGCCATTACGCCCCGGGGCAGTACACCGCGTCGTTCGCGGCGTTGTTCCCGGCCGACAAGCCGCAGCTCGTGCTCGTGGTGAAAATCGACAATCCGCACAAGGGGAGTCATTTCGCGGCGCAGACGGCCGCTCCCGTGACGCGCTCCATGCTGGAACAGGCCCTGGCGGCGCGCACCGTCGCGCTCGACCGGGCTCGGCTCTCCACCGCCGCACCGCCCGCGACGGCGGTGCCGCTCGAGGACGACGGCGGCGTCGTTCCGTACGTCGTCCCCTGGCCGTACCAACCGGATTCGGTGGGCGAGCGGCGGCGTCAGACGGTGCCCGACGTGACGGGCCTCCGGCTGCGGGAAGCCGTCCGCGCGCTGCACCGGCGGGGCTTCCGCGTGGCCCTGAGGGGGTGGGGGACGGCGGAGCATACGTGGCCGGCGGCGGGCGACAGCGCCGCCACCGGCGCCACGGTCACGCTGTTCGCCGAGCCCGTGAACCCCGCCGCGGTCGGCACGCTCGCGCGCCGGCGGGCGAAGCGATGAGCCGACTCCCTGAGATCGTGAGCGCGCTCGAGCGCGGCGGCCTGTTGGTCGGGACGCCGGACCTGCATACCTGGCCCGAGATCACCGGGCTCACGGCCGACAGCCGCCGCGTCGCCCCGGGGATGCTGTACTGCGCCGTGCGGGGCTCGACGCAGGACGGGCATCAGTTCGTCGCGGCGGCGCGGGAGCGCGGCGCCGTCGCCGCGCTGGTCGAGCGCGAGCAGCCGGTCGAGCTGCCGCAGGTCCTGGTGCGCGACAGCCGCCGCGCCGCCGCCCTCGCCGCCGAGACGTGGTTCGGGCGACCGGCGGCGCGGCTCGACCTGGTGGGCGTCACCGGGACGAGCGGCAAGACGACGACGGTGCTGCTGGCGCGGCACGTGCTGTCGGCGCTCGAGCCGATGGGCTCGATCGGGACGCTGGGCGCGTTCGACCCGGCCGGCGCCCCGGTGCCGAGCGAAGCCGGCAATTTGACCACGCCCGGGCCGATCGACCTGCAGGCGACCCTGGCGGCGCTGGTGGCGCGCGGCGCGCGCGGCGCCGCGATGGAGGTCTCGTCGCACAGCCTCGACCAGGGGCGGGTAGAGGGCCTGGTGTTCCGGACGGCGGTCTTCACGAACCTGACGCGCGAACACCTGGACTACCACCACACCCTGGAGGACTACTTCAAGGCGAAGGCGAAGCTCGCCGGCTACCTCGCGCCCAGCGGCCTCGAGGTCGTCAACGCCGACGATCCCGCGTGGCAGCGGCTGCCGCATCGTCATCGTCGCGTCACGTTCGGCGAGCGCGACGGCAGCGACGTTTCGGCCCGGAAGGTCGTGGTCGACGGGACCGGCGCCCGCTTCGATCTGATCACGCCGACGGGGAGCGCGGCGGCGCGGCTCCCCCTGCTGGGCCGCTTCAACGTCACCAACGCCCTCGGCGTGGCCGCGAGTGCCTGGGGGATGGGCGTGCCGGTCGAGGAGATCGTGGAGCGGCTCGCCACCGCGCCGCAGGTGCCCGGCCGGATGGAGCGCATCGCGGAGCGGCCGTGTACGATCCTGCGCGACTATTCCCACAAGCCGGATGCGCTGGAGCGCGCGCTCGAGAGCGTGCGACCCCTCACTCGGGGCCGCATCATCCTCGTGTTCGGCGCCGGGGGCGACCGCGATCGGGGCAAGCGCGCCCCGATGGGGGAGATCGCGGTGCGGCTCGCCGACGTAGCCATCGTCACGTCGGACAACCCGCGCACCGAGGATCCCGAGCGCATCCTCGACGAGGTGGAGAGCGGGATGCAAGGCAAGCCCCACCACCGCCGGACCGACCGGCGCGAAGCGATCGCCCTGGCGCTCGAGCTCGCCCGCCCGGGCGACACGGTCGTGCTTGCCGGGAAGGGGCACGAGACCTACCAGATCGTGGGGACGGAAAAGCAGCCGTTCGACGAGCGGCAGGTGGTGAGGGAGCTGGGGGCGCAATGATTGCGGATTGCGGATTGCGGATTGCGGATCGTGCAGTTTGGGGGTCGGTCGCGTGACGTGGACCGCCGCCCAAGTGGCGGCCGCTCTCGGAATCCCAATCACTCATGCGGGCGAGTACGGCCGCGTCTCCACGGACACGCGCCAGATCGGTGCCGGTGATCTCTTCGTCGCCCTCAAAGGCGACCGGTTCGACGCGCACGATTTCCTGGCCGACGCGAAGGGGAAAGGCGCGGCCGCCGCGGTGGTGCGGCGGGAGACGCCGCGCGTGGACGGGCTGCCGGTGTTCGAGGTGGCGGATACGCTCGTGGCCCTCGGGCTGCTGGCGCGCGCGCGCCGCCGGCGGCTGCCGCGCGGCTATCCCGTGGTCGCGATCACCGGCTCGAGCGGCAAGACCAGCACCAAGGAGATGATCCGGGCGGTGCTGGCGACGCGCTATCGCACCCACGCCACGAGCGGCAATCTCAACAACCTCGTGGGCGTGCCGCTCACGATTCTCGCCGCGCCCGACGGCACCGAGGCGCTGGTGGTCGAGGCCGGGGCGAGCGTGCCGGGGGAGATCGCCCGGTTGCGGGACGTGATCGAGCCGACGATCGCGGCGATCACGAACGTGGGCTACGCGCACGTGGAAGGATTCGGCTCGCTCGAGGGCGTGCTACGCGAGAAGCTGGCGCTGGTGGACGGGGTCGCTGTCGCGGTCGTGGGCACCGACCCGCCGGAGCTCGCCCGCGAGGCGCGGCGCCGTACCCGCACGGTCGTCGCGGGCACCGGGAGCGAGGCGGACGTGCGCCCCGAGGCGGCCGACCTGGACGACGCAGGGCACCCGCGGATCACGTGGGGCGGAGGTCACGCAGTCACGGTCCCGGTGCTGGGGTTTCACCAGATCGAGAACGTGCTGCTCGCGCTCGCGGTCGGTCGCGAGGCGGGGGTGGACCCCGGGCGCGCCGTGGCGGCGCTCGCCGGGGTGAAGATTCCGGGCGGGCGCGGCACGGCCCTCGAGCGGGGACGGCTGACGATCCTGGACGACACCTACAACGCCAACCCGGCATCGCTGGCCTGGGCCGTGCGGTTCGCCCACTGGCTGGCGGGGCGGCGCGGGCGGCCGCTCGCCGTGGTGGTGGGCTCGATGTTGGAGCTGGGCGACGAGAGTGACAGATTGCATGCGGCCGCGGCGCGGGAGATCGCGGCGCTCGAGCCGGCGTTGATCGGTGCGGTCGGGGCGTTCGTGCCGGCGTTCGCGCCGCTCTCCAGTGTGCTCGGGGCGCGCCTCGTCACGGCGCCCGACGCCGCGGCGCTGGGCCCGAAGCTCGCGACCGCGCTCAAGGGCGACGAGATCGTGCTGCTCAAGGCGTCGCGCGGCGTCGCCCTGGAGCGGGTGCTGCCGTTTCTTACGGGACGGCCTCGAGACTAAGGAGGGGGTGGCGTGCTCTATCATCTGCTGGCGCCGCTCGCGAAGCAGCACATTCTGTTCAATCTCTTCAACTACATCACCTTCCGCGCCGCGGGCGCGACGGTGACGGCGCTGGTGCTCGCCTTCGTGTTGGGACCGTGGATCATTCGGCTGCTGCGCGATCGGCACGTGGGCCAGGTGATCCGCGCCGAGGGGCCCGCCAGCCATGCCGGCAAACGGGGCACGCCCACGATGGGCGGGCTCGTCATCCTCCTGGCGACCGTAGCGCCCACGCTGTTGTGGGCGCGGCTCGACACCCGTTACTCGGTCGTCGCGGTCGTGGCGATGCTGTGGATGGGCATGATCGGGTTCCTCGACGACTACTTGAAGATCGTGCGCGGCAAGTCGCAGGGCCTGGTGGCGCGGTGGAAGCTGATCGGCCAGATCTCGTTCGGGCTGGCGCTCGGCCTGTATCTCCTGTCGTCGCCGCTCGCGCCGAATCTGCCGCCGACGTCCACCCAGCTGCCCGTGTTCAAGTACCAACTGATCGTGTTCTGGCCGGCGACCTACGTGCTGTTCGTCACGCTGGTGGTCACGGGGAGCTCGAACGCCGTGAACCTGACCGACGGGCTCGACGGCCTCGCGACCGGGCTGACGGCGATCGCGGCCGGCGCGTTCGCCATCTTCGCGTACGTGTTCGGCCGGTTCGACTGGACCAAGTACGTGGGGGTGTACTTCCTCCCCGGCGCGGGCGAGCTGACGGTGTTCTGCGGCGCGCTGGCCGGCGCGGCGCTCGGGTTCCTCTGGTTCAACGCCCACCCCGCCCAGGTGTTCATGGGCGACACCGGCGCGCTGGCGATCGGCGGCGCCTTCGGCACGGTCGCAATCTTACTGAAGGCCGAGTTCCTGCTGCTCATCGTGGGCGGCGTGTTCGCCGCGGAGACCGTCTCGGTGATGCTCCAGACGAGCGTATACCGCTGGCACAAGACGCGCCGGGGCAAGGAGTACGCGGATGCGCACCGCGTCTTTCGGATGGCGCCGCTGCACCACCATTTCGAGAAGCTCGGCTGGGCGGAGCCGCAGGTGGTGATGCGGTTCTACATCATGGGCGTGTTGTGCGCCGCGATCGCGCTCGCGACCCTGAAGGTGCGATGATCCCCGACGCGTGGCGCCGGGAGGGGAGCGTCGTGGCGGTCGTGGGACTGGGGAAGAGCGGCGTTGCAGCCACGAAACTGCTCGCCCGCGAGGGGGCGCGCGTGTACGCGAGCGACGCCTCGGATCACCCGTACGGCGGCGCCGCGGTGGCGGAGCTGCGCGGGCTCGCCGGCGTGGAGGTGGACGTCGGGCGCCACGACCTCGCGAAGATCCGGTCGGCCGCAGGCGTGGTCGTTTCGCCCGGCGTGCCTCCGGACGCGGCGCCGCTCGCCGCCGCCCGCACAGCAGGCGTCCCGGTCGTGTCGGAGATCGATCTCGGGTTCCGCGCGCTGGCGGGGTCGGGGACGCGCTGCATCGCGATCACCGGAACGAACGGCAAGACGACTACGACGGCGCTCGTGGCGCACCTGCTGCGCGCCGCGGGGCTTCAGGCCGAAGCGGCCGGCAACATCGGCCGGCCGCTCGCCGACATCGCCGTGACGGGCGATCACTACCAGTGGCTGGCGGTGGAAGTGTCGTCGTTCCAGCTGCACGACAGCCCCCACTTCGCACCGGAGATCGGGATCCTGACGAACCTCGCGCCGGACCACTTGGACCGCTACCCGTCAGTGGATGCCTACTACCACGACAAGCAGCTGCTCTTCAGCAACGCGCGGGCGCGCGACGTGTGGGTGTTGAACGGGGACGACCCGGCCGCGCTCGAGCTTCCGGGATCCGCGCCCGGGCGGCGCGTGCTGTTTTCGCTGCGGCGGCCGGCCGACGGCTGGTACGACGCGGCGGCGCGGCGGCTGCGGCTGGGCGAAGGCGAGCTCGTGCAGCGCGATGATCTGCGGCTGCTGGGCGATCACAACGTGGCCAACGCGCTCGCCGCGGCGCTCGCCGTGCGGGAGGCGGGCGTGGCGCCGGGGGCGATCGCTCAGGGGCTGCGGTCGTTTCGCGCGCTGCCGCACCGGCTGGAGCCGGTGCGGGAGGTGGGCGGCGTGCTGTGGATCAATGATTCCAAGGCCACCAACATCGCCTCGACCGTGGTGGCGGTGGAGGCGATGGACCGGCCGTTCGTGCTGCTGCTCGGCGGG
>Ga0209156_10000784_pt1 | contig 26846 bp, 21 predicted proteins | sample GraSoiAngelo_124_FD_185881 | JGI IMG/M metagenome (GOLD analysis project Ga0209156, IMG submission 185881) | Grasslands soil microbial communities from the Angelo Coastal Reserve, California, USA - 14_0927_05_20cm (SPAdes) (version 2) | ecosystem: Environmental > Terrestrial > Soil > Grasslands... | reverse complement strand
CGACGCGCCAGTAGGCGAGGTGATAGGCCTGCAGCTCCAGCAGCTCGTGCAGCGCATCGAAGCTCGCCGGCTCCGCCGCCGTGCCGCCGAAGCTGCGCACCGCCGCCTCGATCGCGGCGGCGACCTCGGGGTTGCCGGCGGCGAGTGCCGCGAGGCGCTGCTTGTGGCGCTCCTTCTCGCGGCAGCGCTCGGCCACCTGTTCGGGCGCGAGCGCCTGGCGGTCGGGCAGCTCCGCCAGCGCGCGCCTGATGTTCTCGAGCTCGGTGTTGGCGACCAGCGCCGCCACCCGATCGAGGATCCGTGGGTAGGTGCGCGGATCGAGCGGCAGGCGATGCGACTGGTAAAACACGGCGAAGGAGCCCGAGTGCCCCTCGAAGCGCAGCTCGAGCTCGCCGCGCTCGAGCACCGTGCCGTAGGGATCGGCAAGCACCGGCACCAGCACCTTGTGGGCGCGGTCCGGATTGGACGGCGCCCAGTCGATGTCGAAGAACGCCGCATACCTGGATGCCTCGCCGTTCTCCAGCACGTCCATCCACCAGGCGTTGTCGGCGCCCAGGATGCCGACGTGATTCGGCACGATGTCGAGGATGTGACCCATGCCGTGCGCACGCAAGGCCGCCACGAACAGCTCGAAATCATCGCGCTCACCGATCTCCGGGTTGAAGGAGTTGTGGTCGACCACGTCGTAGCCGTGCGTGCTGCCCGAGCGGGCGCGGAAATACGGCGAGCAGTACAGGTGGCTGATTCCGAGCTGTGCCAGGTAGGGAACGATCGCCGTGGCGTCGCGGAACGTGAAGCCGGCGTTGAGCTGTACCCGGTAGGTGGCGCGCGGAATGACGAGCTCGGCTGCATCCGCCGCGTCGCGCCGCGCCGCGCCGTGCCGCTCAGCGCGATTCACGGCCGCTCTCCAGCAGCCACAGGACACTCCAGGGCGCAAGGTGCCGGCGCGGCAGCGCGGCGCCAGCGTCCTGGGTGGCGAAGATCACGCGGCCCGCGGCGCTGCCCACGAGCGGCGCCGCTGTCGCGGTGAGATTGGCGCTCAGGCGCAGCACCTGCTCGCCCGCCGCCCACTCCACCGTGAAAGCCGCACCGCCGGCGCTGCGGATGCAGCTTCCCGCGCGCAGGCGCGCAACGAGCGGGGCGATCTCGCGGCGCCTGATCGCCAGCAACCGCCGGTGGTATTGCAGCGCCTGCGCGTGCCGCGGCTCCTCGAGGCGCCGCCAGTCGAGGCGCGCGGACGCGTAGGTGGTCGCCGCCGCCGGATCCGCACTGCCCGGGAACTCGCGGCTGCGGTGCGCACACACGCGCGCCGCCAGTTGCGGCTCGAAGTCGCAGAACCACGGGAAGGGCTCGGTGGCCGCCCACTCCTCGCCCATGAACAGCAGCGGTGGTGCGGGCGAGAGCAGCAGCACCGCGGCCGCGGCGCGCAGCGCCGCCTCATCGGGCACCAGAGCGGCGAGGCGCTCGCCGCGGGCTCGATTGCCGATCTGGTCGTGGTTCTGCAGGAAGTTGACGAAGGCGCTGGGCGGCAGGTGAGCGCTGCTCTCGCCACGCGGCCGACCCAGGTAGCGCGAGGGCTCACCCTGGTAGGCGAAGCCCTGCGCCAGGCTGCGGCACAGGAGCGCCTGCGGCTGCCGCGCATAGTCGGCGTAGTAACCGCCGGACTCCCCGCTCAGCAGGACGTGCAGGCAGTGGTGGGCGTCGTCGTTCCATTGCGCGTCGCAGGTCGCGGCGGCGCCCGCGGCGCCGAGAAAGCGCACGGCGTTGTCGAGGTTCTCGAGCGTGAGGTAGATCGTGCGGCTGCGGCCTTCGGCCGCACGCGCCGCGCGGGCGATCTGGTTGACGATGTGCGGTTCGCTCTCGTCGTGAACGGCGTGGATCGCATCCAGACGCAGGCCGTCGAAGTGGTATTCCTCGAGCCAGTAGAGCGCGTTGTGGATGAAGAACTCACGCACCGTCGCACTGTCCGGTCCGTCAAAGTTGACCGCGGCACCCCAGGGGGTGGCGTGCCGCTCGGTGAAGAATTGCGGCGCGTACCAGTGCAGGTAATTGCCCTCGGGGCCGAAGTGGTTGTAGACCACGTCGAGCAGCACCGCGAGGCCATGCCGATGCGCGGCCGCGATCAGGGCCTTCAGCTCCTGCGGCGTACCGTACGAGCCCTGCGGGGCGTACGGCAGCACGCCGTCGTAGCCCCAGCCGCGGGTGCCGGGAAAAGCCGCCACCGGCATGAGCTCGACGGCCGTGACACCGAGTTGCGCGAGGTGCTCGAGCCGTGCCGCCACCCCGGCAAAGGTACCCTCGGGACTGAAGGTTCCAACATGCAACTCGTAGATGACCGCCTCGGGCCAGGGCGGGGCGCGCCACAGCGCGTCATCCCAGGCGAAGGCGCACGGATCGATGACCTCGCTCGGCCCGTGCACGCCCTCAGGGTTGCAGCGCGAGGCCGGATCGGCGACCTCGCGCACGCCATCGAGTCGCAAGCGGTAGCGGCTGCCGGGGCGGGCCGCGCCGGTCTCGAGCTCGAACCAGCCGCCGGGGAGCGAGCGCATCGCCAGCGGCTGCGTGCCGCCGCTGTCATAGAGGATCACATCGACCTGCCGCGCCGCCGGCGCCCACAGGCGAAAGCGCACCTCGCCGGCGGCGGTGAGCTGCGCCCCGAACGGCATGTGGTGCTGGCGCCGGATCTGCGGCTGCATGGGCTGTCGACCTCAGCGCGCGAGGGCGGCGAGTCTGCGCAGCGGCACCTCGGCCCATTCCACGCGGTTCACCAGCTCATGACGCAGGTCGGCGAGGGCCGTGTCGAGCTCGAACAGGCGCAGCAGCGGTGCCATTTCCTCGAACGATGCGTACAGGCCGCTCGCGCACGCGCTCTCATCGTAGCTGGCGAGAAATACGCGGCGCGCCTGCTGCTCCCACTCCTCGAGCTGCGGCTCCCATTTGTCGCGCTCGGGCGCGGAGATCAGCGGGCACTGTTGTAATGCCATCTGGCGCGCATAGGCAAACGAGCGCAGCATGCTGGCGACGTCCGTCAGCGGGGAGTGTTTGCCTCGCCGCTCGGCGACGCTCCGATCGGGAGCGCCTTCGAAATCGGTGATGATGAAATCGTTGCGCTTCAGCAGCACCTGGCCGAGATGGTAGTCGCCGTGGCAGCGCGTCCTGACACCGCGCGGGGCGGTGTGGACGGCGGTGCCGATGCTGCGCAGCAGCGCGGCGCGCTGCTCGAGCACAGTAGCCGCGTGCGAAGCCGCTGCGCCTGGCAGGTCCGCGGCACGCTCGGCCAACATCTGCAGCGTGGCCGTGGCGGCTGCGCGCGTGGCGCGGTGCCAGGCGCTCAGATCCTCGGCGCTGATGGGCTCGGGCGCGAAGGCCGGATCGGAGCTCCCCGCCGCCAGCGCGCCGTGCAGCTGCGCGGTGCGGGTGGCGAGGGTCTTCATGAGGGCGAGATGCAGCCCATGCGCATCTGCCGGCGGTGTCACGCGCGTCACGCGCTCCTCGAGGAAGCGCACCAGGTGATTGACGGTGTAATCCCAGCCATCACCCTGGTTGGTGACGAATGCCTGCAGCAGGGCGAGCGTGCAGGTGGCGCCATCGCCGCGCCGGTACTCGATGAAGCCCGCCAGGGGCGCGCAGTTGGGAAAGTGCGCGACCTCGGTGAGATAGCGGCCGATCTCCACGCCGGGATTGATGCCCGGCCGCAGTCTGCGGCAGATCTTCAGGAACAACTCCCCGACCCGGACGGTGGTGTTGCCGCCCTGTGCGCCCGGCGGGGCGACCACCGGATCGGCGGCCTGCATGCCGCGCAGTGCGGCAAACGCGCTGGTCGGCTGGCAGCGCAGCTCGCCATGCCGGGTCGGCCACACCTGCGATGCTGCGATGGCCTCGATCAGGCTGCGGCAGAAGTCCTCGTCGGCACCGGCGTCCGCCAGCACGCCGACCGCCGCCTGTTGGCGCACGCGCGCCAGGGCGGCGGGCTGGAGCTTGCGCCAGCGCGCCTCTTCGCCGTCCTCGAAGGCGATCGCCAGCGGCACGAAGTACTGACCCGACAGCGCGCCGCCGGCCACTTCGAAGATCGCGAGCAGCCAGCGATCGAGATCCCGCTGCGGCATGACGCAGTCCGCCAGCGTCACGCCGCTCAAGCGCGCAGCGCGCGCCGCCGCGGGTCCGGGAAGCGCCACGCCGGCGGGTGCGGCCCAGCGCTGGGCGGCGAGAAACCCGGACACGACGCGCCCCTCGAGCTGCGCACGCAGCGCGCTGGCGAGCGCCTGCCGCCACGGAGCCACGTGCTCGGGAAAGAAGCTGCTCCATCCCTGCACCAGCACCATCACCGGCAGATCCTCGCGCGCCAGGCGCTCCCCGTGCCACGGCGGCGCCTCGGCCTCGCGGCTGAGGCGAAACCAGTAGAACGCATAGCCGGGGAGCGTCAGCAGGTAAGGCAGATCGCCGATCGGCGGAAATGGCGCCCGCCCGAGCAGCTCGATCGGCACGGCGCCCTTGTGTTCCACGAGATCGAGCTCGACCGGCTGGGCGGAGCGCGACAGGTTCGCCACGCACAGGATGGTGTCATCGCGGTACTGGCGCAGGTACACCAGCACGTGGCGGTTGCCGGGGCGGATGAAGCGCAGCGTGCCGCGGCCGAAGGCCTGTGAGCCGCTGCGCACCTGCAGCAGGCGTTTCATCCAGTTGAGGAGCGAGGAGCGGTCGCGGATCTGCGCTTCGACGTTCACGGCCTGATAGCCGTACAGCGGATCCATGATCGGCGGCAGATACAGCTGCTGCGGGTCGGCGCGCGAGAACCCAGCGTTGCGATCCGGACTCCACTGCATCGGCGTGCGCAGGCCGTTACGATCACCCAGAAACACGTTGTCGCCCATGCCGATCTCGTCGCCGTAGTAGATGATCGGCGAGCCGGGCATCGACAGCAGCAGGCTGTTCATGAGCCTGATGCGCTCGAAGTCATTGTCCAGCAGCGGCGCGAGCCGCCGCCGGATCCCGAGGTTGAGGCGCGCGCGCGGATCGGCGGCGTACGACTGGTACATGTAGTCGCGCTCGCGGCTGGTGACCATCTCGAGGGTCAGCTCGTCGTGATTGCGCAGGAAGATCGCCCACTGACAGGTGTCGGGGATCTCGGGGGTCTGCTCCATGATCTCCACGATCGGGTGCCGATCCTCCTGCGCGATGGCCATGTACATGCGCGGCATCAGCGGGAAGTGATAGGCCATCTGGCACTCGTCCAGGCCGTCGCCGAAATAGTCGCGCACGTCCTCGGGCCACTGGTTGGCCTCCGCCAGCAGCATGCGATCCGGGTATTTGCCGGCGACCGCGCGGCGGATGATCTTGACGATCTCGTGGGTCTCGCGCAGGTTCTCGTTGCTGGTGCCGGGCCGCTCCACCAGGTACGGCACGGCATCCAGCCGCAAGCCGTCCACGCCGAGGCGCAGCCAGAAATCCATGATGCGCAGCATCGCCCGCAGCACGTGCGGGTTGTCGAAGTTCAGGTCCGGTTGGTGGCTGAAGAAGCGGTGCCAGTAGTAGGCCTGCGCCTGCGGGTCCCAGGCCCAGTTGGACGTCTCGGTGTCGCGGAAGATGACGCGGGTACCGGCATAACGCTCCGGCGTATCGCTCCAGACGTAGTAGTTGCGCTTGGCCGAGCCGGGCGCGGCGCGGCGCGCGGCCTGGAACCAGGGATGCGCGTCGGAGGTGTGATTGAGAACCAGTTCGGTGATGACCCGCAGGTTGCGCCGATGCGCCTCGCGCACGAAGGCGCGGAACTCGGCGCGCGTGCCGTAGGCGGGGTGGATGTTGCGGTAGTCGGCGATGTCGTAGCCATCATCGCGCCCGGGAGAGGGGTAGAACGGCAACAACCACACGGTGTTGACGCCCAGATCCTGGATGTACTCGAGCTTGCGCGTGAGACCGGCAAGATCTCCGCAGCCGTCATCGTTGCCGTCGAAGAATGCGCGCACATGCACTTCGTAGATGACGGCGTCCTTGAACCACAGCGGATCGCCGCCGGAGCGTTGTCTGCGCTGCGCCTTCATGCGCTCCTTCGGTCCCTCCTGGCGCCGCCTAATCCGGCGTCAGCACTACCACCGCGAGCGGCGGCAGCCGCACGTTCAGGGAGTAGTCGTAGCCATGGGCGCCGAGCGCCGCGGCCGCGAGCGCCCCGAGGTTGCCCTGGCCGCTGCCGCCGTAGTCGGCGGCGTCGCTGTTGAGGCGCTCGCGCCAGCGGCCGCCACGGGGCACGCCGATGCGGTATGTCGGGCGCGGCACCGGCGTGAAGTTGCACGCCACCAGCGCCAGCTCGCCGCCCGTGCCCTGGCGCAGGAACGAGATCACGCTCACGTCGGCGTCGTCGCAGTCGACCCAGCGGAAGCCGGCGTCGGAGAAGTCCAGCTGGTGCAGTGCCGGGGTGCTGCGATAGAGCTGGTTGAGATCACGGACCCAGCGCTGCACGCCGGCATGCAACGGGTACTGCAGCACGTGCCACTCGAGACTCTCGTCGTGCTGCCACTCGCGCCGCTGCCCGAATTCCCCGCCCATGAACAACAGCTTCTTGCCCGGGTGGGTCCACATGTAGCCGAACAGCAGGCGCAGGCTCGCGAACTGCTGCCACTCGTCGCCGGGCATCTTGCCGATGAGCGAGCCCTTGCCGTGCACCACCTCGTCGTGCGACAGCGGCAGCACGAAGTTCTCGCTGAAGGCGTACCAGATGCTGAAGGTGAGGCGGCTGTGGTGATACTTGCGGTGCACGGGATCCTGCTGGAAATACTTGAGGGTGTCGTGCATCCAGCCCATGTTCCACTTCAGACCGAAGCCGAGTCCCCCGAGATGGGTCGGGCGCGACACCATCGGCCAGGCGGTCGATTCCTCGGCGATGGTCTGGGTGTCGGGATGATCGCGGTAGGCGGCGAGATTGAGCTTCTTGAGGAACTCCACCGCATCGAGATTCTCGTGCCCGCCGAAGGCGTTGGGGATCCATTCGCCAGCGCGCCGCCCGTAGTCGAGATACAGCATCGAGGCCACGGCATCCACGCGCAGCGCGTCGATGTGGTAGATGTCGAGCCAGAACAGCGCGCTGCTGGCGAGGAAGTTGCGCACTTCGGCGCGGCCGTAGTTGAAAATGGAGCTGCTCCACTCCGGATGGAATCCCTGGCGCGGGTCGGCGTGCTCGTACAGGTACGTGCCATCGAAGCGCGCCAGTCCATGCTCGTCGGTGGGGAAGTGCGACGGCACCCAGTCGAGGATCACGCCGATGCCGCGCCCGTGCAGGTGGTCGACCAGGTACATGAAGTCCTGCGGGGTGCCGTAGCGACTGCTCGGGGCGAAGTAGCCGGTGACCTGGTAACCCCAGGAGCCGTAGAACGGATGCTCCATCACCGGCAGCAGCTCCACGTGCGTGAAGCCGAGTTCCGTCACGTACTCGCCGAGCGCGTGCGCCAACTCGCGGTAGTTGAGGAAGCGGTTGTGCTGCTCCGGCACGCGCCGCCAGGAGCCGGGGTGCAGCTCATAGATCGACCAGGGCGCGCCCAGTGCGTTGGCGTGCGCGCGGCGCCGCAGCCATTGCGCGTCCTGCCATTGATAGGCGAGATCCCACACCACCGAGGCGGTGCGTGGCGGCAGCTCGGTGCGGAACGCGTACGGGTCGGCCTTGTCGACCGCGAAGCCCGCCTGGCGCGAGGCGACGTGGTACTTGTAGAGCGTCCCCGGGCCCACACCGGCCACGACCCCTTCCCAGATTCCCGAAGAGTCCGGGCGCGCGGCAAGCGGATGGCGATGACGGTCCCAGCCGTTGAAGTCGCCGATGACCGTGACCGCGGCGGCGTTCGGCGCCCAGACGGCGAAGCGCGTGCCGTGAAGCGCGCCTTCCGTGGCGCGTATCACGTGGGCGCCGAGCTTCTCGTACGCCCGGACGTAAGTGCCCTCGCGGAAGTGGTAGATGTCCTGTTCCGTCAGCAGCACACGGGAAGTCTAGCAAGTCGCGTGCGGCGCTGCTGGCAGGTGGCCGCGAAGGGCCGAGTTGGGAGTTGTGGCGCGCAGCGGGTTTCCTCGCGGCGGACGCAGCTGACGTGCCCGCCACGCGGGCGCTGGCCCTTCAGGTCGCGCGCCGCCGACCCGAGCTGCCGACGAACACCACCGCTTCGCCCGCCTCGCGGCGCGGCAGCTGCGCGGCCGCTTCCAGGGCGAGCCGCGCGCGCGCGCTGGCGGCCTGCGCCTCGGCTGCGGCGGCGTTCGCTTCGACCGGCTTGCCCAGCAGGAAACCCTGTACGCTGATCGGACCGCAACGCGACAGGAACTCCAGTTGCGCCGTTCTCTCCACACCCTCCGCCACCACCTGCAGACCCAGGCCATGACACAGGGCGACCACCGAGCGCACGATCGCCGCGGAGCGCGGGTTGCTGTCCACGGCGGCGGTCAGCAGCCGGTCGAGCTTCACGCGCGAGATGGGCAACTGCTCGAGCGAGGTGAGCGAGGAATAGCCGCTGCCGAAGTCATCGAGCGCGACCGCCACCCCCAGCGTACGCAGCTGGCGCAGCGAGTCGACCGTGGCGGCACCGGTCTGAAAGACCGTCTCGGTGATCTCCAGCTCGAGCGCGCTGGCCGGCAGCCCGGTGGCCGCCAGCGTGCGCGCCACGTGCTCCACGAAATCGCTCTCGAAGAACTGCGGCGCCGAGACGTTGACCGCCACGCTGGCGTGGTGCCAGCCTGCCGCGCGCCACGCGGCGGCGGTCGCAGCCGCAGTGTGCAATATCCAGTCGGTCAGTTCGTGAATGAGGCCGGTCTTCTCGGCGACCTGGATGAACTCGGCGGCGCTGGCGATGCGGCCGTCGGACTTGCGCCAGCGCAGCAGCGCCTCGACGCCGTTCGACTCGAAACTGTGCAGCGCCACCTGGGGCTGGTACATGAGCAGCAGGTCGCCGGCCTCGACCGCGCGGCGCAGCGACTGCTCGAGTCGAAAACGCTGCGCCGTGGCATCGTAGAGCGCCGGACTGTAGAGGGCGACGCGGTTGCGTCCCAGCTCCTTGGCGCGGAACAGCGCCACGTCCGCGGCGCGCAGCAGCCCTTCGGCATCCGCCGCGTGATCGGGGTACAGGCTCGCGCCCACGCTGGCGCTGGTGGTGAGCACGCGCCCGTCGACGATGAGCGGCTCCTGGAGCGTCGCGACGATCTGTGCCGCGCGGCTCTCGACCTCATCGTTGGATTGCACATCCTCGAGCAGCACCGTGAACTCGTCGCCTCCGAGGCGCGCCAGGAGCCCCTTGGCCCCGGTGGCGGCGTGCAGGCGCTCGGCGATATTCTGCAGCACCCGGTCGCCGAAGCTGTGACCGAGCGTGTCGTTGATCGACTTGAAGTTGTCCACGTCCACGAACAGCAGCGCCAGGCGCTGCCGGGTTCCGGCGCGCGCCAGCGCGCTCGCCAGGTGCGCCGCCAGCTTGCGGCGGTTGGGCAGCTGCGTCAGCGGATCGTGATGCGCGAGATGATGCAGCTGCTCGGTGCGCTCGGCGACGTGGCGCTCGAGCTCCGCCTGGTGGGCGCGCAGCTCCGCCTCCGCGTGCGCGATGCGGTCCGCCATGGTGTTGAAGGATTCGGCGAGCTCATCGATCTCGGCCGAGCCGCCGCGCGGGGCGCGTGCACCGCGGTCGCCGCCGGCGAGCCGCCGCGTGGCCGCGGTGAGGCGGCGCACCGGCACGCTGATGCTCACCGCCAGCATGAGCGACACCAGCAGCACCAACCCCAGCACCGCGGCGGCGGTGTTCCTGAGCGTATGCTCGGCCTCCTCGGCCGCGGTGGCGGCGTGCTGCGCCGCCTGCAGCAGGCCGAGGCGCGCGGGCATCTGCAGGTGCTGCTGCACGCCGAGCGTGAGGGCGGCGCTGTCCTCGCGCAGGCTGTGCCGTTGCGGTCCGCTCTGCGCGTCATCGCGCTCGATCTCGCGCCGCAGGCGCGCGGCCTGCGCAAAGTCCTGCCGCACCAGGCCGAGCCAGGCCCGGCCGGGGGAGCCCTCGAACTCCGCGGAGTGCGCGTTCAGCACCGCCGTGAAGTCACGCTCGCGCCGTGCGGTCACGGCGGGTGTGGCGATGATGCCGCGCACGGCGTTGATGGCCGCCGCGAGCTCGGCGAGCGAGCGCCGGGCCACCACCTGTGTGCCGTTGATGGCCAGTCCCGAGCCGCCGGCGGAGGTGACGCGCTGGAACACCTGGTTGAGGGCGGCCTGGCGCTCCGCGACCCACTGCGCACGTTGCGCGGCGCGGCTGGCGAGCTGGCGGGCGCCGGCGATGTGGCGGGTGAGCTGCAGGCGCAGGGCGGCGCCGCTCGCCGTGACCGGCGGTGGCGGCGAGCTGCCGAAGTAGTAGGCGACCGCCGCCTCGAGCGCATCCCCGGCCCCGGTCATGGCGCGGAGCTGGTCCGGGTTGTGCGCCTGCAGGTCCTCATCGACCGCGCGATCGTAGGCGAGGAGTTTTTCCAGCACGGCGTTGGCGCTGTTGGCGAGCGGCTCGTGCTCGTTCTGCATGCTGCGAACCGCCTCGAGCGCCGCACGCGTGGTGCGCGTGGCGAGCCCCTCCCCGAGCATCAGCACGGTCGTGACCGCGGCCAGGCCCAGGCCGAGGCGCCAGCCAATCCCCAGTCGCGGCACGCGCAAGCGCCAGCCGCGCGGTACGCGTGGCGCGGGCAGCGGGCGCGGCGCGCTCGGCCGGGCGGTCTCAGGAATCGGTTTGCGCATGCGACATAAACCGCGGCCGGCAGATGAGGACCCGTGTCACAGTCCGACTGCCGCATGATGCGCGCGCCGGTCAGCGCGCTTCCGTGGCCGGCATCGCATAAAGCACATGCACGGCGGCCCGCCGGGTGCGCGAGCGGGCCTGAGCGGGGCGGTTCGTGTCGGCCGTCACGTTCTTTGCCATATACTAGGCGCCAACGATGAAGGGCGGCCCAGGCGCATGAGCGAGCTTGCTGATACCTTTGACGCGGCTTTTGCAAAAGCGGTCGATCTGGGCAACCGGATCGCAGACAAGGATAAGGACGCGGATCTGTGGGACATCGCCGACGGGCTGCTCGCCGGCGCGCTGCAGTACTGGTTGTATTCGCGTCAGCCGTGCGGCGATCCGCGCTGCCAGGACTGCATGCCCATCAGTACCGCCCAGGGCCGCATGGCGGAACTCAGCCGCCTCATCGAGCAGTTAGCTTCCGAGAGCGAGTACTTCCACACGCCCACCGACGCCAACGCCGGCCGCGCATGAGGCGGCGGCGCGCCCGTGCGCGGGCGAGTCAGCCCGCGGCGGTCGCTTTCACCCCCGCTCCCGCGACCTCCTCCAGCGCCTGCTCGAACAGGTGGCAGCCTTCCTTGAGGTGCGTGTCGGAAATGGTGAGCGGCGCGAGGAAGCGGATGACGTTGGAGTAGACGCCGCAGGAGAGGATCACCAGCCCGCGCCGGCCGGCGGCCTGCACCAGTGCCCTGGTGAGATCCGCATCCGGCGCATCGGCGCGCGCGTTCTTCACCAGCTCGAGGGCCACCATGGCGCCGAGCGCGCGCACGTCGCCCACACACGGAAAGCGCGCCTGCAGCCCCTTCAGGCGCGAGCTCATGAAGCGCCCGATTTCCTGCGCGCGCTTCAGCAGCTGCTCCTCGCGCATCACCTCGAGCACGGCCAGCCCGGCGGCGCAGCCGAGCGGCGAGCCGGCGAATGTCCCGCCCAGCCCGCCCGGGCCCGGCGCGTCCATGATGTCGGCCTTGCCGGTGACGGCCGACAGCGGTACTCCGCCGGCCACGCTCTTGGCGAGGGTGATCAGATCCGGCTCGACCCCGGCGTGCTCGATGGCGAACATGCGCCCGGTGCGGCCGAACCCGCTCTGGATCTCGTCGGCGATCAGCACGATACCGTGGCTGTCGCACACCCCGCGCAGCCGCCGCAGAAACTCGGACGGCGCCGCATAGAACCCGCCTTCCCCGAGCACCGGCTCGATGATGATCGCCGCGACGCGCGCCGGGTCCACGTCCGCCTTGAACAGCTGCTCGAGCGCCCGCAGCGAATGCTCGAGCGTGACGCCGTGATACGGCATCGGGTAGGGCAGGTGGTAGACCTCCGGCAGCATCGGTCCGAAGCCCGCCTTGTAGGGTTGCACCTTGCCGGTGAGGCTGACGCACGCCAGCGTGCGGCCGTGGAAGGCACCCGAGAACGCGATCACGGCCGAGCGCCTGGTATGAAAGCGCGCGATCTTGATGGCGTTCTCCACCGCCTCCGCGCCGGTGGTCAGGAATATGGTCTTCTTGGGACCGGCGCCCGGGGCGAGCGCGTTCAACTGCTCGGCGAGGGCGATGTAGCTCTCGTACGGGGTGACCTGAAAGCAGGCGTGCATGAGCTTTTCCAGCTGCCGCGCAACCGCCTGCTGCACCTTCGGGTGCACGTGGCCGGTGTTGAGTACCGAGATGCCGCTGGCGAAGTCGATATAGCGCCGGCCCTCGACGTCCCAGATCTCGGCGTTGCAGGCGCGCTCGGCGTACACCGCGAGCGAGTTGGTGACGCCGCGGGGCACGGCTTGCTGGCGGCGGGCATGCAGTTCGGCGTTCGACGTCAAGGCGGTTCCCCTTGGGTTGTGAGCAGTTGCGCGGCGCGATGGATCGCGGCGCGAATGCGCTGATAGGTGCCGCAGCGACACAGATTGCCGGACATCGCCGTGTCGATGTCGGCATCCGATGGCGCCGCGCTGTGCGCCAGCAGTGCCGCGGCCGACATGATCTGACCGGACTGGCAGTAGCCGCATTGCGGCACGTCCAGCTCGATCCATGCCTTTTGCACCGGATGGCTGCGATCGGGCGACAGACCTTCGATCGTAGTCACTTTCCTGGCAGCGACGGCGCTCACGGGCGTGACGCACGAGCGGATGGGCTGCCCATCCAGGTGTACGGTGCACGCACCGCACAAGGCCATGCCGCAGCCGAACTTGGTGCCGGTCAGGCCCAGCGTGTCGCGCAGTACCCACAGCAACGGCATGTCGGGATCGACATCGACTGCGGTGTCCTTGCCGTTGACGCTGAGCTGGATCATCGCACCCCCTGCGGCGGAGCACCCCGCGAACGAGCGGGCCGAGTTGGCGCGCGCTCATCGCGCGCGGCACCCGTACTATACGGCCCGCCGCGAGCGGCGCGCACCCTCCGCCTCTTCCGGGGGAGGCCTCATGCGAGGGGCCGGCAGACCCTCTACAATGCCTGGCCGCAATATCGGACGCGAAAGCGAGCGCCTTGAGCCAGAACCCAACCCGTGCCACCTCCACGCCGGCCATCACCACCGAGGTCGTCATCATCGGCGCAGGTCCCTGCGGGCTGTTCCAGGTGTTCGAGCTGGGGCTGCTCGGGATCAGCGCCCAGGTCGTGGATTCGCTGCGGCACCCCGGCGGACAGTGCGCGGAGCTCTACCCCGACAAGCCGATCTACGACATTCCGGCGCTGCCGGTGTGCGGCGCCCAGGAGCTGGTCGACCGGCTCATGCAACAGATCAGGCCCTTCAGTCCGCAGCTGCACCTCGGCCATGAAGTGGTGGAGTTCGCGCGACGCGAGTGCGGGCGCTTCCACCTGCGCACCGCGGGCGGTGTCAGCTTCGACGCCGGTACCGTGGTGATCGCGGCGGGCGTGGGCTCCTTTCAGCCGCGGCGTATCGGACTGGAGGGCGCGGACGCTTTCGAAGGCAGCGCCATCCACTACCGGGTGAAGAGTGCGGCCGAGCTGGCGGGCAAGCATCTGGTGATCTTCGGCGGCGGCGACTCGGCGCTCGACTGGACGCTCGAGCTGCTGCCACGGGCCGCGAGCCTCACACTGGTGCATCGTCGGCGCGAGTTCCGCGCCGCGCCCGCCTCGGTCGCGCGGATGCGGGAGCAGGTTGCGGCCGCGCGCCTGCGTTGCTTCGAGGCGCAGCCGCACTCGTTGATCGTCAACGGCGGCGTGCTGCGTGGTGTCAACATCCGCACCCCCGACGGCGCGCTGCAGGGGCTGCCGGCCGATCAGCTGCTGGTGTTCTTCGGCCTGCACCCGAAGCTCGGACCGATCGCGGAGTGGGGCCTGGCGCTGGAAAAGAAGGCGCTGACGGTCGACACCGAGAAGTTCCAGACCAGCATGCCGGGAGTATTCGCGGTGGGTGACATCAGCACTTACCCGGGAAAGAAAAAGCTCATCCTGTCCGGGTTCCACGAGGCGGCGCTGGCCGCGTTCGCGATCCAGCATCATCTGTATCCGCAGAAGAAACAGTTCCTGCAGTACACCACCACGAGCCCGGTGATGCACAAGCGTCTGGGAGTACCGGACTGATCTCGCCCCTTGAAGGAGGACGCCATGACCCCGATGTGTAACACCCTCGCCACCGCCGCCGTGCTCGGCGCGCTTGCCGCGGCCCCGTACGCACACGCGGCCGACCCGTGCAAGCTCGAGATCAGCGGCAACGACCTGATGCAGTTCGACAAGCCGCAGCTGAGCGCGCCGGCGACCTGTAAGGAGATCACGGTCACGCTGCAGCACACCGGCAAGCTGCCCAGGGAAGCGATGGGGCACAACTGGGTGCTGGTGAACGCGGCCGACCTGGCGGCGGTGGCCACCGCGGGCATGGGCGCGGGGCTCGCGAACAACTACGTCGCCCCCGATGACAAGCGCGTGCTCGCGCACACCAAGACCATCGGCGGCGGCGAGACCACCAGCGTGACGTTCCGCACCTCGATCCTCAAGAAGGGCGGCGCCTATGAGTACCTGTGCACCTTCCCGGGCCACAACGCGCTGATGCACGGCGTCTTCAAGTTCGGCTGAAGGCAAGCGCGCACCGCCCCATGGATCAACGCCTGGCCGATCTGCTGGCGCTGCTCGAGCTCGAGCAGCTCGAGGTCAACCTGTTCCGCGGCGCGAGCCGCGACATCGGGGCTCCGCAGGTGTTCGGCGGGCAGGTGCTGGGGCAGGCCCTCAGCGCCGCAGCCGCCACCGTCGAGGGTCGCGTAGTGCACTCGCTGCACGCGTATTTCCTGCGGCGCGGTGACTGCAACGCCCCCATCGTCTATCAGGTCGATCGCAGTCTCGACGGCCACAGTTTCGCCAACCGTCGCGTGGTGGCCATCCAGCACGGGCAGCAGATTTTCAACATGGCCGCCTCGTTCCAGGCGAGCGAGGCGGGCTTCGATCACCAGGTCGGGATACCGCCGGTGCCGCCGCCGGAGAGCCTCGCGGACTCGAGCGGTCCGCCGGAGGCGCTGCTCGCGCGGCTGCCGGAGCGGGTGCGGCGCTTCTTCGAGCAGCCCCGCCCGTTTGAATTCCGCATGGTGCAGAGCATCGACTACCTGCACCCGCAGCGCGCGCCGCCGCAGCGCCAGATCTGGTTCCGCGCCGTCGACGCCCTGGCTGACGATGAGATGCTGCATCGCCGGCTGCTGGCGTACGTGTCGGATTTCTTCCTGCTCGATACCGCGACCCTGCCGCACGGCACCTCGTTCCTGAAACCCACCCTGATAATGGCCAGCATCGATCACGCCCTGTGGTTTCACCGCGCGCTGCGCGTGGATGACTGGCTGCTGTACGCGATGGAGAGCCCGAGCGCCTCCGGCGCGCGCGGCTTCGCGCGTGCCAGCGTGTTCGCGCGCGACGGGCGGCTGGTGGCGAGCGCGGCGCAGGAAGGTCTGGTCCGCGCCAGGAAGGAATCCTGAGCCGAAGTCCACAGGCCGCCACAGTCATGGCTGCGCTCCTTGGAATGTTGCTTGCCGCCGCGGCGCCCGACGGCGCCGAGGTCGAGGCCCTGCAGCGACTGTGGTCCGGGGTGCGCGACTCCAGCGAGCAGGTGGTGATGAGCGTCGAGCGCGGCGCCAGCGGGTGGCCGCAAACGAGCGAGCAGCGTGTGCGCACCATCGTCGCCCCCGTGAGCGTCGCCTGGCTGGGCGCGCACGTGCTGTATCTGGAGGAGTTTCTCGAGGACGATCCCGAGGACCCGCGCCGCCAGCTGCTGCTCGCGCTCGAGCCGGCCGGCACGCCCGCGCATGCGGTGCGGGTGCGATTGTTCACCTTCGCACGCCCGCGCCACTGGATGCATCTCAACTACCGGCCGCGGCTGGCGGCGAGGCTCGCGTGGCGCGACCTGGTTGCCTCCCCGGACTGTGATTTGACTCTGACGCGGGTCGGCGAGCAGTTTCAGGGCGGCACGCTCGGGCGGCACTGCGTGGATGGCAGCCCCGGGGAGGCGCGCTACCTCGATTACCGGCTGGTCATCAGCCAGGAGCTGTACTGGTATCACCGGCGCACGCTACGCGAGAGCGACGGTGAGTTGCAGGAGGAGGTGATCGGCTTTAACCGCTTCGAGCCCAATGAGGCGCGCCTGTACGCCTGCCGCGTCGCCTGGTCCGCCAGCGGCGCGGCGCGCGATCTGCGCCCGCTCGTAACACTCGACGTGTACGAGGAGGGCGGACACAGCCGCTTCGTAACCCCCGACGGACGCGCGCTCGAGCTGACGCTGCACGGCCGCGACTGGCCGTTCGCGCTCGACCGCGCTGCTCTCATCCTGCTGCTGCAGGAGCAGGGGCATGACACACCATTCGCAACCGCGTGGGCGCAGATGGGGGCGCAGCAGATCGCGCTCGAGTTAGGCTGGCTCGAGGTGCGTTGCGGCTCGATGGTACCGGACTCGGACGAGCTTGCTCAGTGAGCGGCGCGGGCGCTGAGAGCGTCGAGGTCTTTGAGCAGCAGTGGGTTGAAGCGCGCCGGCGCTTCCAGCATGAGGAAGTGGCCGCTGTGGTCGAGCACGTCGAGGGTGAAGTCCGGCAGTGACTTGCGGATACGCGCGGCGTCCGTCGGCAGCAGATCCGAGTTGATGGCGAACACCGGCACGTGAACACCCGGCAGCACCGCTGCAAAATCCATCGACAGGAGCGCGCGCATGCTCGCCACGGCGATCGCGGCGGGCTCGAGTGACATGTCGTAGGCCACCTTCTGCACCAGAACCGGATTCGCGTCGCGGGTGAACAGTGAGCCGGCGACCAGCTTGCGTGTCTCGCCCACGAAGTCGGCGCGAAACGGTGCGATGCGCTGCTCGATCTCGGACGGACTGAGCGGTGGCAGCCCGACCGAGCGCAGCGCCTCGACCGCGATCACGCCGATCACGCGCGTACCGATCAGCGGCGTTGCTGCCAGCGCCACCGCAGCTCCCATGGAGTGCCCGACCAGCACCAGGCGCGGGTTGGGGATCTGTCGCGCCACCGCCGCGACGTCCTGCGCGTAGTTGGCGATCGACCAGTCGCTGCGGTTGTCGCCCGAGGCCCCGTGGCCGGCGAGGTTCAGCGTCACCACCGTGTAGCGCGACTTGAGAGCCTCGAGCTGGGCGTTCCAGTAATTGGCGTCGCCCGCCCAGCCGTGCACCAGCACCACGGCGGGATCGCCGTGTCCATAGACGCGGTAGTCGATGTGCACGTTGTCGGGGGAGGTGGCGATGCGCGGGCCTTCGTCCCCGCCGGCGGCCGCGGTTGCCGGCGCGGCACCGCCGGGGCCGTGTCGGCTGCAGGCCGCCATGGCGCTGAGCAGCAAGGCGCAGCCTGCCACCCGAGCGTAACCCATCCATGGCTCCTTCACTGTTCGCGCAGGACCTTGCCCGGATTCATTATGCCGTGTGGGTCGAGGGCGCGCTTCAGGGCGCGCATCAGCGCAAGCTCGACCGGGGAGGTGTAGCGCTCGAGCTCGCCCACCTTGAGTCGGCCGATGCCATGCTCGGCGCTGAAGCTGCCGCCGAACTCGCTCACCAGGTCGTGAATCGCGCGCCGCACCGGCTCCTCGCGCGCCAGGAAGCGCTCGCGCTGCGCTCCGGGGGCCACGCTGAGGTTGAAGTGCAGGTTGCCGTCGCCGACATGGCCATAGACGACGAGCATCCCGTCCGGAACGTTGGCGCTCACCCACAGTGAGGCGCGCGTCACGAACTGCGGCAGCGCCGCGACCGGAACCGAGACGTCATGTTTCAGGCCCGCACCGTGCAGGCGCTGCGCCTCGGGGATGCTCTCGCGCAGCTTCCAGAGCGCCGCCCGCTCGCGCTCGCTGCGCGCCACGGCCGCGTCCAGCACCACGCCCGCGCTGAGCGCGCCGCCGAGCGCTTCTTCCAGCAGCGCCTCGAGCGGGTCCGCGGCCCGGCTGGCACCGAGCTCGCACAGCACGTACCACGGGTAGGACCGGTCGAGCGGGTCGCTCACGCCCGCGATGTGCCGCGTCGTGAGCTCGATGCCGATGCGGGGAATGAGCTCGAAGGAGCTCACGCGGTCGCTGCTGGCGTCACGCAGCCGCCCGAGCAGCTCAACCGCCGCGCGCACCTCGGGGACGGCGGCGAGCGCCGTGGCGCGGGCGCGGATCTTCGGGAACAGCCTCAGGCTTGCGGCGGTGATGACTCCAAGGGTGCCCTCCGCGCCGAGGAACAGTCCGCGCACGTCGTAGCCGGTGTTGTCCTTGCGCAGCGCCGACAGCGCCGGCAGCACGCGGCCGTCGGCCAGCACCACCTCGAGCCCGAGAACCAGGTCGCGCATCATGCCGTAACGCAGCACGCTCAGGCCGCCGGCGTTGGTCGAGAGATTGCCGCCGATCTGGCAGCTGCCCTCCGAGCCGAGGCTGAGCGGGAAGCAGCGGTCCGCCTCATCCGCCGCGCGTTGCACCTGCGCGAGCACGCAGCCGGCTTCGGCGATGAGCGAGTAATTCGCGGCAGCGACGCTGCGGATGCGGTTCAGGCGCTTGAGCGACAGCACCAGCTGCCGCCCGGACTCATCCGCGGTCGCGCCGCCGCAGTAGCTGGTGTTGCCCCCGTGCGGCACGACGCCCACGCGCTGCGCGTGGCACAGCGCCAGCAGCTGCGAGACCTGCGCGACCGAGCGCGGCAGCGCCACGGCCAGCGCCGCGCCCTGATAGAGCCGGCGGTGATCGGTGAGGAAGGGCGCACAGTCCGCCGCCGCAGTGAGCACTGCGTCGGCGCCGAGGATCTCGCGCAGTTGAGCGCTGAAGTCCGCGGCGGCGGCCGTCAACGGGTACTCAAGCCGAGGGCGCGCAGCGCGGCGATGCGCTCTTCCAGCGGCGGGTGGCTCATGAACAGGCGCGCGAGGCCGCCCGCCCGGCCGCCGCCGGCGATTCCGAAGGCCGCGAGCTGCTGCGAGGGCAACGGCTCGTGCACGCGCTTGAGCTCCTCGAGCGCGCCGATCATGTTGCCGGTGCCGGCGAGCTGCGCGCCACCGCGGTCGGCGCGGAATTCGCGCCGCCGTGAGAACCACATGACGATCATGTTGGCGAGGATCCCGAGCAACAGCTGCAGCACGATGACCGTGACGAAGGAGGCGATGCCGCGGCCATCGTCGGAGCGGAACACGGCGCGGTCGATGATGTTGCCGATGACGCGCGACAGGAAGATCACGAAGGTGTTGACCACGCCCTGCACGAGCGTCAGGGTCACCATGTCGCCGTTGGCGACGTGCGTCATTTCGTGCCCCAGCACCGCCTCGATCTGCTGGCGGTTCATGCGCTCAAGGAGCCCGCTGCTGACCGCCACCAGGGCGGCGTTGCGGCTGGCGCCGGTGGCGAAGGCGTTCGGTTCCGGGGAGTCGAAGATCCCGACTTCGGGCATGGCGACGCCCACGCTGCGGGCGTGATGTTCCACCACGGAGAGCAGCCATTGCTCGGTAGCATCGCCCGGAGGCTCGATGACGCGCACCCCCATGGTCGTCTTCGCCATCCACTTCGACATGGCGAGCGAGATGAAGGAGCCGGAGAAGCCGAAAAACGCCGCAAATACCAGCAGGCCCCCGAGGCCGCTGCCGTGTACGGCCAGCCAGGTGTCGAGCCCGAGCAGGCGGGCGACGACCGACAGCACCAGGACCACGGCGAGGTTGGTTGCGAGGAACAGCACGATGCGCTTCATGGCGGGTATGCAACCTTGAGTGAAGGTAAGGGATTGAGACTAAAGCGATTTGGCCACCGTACTCTACCGTTACGGACTGACCCTCGCCAGCGTGGGGCCGGGGTGCAGGTTTTCAAGCCCCCGTAAGCCGATCACCCCGTAAGCCGATCAGCCGATCACGACGCCGAGGGCCCGCCCGACCAGGAAGCTCACCGCGCCCGCGCCCCCGCCGATCAGCACCATGCGCAGCGCCCCGCGCAGCGCATCGCGGCCGGTGAACAGCGACAGTCCCAGGCCGATGGCGAACAGAGCCGTGAGCGTCACCCCGGCCACGGTCGCGATGGCGCGCGCGCCGGCGAGACCTGCGAGGAAGGGGAGCAGAGGCAAGGCGGCGCCGGCGGCAAACGCGACGAACGAGGCGCTGGCCGCGCGCCACGGGGAGCCGAGGTCATCGGGGTTGAGACCGAGCTCCTCGCGCGCGAGCACATCGAGGGCCTGCTGCGGGTGCGCCAGCAACGCCTGGCTCACCTCGCGCGCCCGGGTGAGATCCACGCCGCGCGCCTGATAAATGAGCGCGAGCTCCTCGGCCTCCTCCTGCGGGTACTCGGCGAGCTCCTCGCGTTCGAGCGCAATCTGGTATTCGTACATCTCGCGCTGCGAGCGCACCGAGACATATTCCCCCGCCGCCATGGAGAGCGCGCCGGCGAGCAGACCCGCCACCCCGCTGGTCAGCACGTAGCCACTGGCGGCGCCCGCGCCCGCGACACCGAGCAGCAGGCTGGCGTTCGACACCAGCCCGTCGTTCACCCCGAACACGCCGGCCCGCAGACTCCCGCCGAGGGCGCTGCGATGGCGCGCACCGACTTGCGCGAGCGTGGTGGGCATCGGGTGCCCGGCCACGCTCGCCGGGGCGCTGTAGACCGACAGGCCGCGCAGTTTCATGGCGGCGAGCACCGCACGCAGGGAGCGCGGATCGAACCGCGACAGCAGACGCGCCACGATGCGAGCGCGCAGCGAGGGCACGAACGCGCGCTCGCCGCCGTGCGCGCCGGGGCTCGCGCGCCGCGCGGCGAGCTGCCATTTCGCCGCCTGTTCTTCCGCGGCCGCGGCGAGCTTCAGGAACAGTTCACGCTTTCTGGGATCGGTTTCCGCGGCGGCGACCCGCCGGTACAGCCAGGCCGATTCTTTCTCGTGGTACCAGCTATCGACGCCGGAGGCGGTCAATACTCGTCCCGTTCTTCGTCGACGTCGTCCTCGTCCTCGTCATCGTCCAAGTCGTCCTCATCCTCGTCGTCCTCCTCGTCCCACTCCTCCTCCTCGTCCGCGTCCTCGTCATCGGACTCGGACCAGCCTTCAGGCTCCTCGATACGCTCGAGGTCCATCTCGTGCCAGGTCTCCAGATCAATCTCCTCGATGTCGCCGTCGAGGTACTCGATCTCTACGAGCTCCGAGTCCTCGTCGACCGACAGCACGCGGAACGATTCTTCTTCTTCGACATTTTCGTACCACTGGGAGGGCACGGGCTCGTAGTCTCTGCTCACCGCGAAAGCCACCCTTGTCGTCATTCGCCGCCGATAAGTGTAGGGGCTGCGGTCGGGTTGGGCAACGCAGCCCGATTGCGTATAGTTTTCCTTCATGAACACCCGGCGTCCGGACTCGGCAGCGCCCCTCACGCAGGCACGGCGAATCGTCGTGAAGGTGGGCTCGGCGCTGCTGGTGGACGGCGAAACCGGGCGTGTCAACCGCGCCTGGCTCGAAACCCTGGTCGAGGACCTGCTGCGGCTGCGCAAGCGCGGCCAGCGTGTCATCCTGGTGTCATCGGGCGCGATTGCGCTCGGCCGGCGCCGGCTCGGGCTCAAGCATGGCGTGCTGCGGCTGGAGGAGAGTCAGGCCGCCGCTGCGGTGGGGCAGATCCGGCTCGCGCATGCCTACAAGGAGCTGCTCGAGGGGTGCGATGTCACGGTGGCGCAGGTGCTGCTCACTCTCGAGGACAGCGAGCGCCGCCGCCGCTACCTGAACGCGCGCGCCACCCTCGAATCGCTCCTCGCCCTGGGCGCGCTGCCGGTGATCAACGAGAATGACACGGTGGCCACTGCCGAGATCCGCTACGGCGACAATGATCGCCTGGCGGCGCGCGTCGCGCAGATGGCGGGCGCGGATTGCCTGGTGCTGCTGTCGGATGTCGAGGGGCTGTACAGCGCCGATCCGAACCGCGAGCCGGGTGCGCGTTTCATTCACGAGGTACCCCAGATCACCCCCGAGATCGAGGCCATGGCCGGGCGCTCGGCTTCCCAGGTGGGTTCCGGTGGCATGGCCGCCAAGATTGCCGCGGCGCGGATCGCGGTGGCGGCTGGCTGCCACATGTGCATCGCCGCCGGTGTGCACCGGCATCCCCTGCGGCGCATCGAAGAGGGAGCGGACTGTACCTGGTTCGTGCCGAGCGCGACGCCGGCCGCGGCGCGCAAGCAGTGGATCGCCGGCACGCTGCGCCCCGCCGGCGCGCTCACCATCGATGCGGGAGCGCAGCGCGCGCTGCTGCAAGGCCGCAGCCTCCTGCCCGCGGGTGTCACCGCGGCGCGTGGCCGATTCGACCGCGGCGACACTGTCAGCGTACTCGCCGCGGACGGCGCGGAGATCGCCCGCGGCATCGTCGCCTATTCCGACGTGGACGCCGGCCGCATCATGGGACGCAAATCCTCGGAGATCGCGGATATCCTGGGGTTTCGCGGCCGTGACGAGATGATCCATCGCGACGACCTGGTGCTCATGCGCCAGGGAGTCGCCGGCGCCGCCGAGCCCGTGCCCGCCCCGCAACCGGTACCCTGAGGCGCCGTGGCCGCGGACCACATCGGTGAGTTGATGGAAGGGCTCGGCAAGGCCGCTATCGGCGCTGCGGCCGTGCTGGCGTACGCCCCGACGCAGCAGAAGAACGATGCACTGGCGGCGGCGGCGGCCACGGTGCGCGCGCGGCGTGCGGCGATTCTCGCGGCCAACGAGCGCGACGTGTCGGCGGCGCGCGCCGCGCACCTGAGCGGACCGCGACTGGAACGGCTGCGTCTGGACGAGCGACGCATCGAAGCGATTGCCGCCAGCATCGACGCGGTGATCGCGCTGCCGGATCCGATCGGCAGCGCCATTGCGGAGTGGGAACGGCCGAACGGACTGCGGATCCAGCGCGTGGTCGTGCCGCTCGGTGTCATCGGCATCATCTACGAGAGCCGCCCCAACGTCACCGCTGACGCCGGCGCGCTGTGCCTGAAGTCAGGCAACGCGGCGATCCTGCGCGGCGGCTCCGAGAGCCAGCACTCCAGCCGCGCGCTGCACGCGTGCCTCGCGCACGGGCTGCAGAGCACGGGGCTGCCGGCGGAATGCATCCAACTGGTGCCGCTCACCGATCGCGCGGCGGTCGGCTACATGCTCGCCGGCATGAGCGAGTACCTCGACGTCATCGTGCCACGCGGCGGCAAAACCCTGGTGGAGCGCGTGCAGAGGGAAGCGCGCGTGCCGGTGATCGGGCACCTGCAGGGCAACTGCCACGTGTACATCGACTGCGACGCCGACGTGCGCATGGCGCGCACCATCGCGCTCAACGCCAAGATGCGCCGCACCGGGATCTGCGGCGCCGCCGAAACGCTGCTGGTCGACCGCGCCTGCGCGGGCACACACCTGGGTCCGATCGTGCGCGACCTGCTCGACGCCGGCTGCGAGGTGCGCGGCGATGCCACGGTGCTCGAGGTGGATCCGCGCGTGCGCCCGGCGAGCGAGGACGACTGGTACACCGAGTACCTCGACGCGATCATCGCCGCGCGTGTGGTCGAGGGTGTGGATGCGGCCATCGCCCACATCGCGCGCTACGGCTCTGCGCACACCGAATCGATCGTGACCGAGAACCGCGCCACCGCCGAGCGCTTCCTGCAGCGCGTCGACAGCGCCATCGTGCTGCATAACGCGTCCACCCAGTTCGCCGACGGCGGCGAGTTCGGCATGGGTGCGGAGATCGGCATCTCCACCGACCGCTTTCACGCCCGCGGACCGGTCGGGGTGGAGCAACTCACCAGCTACAAATACATCGTGCGCGGGGCGGGACAGGTGCGGCCATGAGGGCGCGAGCGCCCGGGCTCAAGTGCCGTGCTCGTGCGCCTGCGCCGCGTGCGCGGGCGGGGCGGCGCAGCGCTCGCAGTTCACCCAGCCCGAATCACCGCTCAGGTAGTGCTCCTTCTTCCAGATCGGCACGCGCTGCTTGACCTCGTCGATGATGTAGCGGCAGGCGAGAAACGCCTCGTGGCGATGCGGTGCGCTCACACCCACCCACACCGCCAGCTCCCCGATCGCCAGCTCCCCGACGCGGTGCAGACAGGCGGCGTGCGCCACGCCAAAGCGCGCGCTCGCCTCGGCGAGAATGCGCTCACCTTCGCGCACGGCGAGCGCCTCGAAGGCCTCGTACTCCAGGCGCCGCACGCGCCGGCCCTCGTGGGAATCGCGCACCCAGCCTTCGAACGCCGCGTAGCCGCCGCAGGCGGGGTCGGCGAGCTGCGCGCGCGCCGCCTGTGGCTCGATGGGCGTGCGGGTGAAGCGGAACATGGGCTGCGGGGGCGCGTTCTCAACCACCGGCGACCGGCGGAATGAACACCACCGCATCGCCGTCCTTGAGCGGCGTCGACCACTCGCCGAATTCGGCATTGATTGCAACCCGCAGCACCTCCGGCGCGAGCGAGAACGGGTAGCGTGCGGCGAGCTCGCTGTACAGCTCGCGCGGCGTGCGCGCGGCGGTCACCAGCGCCTCCTCGCGTCGCCCGGCCTGCTCGCGCAGCAGCGCATAGTACTGCACCGTGACGTGCCTGGTGGTGGCGGAGCTCTGGGCGGTCAAGGTCGCCATGGCGGATCCATACTCCTCGGGTGTGTTGATGTTGTCGAGTGCGCGCGGATTCGGCTCATCGAGCAGCAACGTGTCGGCGCCGGCCAGGAACTTGCGCGGGCACTGGTTGCCGGCCGCGACGTACGCGGCCAGGGGCTCGCGGCTGCGTGGCTCGTAGACCGCGCACAAGGGTTCCGGCAGTCCGTCGTGGCTCGAGCGGTAGGCGGTGGCCGTGCGTGCCGGGTCGCGCGCGCGCAGCAGGTGCGCGAGCGTGCCCTCATCCAGCAGCGGCAGATCGCACGCCAGGACCAGCCAGGCGGCCTCGGGGTGCTGCGCCTGGGCGGCGAGCAGGCCCGCGAGCGGACCAATGTTCTGGTGCGCATCGGTGATCTGAGCGAAGCGCGCGCGCAGCGGATCGCCGCGCTGGTCGGCCCGCACCGACACGAAGGCACGCGCCACGAGCGCGGTGAGCAGCGCCATGGCCCGCTCGAGCTGCGTTTGCCCCTGGTAGGCGAGCGCGGCCTTGTCGCGGCGCATGCGTGTGCTGCGTCCGCCGGCGAGCACCAGGCCGTAGAGCGGCGGGGGAGCGAGGCGCCCGGAGGCCAGCGGATCCATGGGACTAGCGGCCGGCGGCGCGGGCGAAGCGCCGGCGGCCGCCGGATTTCTCCACCAGGCGCACGCCGGTGATCTCGATGTCGTGGGACAGCGCCTTGCACATGTCGTAGATCGTCAGTGCCGCCACCGCCGCGCCGGTCAGAGCCTCCATTTCCACTCCGGTGCGGTGATGAACCGCGACCCGGCAACGCACCGCGATCTGCGCGCGCCCGACCGGGGCTATCTCGATCTGACAGTCCTCGAGCGCGAGCGGGTGGCAAAACGGGATCAGCTCGTGCGTGCGTTTGGCCGCCATGACGCCCGCGACGATGGCGGTGTCGAACACCGGCCCCTTGTGGGTGCGGTGACCGCTGGCGCGCAGCGCGAGCGCCACGGTGCGCGGCAGGCGGATCGTGGCTTCGGCGACCGCCAGGCGCTGCGTCACTTCCTTCGCGCCGACGTCGACCATGGCGGGCCGGTTACCGGCATCCAGATGCGTGAGGCGGCGGTGTGCCATCAGCCACCGATGTAGAACATCTCGACCTTGCGCTGCTCGTGCGGGGCCGCGTGCCGGCTGGCGCGCAATTCGCTGTAGCGGTCGGCACGCTTCAACCACACGCCGCGGATCAGCTCGAGCAGCGCATCGTCGCTCGCGCCACCGCGCAGGGCGTCGCGCAGGCTGGTGCCGTGGGTGGCGAACAGACACGTATAGAGTGCGCCGTCCGATGACAGGCGCGCACGCGAGCAGTCGCCGCAGAACGGCTGCGACACCGAGGAGATGAAGCCCACCTCACCCTGGCCGTCGGTGAAGGCGTAGCGCCGCGCCACTTCCCCGCGGTAGCCGGGCTCGAGCGGGGCGAGCGGCCAGCGCCGGCCGATATGCTCAGCCAGCTCCTTCGAGGGCACCACCAGCTCCGAGCGCCATTGGTTGCGGTTGCCGACGTCCATGTACTCGATGAAACGCACGATCACGCCGCTGCCGCGGAAGTGCTCCACCAGCTCGAGCACCGTGTGATCGTTCACGCCGCGCTGCACGACGGCATTGATCTTGACGGGAGTCAGTTCCGCACGGCGCGCCTGCTCGATGCCGGCAAGCACTTCATCGACCCCGCCGAAACCGCCGCTCATGCGCGCGAACACCGCGGCGTCCAGGCTGTCCAGACTCACGGTGACGCGCTTCAGCCCCGCCGCCTTGAGCTCGCTCGCGTAGCGCGCGAGCAGCACCCCGTTGGTGGTGAGCGCGACGTCCTCGACGCCCGGGATGGTGGTCAGGTCGCCAACCAGGTCGGGGAGGTTCGCGCGCAGCAGCGGTTCGCCGCCCGTCAGGCGGAGCTTGCGCACTCCGAGCTGCACGAACAGCCGCGCCAGGCGCACGATCTCATCGAACGACAGCCGTTCGTGCGATCCCAGGAAGCGGTACTGCTCGTGGTAGGTCTCGCGCGGCATGCAGTACGGGCAGCGGAAGTTGCACCGGTCCATGACCGAGATGCGCAGGTCGCGCATCGGGCGGGCGAACGTGTCCCGCGGCGCGG
>Ga0209156_10000782_pt1 | contig 26892 bp, 27 predicted proteins | sample GraSoiAngelo_124_FD_185881 | JGI IMG/M metagenome (GOLD analysis project Ga0209156, IMG submission 185881) | Grasslands soil microbial communities from the Angelo Coastal Reserve, California, USA - 14_0927_05_20cm (SPAdes) (version 2) | ecosystem: Environmental > Terrestrial > Soil > Grasslands... | reverse complement strand
CCTGGCCGGCCCCCATGAACGTGGCGTCCAGTCCCCCACCGTTATAAAAATCAAACTGCGCCGCGTGCGAAATGATCGCGGTCGGGTGCGCCGTGATGCCGAAGTCGACGCCACCAGCCGGCACGCCGCCGTAGACGCCGGACTCGACAGTCAGCGTGATCGCGTCTGACAGACCGGCTTCGGCCAGCGCCGGCCCGACGGTGTCGCCCGGGATCCCGGTGCCGATGTTCACCACGTCGCCTCGATGCAAGAAGCGAATGGCGCGCCGGCCGATCACGAGCCTGCTCGAGTAGCGCGCCTGGGGCAGCTCGCTGGCCGACGATGCAGAAATATAGACCTGGTCAAAAAACGTCCCGTCCGTCTGCCGGTGCTGACGCTCGGGGTCGGGCGCCTGGATGACGAGATCGACCAGGGCGCCCGGGACGGTGACCTGCCTGGGTGGGATGGCTCCGCGCGCGACGAGTTTCTTAGCCTGGCAGATCACGAGGCCGCCGGAGTTGTGGGCCGCCTGGGCGATTGATAGTGCGTCCAGCGTGACGGCTTCTTCGTCAAGGGAAGAATTGCCAGCCGGATCGACGCTGCTGGCGCGAAAAATGCCGACGTCGATTTTGAAACTTCGATAGAACATGAAGTCCTGGTCGTCGATGCGCTCGATCGCGACATAGTCGGGCGCGCGGTCGCGGGCCGGCTGATTCACTTTCCCGGCTTCGATCCGCGGATCGACGAATGTCCCGAGGCCGATACGACTCAGGTTTCCGGGGCGGCCGGCCGCAATGGCGCGATAAAGACTTGACAGCTGTCCTTGCGGCAAGCACACGGCCTCGGCCAGGCCCTCGCCGAGAAACGCCGACATCCGAGGCATCAGGCCCCAGTGCGAGCCAACGATCCGCTTCGCGAGGCCCTCGACGGCGAAATGCTCGAAGCCAATCTTGCGATTCGACTGACCGGCCGCGTGCACGATTACAAGATCTCGCGGATGGCCGGATTTATGGAACGATTCTTCGATGCCCTCGTACAGGGCTTCGGCGACGCCCATCAGGGTAAAGCCGTCGACGGCGACCGTCGCGCCGTCGGGAATGGCGTCGACCGCCTCCGAGACGGAGGCTAGCCGCAAGATTTCATAGCACGTACCCGCCGCCGACGTTGATGACTTCGCCCGTGACGTAGCCTGCCTCGTCCGACGCCAGGAACGCGACCACCGCGGCCACGTCGGCCGGCTGCCCCATGCGACCCAGCGGGATCTTCGCCACCTGTTGCTCCCGGATCGTGTCCGGGATGCCGCGCGTCATCTGCGTGTCGATGAATCCCGGGCAGATCGCGTTCACGGTGACCTGCGAGCGGGCCAGCTCTTTGGCGGCCGTGCGGCTCAAGCCGACGACGCCGGCCTTGGCGGCGGCGTAATTCGCCTGGCCGATATTGCCCATCCAGCTGGCCGAGGAAATATTCACGATGCGGCCACGGCCGGCCGCGCGCATGAGCCGGCTGGCAGCCCGGGTCATGAAAAACACGCCGGACAGATCCACGGCAATGACCTGCTGCCACTGCTCGTCCGTCATCTTGTGGAGCATGGCGTCTCGGTTGATGCCCGCGTTGTTGACCAGAACGTCAAGCCGGTTAAAACGAGCTTGAACGTCGTTGACGAGCGCATCGCACGCGCCCGAGTTCGACACGTCGAGCCGCGCACCAATGGCGCCGTGAGCCAGGCTCGACGCCACGTTTCCGGCATCGGCCTCGTTCACGTCTGCACAGACGACCGTGGCGCCTTCCTCCGACAGTTTGCGGGCGATCCCTTCGCCAATCCCCCGGCCCGCGCCCGTAACAATCGCGATTTTGTCTGTCAGCAAGTCTCCAGATAGTAACGCCACCGGCAGCGGGCGAAACGCCGGGGTCACGCAGCAACGACGTGTCAAGACTCGAAATCGGCGTCGCAAGGGATCGCCGTTAGGTTGAACGCAAGCCTTCATGAAAGTCCTGACTATCGCGTCGACTGCCGTCATCGCGAGCACGCTCGGCGGCAGCCTGCTGCTGAGCCCGGTTCACCATGAGGCCGCCGTGGCGATCGCGAGCCCCGCATCGCTACCGGTGACGGGCTCGGGGACGCCTGTTCTTCGCATCAAACATGCGAACGACGTCGAATCGGTCCCGGCGCCGACAGAGATTTACGAACAGTACGTGGCACCGGCACCGGTAGTCGCTGCCCAGGCCATCCCGCCGGCGGGCTACGTCACGATCGCGGTGCCCATCTATCGCCAGACTCGGGCCTTGAACTGCGAGACCGGCGCGCTCCAGATGGGCCTCGCCGCCTACGGACATTACTTCTCGCAGGATTCTCTGTTCGCCTACGAGAAGCCCGATCTACGTCGCGCCCTGGTCGGAGCGAATGGGACCGTCTCGCAATGGGGGGACCCCTATGTGAACTTCGTCGGCAACGTGAACGGCACCGAGTCCGGACTTACGGGCTACGGCGTGTACTACCCGGTGATCCTGTCGATTGCACGCTCGCACGGGTTGCCCAACGCGTACGGCGGCGAGGGATTTTCGCCCACAACGATCTACGCCGAGCTGGCCGCCCGCCACCCCGTCGAAGTCTGGGTTGAGGCGCGCTGGAGCCGGCCGCGGTTGGGAACATGGACGGCCTGGGACGGGCGTCGCATCCGGTACTCGCTTGCCGAACACGCGGTTACGTTGAGCGGCGTGTCGGCCACCTCGGTTCGGGTCAATGATCCCCAGTTTGGCAGCCAGTACTGGGTCAGCAAGGCGACGTTTGAGACTGTCTGGCGCGACTTCGGCAACATGGCCGTTATTTTTCGCTAGCCAGGTAGCGCAAGGCCAGCCTGACCGGCGCGTGCCGGCTTTGATGCAAGAGCGGCACTTCGCGTTCGGAAAGTAAGCCCAGCCGTCGAATCATGTACCCCCAGGCTGCCGTCGTCAGCACGGTCGCCGGCAAAGCGAGCAAGAGCAGCATGCGCGCCGGAAGCCGGGTGATCGCGAACGGCAGCAGCAGGAGATATGGCGACGCGGCCACCAGGCAGCGGGCCGCATAGCCCCAGGGAATCGCCAGCGTCGCGCGATCGAACGCCCGCCACGCAACGAACGTCAAGGCCAGTGTCAGTGCCGTGGTCAGGCCAACGGCCGCGACCGCACCCCAAAGGCCGAATACCTGAATCAGCCAGAAGTCCGCCACCGCCGCGAAGCCGAGCTGCGCGATGGTGATCAGGGCGTTCAACCAGGCCAGCTCCCGGACCCGGACCACCAGGCCCCAGGGCGTCGCCAGCAAAGCCGCGACAAAAAATAGCAGCATAACCGGAGCGATCTGCTCGGCCGGTGGCAGGCGGCCAGCCGTATAAAGACGAATCACCGGCGCCAGCAGCCCGCTTCCCGCAAAAGCGAGGGGGAACGCCACCAGGAAGATGCCCTTATAGAAGGCCGTCACCGACGCGCGGACCCGTTCGGACTCTCGGCGCCAGCCCTCCAGCGTGCCCACCACCCAGGCGCCGGTCAGCAAACTGGGAATCAAGGAAACGAGGCGCTGTGGAATGCTGTAGCCCGTGTCGTAGTAGGCGACCGTCGCCGCGCCAGCAAATCGAAGAAGAAAAATATTCTCGAACTGCAGGCCCACGGCCGACGCAATCAACAGGCTCGGCAGCCAGCCACTGGCATAGATCAGCAACCGTCGCCAGCCCACCCGGTCGCCCCGCACGCCCTCGGCCCGTCGGACCCGCCGCAAGAGAATGGCTAGATAAAAAGCCGCCAGGCAGGACTGTCCAACGGCACCCGCCACCAGGACGCCACCGAGACCCTGACCGAAGTGCAGGAAGACGACAGCCAGGGCGAGCGTGAGTGCCCCGGCGATGGGCGTGGCGATCGCCTGGCTGCGCATGTCGTAGATCGCCACCAGCGCAAACGACAGAACCCCGGCGGCAATGCCACCCAGCAACAAGAACGTCCCGAGTGCGAGCAGGTCGGCGACGTGCGCATGGAGAAGGCTGTCGATCGCCGGGCGCGACACCCAGACGGCGCCGCTGGTCAGCAGCCAGACGGCAAGAATCGCGATGGCGCTCTTGCGCAAAAGATCGTTTGCCGCGGCACGGTCTCCACGTGTCAGCACCTCCGGCAGATAACGGAGCAAGCCCTGGTCCTGGCCAAAGGTGGCCAGCAGTGCGATGTACACCAGCACGCTAAGGACGAACGTGTAGCGGCCGTATTCGTCAGCAGGGAGTTGGCGGATCAAGAGCGCCCCCAGGGCGAGCGTCGCAATCGCACTGGTGGCCCGCCAGGCAATCGTCCAGCCGACGAGGGCCGTCGTGCGATCCGCCAGCCCGGCGATCTGACGGCTAGGATCGACAGACGCCATGGCCTCGCGGGATTATAGGGCGCTTCCGGCTACAATGCCGGGCGATGTTCCTCTGGGCGGACCTTCGCGAGCTGGTCCGTCATCCGTTTTCGGCACTTGGTGCGATCGACGCCCGCCGGCGCCTGGCTGACGGCCTGGCCGCCCTGGGCCTCTCGCTGGCACTGCCGGCAGTCCTGTCCGAGCTGGGGGCGCTGGGGCCGTTTCGTCCGCCAGCCAATCTCGGCTCCCTGCCTTCGCTCACGGCGCAGGGGGCCGATATCTATGCGCGCTGGGTCTATCAAAATCGCTTTGTCCTACCCTTGTACGGCCTCCTGTTCAGCGGCGCCGTGTGGCTCCTCGCGGCCGGCCTGATCCACGTGATTGCGCGCGCGCTGGGCGGCCGGGGCGACTTTTCCGGGTATCTCAAACTCGTTGGCTACGCCGCGTTTGTCGGCGTGATCGCCCTGCCTCTCGCGGTCCTCGATGCACTGCTCAAGATCCGAGGCGATGCGCGCCCGGAGTTGCAAGTCGGTCAGTTACTGGGCCTGCTCGGGCTCGCGATCTTTCTCTGGCAAAATGCCTTGCTGGTGCTCGCCGCCCGACAGCATTACGGCTTGTCGACCGAGCGTGCCGTTGCCGCCGTCGTCGGTCCCATCGGCGTGGTGGTCGTCCTGGTCCTTGCCCTGGTAATCCTGGCCGTCGTCTTCGCCATCATCAGCCGCTCGGCCCCAGCCCTATGAGCACCGGAGGATTTCCCGAGGGCTTTTACTGGGGCACCGCCGCCGCAGCACACCAGGTCGAAGGCGGCAATCATGGCAACGACTGGTGGGCCTGGGAGCAGACGCCCGGGCATATCAAGAACGGCGATCGGTCCGATCCGGCGTGCGATCACTATCAGCGCTTCGCGTCGGACTTTGACTTGTTCAAGAGCCTGCACCAGAACGCGCATCGATTGTCCCTCGAGTGGAGCCGGATCGAGCCGGCGCCCGGCCAGTTTTCCAGGACAGCTCTCAGGCACTACGCCGACGTGCTGCAGGCGCTCCGCGATCGCGGCATGGAGCCGATGGTCACGCTGCACCACTTCACGAATCCGACCTGGATTGCCGACGCCGGCGGTTGGGAGGCGCCCGAGACCGCTGAGCGCTTCGCCAGTTACGCCGAACGCGTCACGAACGAACTGGGGCAGCTGGCGCGCTTTTGGGTGACGATCAACGAGCCGACGGTCATTGCCTACCAGGGCTACGTTCGCGGCGAGTGGCCGCCGGGAAAGCGTAACCTGGGCGCCGCCGCCCGCGCCCTGGTGACCTTGCTGCGTGGCCACTGGCTGGCATACGAGCGCATCAAGACGCGCCACCCCGACCTCCAGCTCGGGTTCGCCCATCACCTACGGGTCTTTGACCCGGCCCGCCCTTTCGCGCCCCAGGATCGCGTTGTGGCGGCGGCATTCAATCGCGTGTTCAATCACACGATCCTGCAATCACTGCGGCGTGGCCGGCTGGTATTCCCCCTGACCCGCGCCGGCCAGGCCAGCGGACCGATTCGGAGCCAGGACTTCTTCGGGCTGAACTACTACACCAGAGAACTCGTCAGGTTCAATCATCGTTATGGCGCTGAGCTGTTCGGAGAACGCGTTGTTCCGGTTGGAGCGCCGCGATCGGATCTGAACTGGGAGCTGTACCCCGAAGGTCTGTACCGGGTGCTGCGTTCGCTCCAGCAAGAGCGACTGCCGATTTTCGTAACCGAGAACGGCATCGCGGATCGGGCTGACGCTCGACGGCCAGAATTTGTGCTAACGCACCTCACGGCGATGCTTCGCGCCATCGATGAGGGCGTCCCGGTGCGCGGCTATTTTCACTGGACGGGGTTCGACAATTTCGAGTGGGCGGAGGGCTATACCGCGAAATTCGGTCTCATCGCATGCGATCCGGTCACGCAGGAACGCCGGCTGCGGCCCAGTGCGCGACTCTATGCGCAGATTTGTCAAACCAACCGGCTCCCGGTTAGCGCCGAGCTTCCGCCAGCGCCTCTTGATCGCGTGGAGCCAGCCGGCCCAGCCGAGTTGCGCTGACCCGCTCGGACGGTCGAGGCGGATCGCCAACGAGAAAGCGATGCTCCATGTGGGCAATCGGCTTGCCGGCAACGTCAAGCTCGGCTGTGACGCGATACAGGCCGTCGGCGTGTAGCCGCACCAGCGGCTCGGCAACGACCATGGCGGGATCGCGCTGGTCGGGGATCGTGATCCAGTCGTTCCCGGAGAATCGTCGCCGGGCGAACCAGCCACGAAGCTCCCGCCAGACGGACGTCTCGTGCGCGCGTTCGCGCTCGATGCGCCAGCGAAGGTGGGCCCGTCCCTCGAGCGTCGGATCGTCGTTGATACAGACGATCCGTAAGTGCTGGAGCTCGCCGCGGGCGAGGCGGAGTAGCAAACCATCGACGGCCGCCTGGTTCTCGGGCAGGTCCACCGTCAGATATAGCGGCGCAAAGGCGTCGGCCACACGCCGATAGGCACGTTTCGGCCGGCGCGCATGGTCCAGGAGCGCGGCACTGATCGCCGGGAAACCATCGACGAGCTGCGACACCAGCACCCCGCCGCAGTGCGCGAACTTTTGGCGCCGAAACCGGTCGACGGCAAAGTGCAGAAGATGCGCCTGGTATTCCTGGCTCGCCCGGATGCAGGCGTCCCGGCTGGGATGCGCGGACGGACGGCCGATGCCACTTGCCGACCACTCATCAGGCTGGTAGCCGGCATAGCGCCAGCTTTCGTCGTCGTCGGCGACCGGCCAACCCCGGTTCAAGTGTCGCCAGACCGGCGAATTGCCGTTGGGTAGGGCCTGCGCCCCCACCTCGCTGACGAACGCGGGGCTGAGGTCGGCCAGGTCGCGCCAGTGGCCATGCGACCAGCCGAGCTGACAATGCAGGTCCTGGTCACCGGACCCCGGCAGCACCGGGCGCGATGGATCCAGCGAACGCAGCAGGGCGGCGGCTTCCTCGTCGACGTCGCGATTGAGTTGCTCCGTATGACGCTCGCCCAGCCATCTGAGCGAGTGGCTCCAGGGTGGGTCGGCGTGGATCGCATACGTGACGATAGATGGGTGGTTGTACCCCAGGTGCATCAGTTCCTCGGCCTGGGTCAGGACGGCCTCCCGAAAGAACGCCAGTGAGCGAGCCTCCGCCCGATGGACATACGACCCGATCAAGGGCAGGTCCTGCCATAGCAACATGCCTGATCGATCGGCGTTGTCGTACAGCGCTGGCGGCTCGACGTGGGCGTTGAGCCGCAGCAGATCCATGTTCGCCTGCTTCGCCAGATCGAGATCTGACTTGATCAGGTCGTCTGCGGCGGCATCGAGGAAGAACTGCGAGCCATAATTCGCGCCCCGCATGAACATCGGCCGGCCGTTGACGGCGAAGGTCCAGCCTTCGGCCCGCGTTTGCAAGCTGACGTCGCGGATCCCGAACGTCTCGCGCAGGCTGGCGCTCCGGCGCTCGTCGGCGGTGACCTCCAGCTCGGCCCGGTAGAGGGCCGGCTCGCCCTGCGTCCAAGGGCACCAGAGTTGCGGGTCGGTAAGTCCCACTTCGACGAGGACATCCTGGACGTCGTGGCCGTTCAACCGGAAGGCGCGCCGCATCTCAAGCGGCGTGCCGCCCTCGAAGTTCTCGGGCGCGACGCGAATCGCCAGTTCTCCGGTCATGATCCGCCCATCCAGGTTGCGCAACCGGAGGCGTAAGGCCAGCCGCGCCAGGTTGCCCTGCTCCACCCGGGACTCGCAGTGCAGCCACTCCGCGACGACATGGCCGACCTGCTCCAGTGACACGGGACGCCAGAGTCCCATCGGCACGTGCCACACGTACTGCTCCCCAAGCCTCCCGAGCTCCCGGCTGGGGTACGGCTTGGTCTCCGAATCGTTGAAGAGACCCATCAGGTGGCGCTTCGCCGAAAGATCCAGCTCGACCGGGGCCTCGACGCAGACCGCGAGCACGTTCTCCTCCAGCAAGAACGATGAGATATCGAAGCTGAACGGCGCGAAATATCCGTAGTGGCTGCCGAGCAGCCGGCCGTTGAGCCAGACGTTGGCCACCAGGAAGGCGCCGTCGAATCTGAGTAACGTTCGTTGCCGATGACGGGGTCGCGGAAAACGCGTTCGATACCAGATCGCTTCGTTGCCGCTGGTGGCGCCGTGCAGGCGCGGCACCTCCACCGGCGCCCAGGCATCGTCGTCGCAGTCAAGTCTCGGAAACCCGCGATCCTCGCCCTCGCCGAGCGTCGCGATCGCCATGCGCCAGCCGGCGTTGAGCTCCTGTCGATTCAGGGCCTGAGATGGAAACAGCGAGAGGCAGTCGTTCAGAGGCATGGAACGTCCTTCACGATGCCCGTTCTGGCATGACGCCGTCGACAGATCGGATCCGGTAAAACTCGGGGGATCGGTGAAATTCCTCAGCGTACCCCTGACTGAGATGCTGCTCAACGTCGTCAGTACCGGCCGACTCGAGAAGGACCAGGACGCATCCCCCAAAGCCGCCGCCCATCATCCGTGCGCCGATCACCTGCGGCATCCCGGCGGCGAGCTCCACGAGGCAGTCAAGCTCCCGGCAGCTTACCGCGAAATCGAGTCGAAGACTCTCATGCGACGCGTAGAGAAGTGGGCCCAGGCCGCGGGGCGCCCGGCGCCGCAGGGCGTCCGCCGCCAGAACCACCCTGGCATTCTCGGTAATCACGTGGCGGGCGCGCCGCCGTTCCACGGGGTCGGCGATCCGCTCCAGGTCAGCCGCCGTTGCCTCGCGCAGGCTGCTGAGTCCGAGGACACGGGCGGCGGCCTCGCACTCGGTTCGACGCCGGTTATAAGCCGAGGAGGCCAGCTCGTGACGAACCCGGGTGTCCGCCAGCAGCCAGGCCAGCCGTCCATCGGGCAGCGGGATGTACTCGTCCTCCAGGCTGCGGCAATCGAGCAGGATGGCGTTGCCACCGCGCGCCTTCAGTGCCGTGAACTGGTCCATCATGCCGGTCCGCGCACCAACGAAGTCGTTCTCCGCCGTCTGGCAGAGCTGCGCGATCGCCAGCGGCGCCATCTCAATCCCGCGTGCCGCCAGCAATGCCACCGCCAGGGCGACCTCGAGCGCGCCGGATGAGCTCAGCCCGGCGCCAACGGGCACATCCGACGCGACGACCGCCTCAAAGCCGGGACCGTCGCCAAAACGACTGTTGATCTCGCGCGCGACCCCCAGCACGTAGTCGGCCCAGTTCCCCTGTCGCCGAGAGGGCAATCGTTGGAGCGTGACGGAGGCACCGTAGCGATCACTGCGCAAGGCGACCTGCGCATCACGCCGGAGCCGGAGCCCGACCGCGATGTGCCGATCGATGGCCGCTGGCAAGACGAGACCCTGGTTGTAGTCGGTGTGCTCGCCGACGATGTTGATGCGGCCCGGTGCGACCGCCACGGCCCCCGCCGGATAGCCGAACGCCTCGCGGAACGCCGTTCGGGCACGCTGGTCGAGCTGATGGGATGCGCTCACGGGGCGCGCGCCATCCGGGCGAAGAGCCAGTCCAGTGCTTCGTTCGGGCTGGCCGCAAGGGGAAGCTCCGGCTCGGTGCGCCCGTCGCGATCGAATCGCCAGGTCCGGATGCCAATCGTGGGCCGGCCATTTCTAAGTGCCAGCGCGATCTCGGACAGCGTTCCCAGCCCACCCCCAAGCGCGACCACGCCGTCGGCCGTTTTGGCCAGCACCGCATTGCGCCCATGGCCGAGGTTGGTGGCGATCGCGATGTCGATGTATTCGTTCGCGTCGTTCGGGTCGTCGCCGGGCAGCAGGCCAATGGTCAAGCCGCCTCCAGATCGGGCGCCCCGGGCGGCGTGCTCCATCACACCGGTAAGCCCGCCGCAGATCAGCACGGCGTCTCGTTCCGCAATGCCGCGGCCCAGCTCGAAGGCCAGGCCGGCGAGTGACGTCCGCGGGTCTGACTCACCACAGACCGCGACCAGACGCCGTCGTGAACTCAACGAGTACGAACTATATCTAGATTGTCCGTAAGGGGATGACGCTCGCTTGCTTGAAGTTCCGGATGCTGACCTGGGCCGCGAGCTGCGAGGCGACCTGGCGATAGACCGAAGCCAACGGCGAGTCCGGTTCGGTCACCATCAGCGGGACACCGGGGCCCCCGCCTTCACGAATCTTCCGGTCCAGGGGGATCTCGCCCAGGAAGGGGATTTTCATCCGTTCGGCCAGTATTTTGGCGCCGCCGTGGCCGAAAATATCTTCTCGTTCGCCGCAGTGAGGACACGTAAAGTAGCTCATGTTCTCGATCAGCCCCAGGTTTGGCACCTTGAGCGTGTTGAACATCTGGATGGCCCGGCCAACGTCGGCCGTGGACACGTCCTGCGGCGTCGAGACCACAACGGCGCCCGTCATCGGGATGCTCTGCGACATGGTCAGCTGCACGTCGCCAGTTCCGGGTGGCAGATCGACGACCAGATAATCCAGCTCACCCCAGTTGACGTCGAACAGGAATTGTCTGACGGCGCCGGAGAGCATGGGCCCGCGCCAGATGGCCGGCTTGTCAGCCTCGATGAAGAACGCGATGGATATCAGCTTGATGCCGTAGCGCTGGATGGGAATGATCTTGTCGTTTTGCGCGTACGGCTTTTCGCGCTCGGCGCCGAGCAGGATCGGCACGTTCGGCCCGTAGACGTCGGCGTCGAGGACGCCCGTCCTGGCACCCAGCTGAGCCAGCGCGAGGGCCAGATTCACGGCGGAGGTGGACTTTCCGACGCCACCTTTGCCGGCGCCAACCGACACGATGTTCTTGACACCCTCGATCTGCTGCATCTGCGGGATCGAACCGGTGCGGGAGACCTGAGCGTCCCACTTGATCTCGGCCTTGGGCGCCCCGGGCAGCGTCGCGAGGGCGGCGTCGATATCGTCGTGGATCTTGTTCTTCAGGGGGCAGGCCGGCGTGGTCAGCACCACGCGCATCGCCACGGTCCGGGGATCGACGAGCGCGACGTCCTGGATCATCTTGAGCTCGATCATCCCGCGGTGGAGCTCCGGGTCTTTCACCGTGCCGAGCGCCGCGAGCACAATCTCTTCAGTCAGCTGCGTGACGGCCATCGAATCGATCTTACCTCGTGGCCCGGACGTAACTGACGATGATGTCGTCGATCAGGCGTTCTACGGGTGCCAGGTCATCGGTAAAGACAATCCCGTTTGGACGCCCCCGCCGGAGGTTCCCCAGCGCGAGGGCATCGCGGATGATCGGCTGCAGCTTGGGATTCGCCTCGGCCTCCGCACGGGCACGGAACAATTCCAGTGAGGCGGGCGCGTCCGTGGCAAACACCACGCTGTTGTTGAAGCGCCCGGCGGTGTCGATGATGAACGTCTTCGAAAAGACCGCGCTCAGTGTGCCGGAAAGGGCGTCGACCAGCCGGTAGTCGGTCTGCGTGCGCCCGACGTTCACGGCCAGCACGCCATCAGGGGCAAGGTGTTCGCGAGCATTTTGGAAAAATTCTTTCGTCGTCAAGTAAAAGGGGATGTACGGCTGCCGGTAGGCGTCGACCAGGATCAGATCATATTTGCCGGCCTGGGTGGCCATCCAGTAGCGCCCGTCGGCCACGGTCACCCGCAGGTTCGGCTCCGTCATCGCGAAGTACTTGCGGCCGACGTCGACGATTTTGGGATCCAGCTCGACACCATCGATGCTGACCGGACCCTCAATCGCCGTCAGCTCGCGGGCGATCGTCCCGCCGGCGAGGCCGACCACCGCCACCCGCTTGGGCGTCTGGCCCGAGCCAAAATACCGAGCCAGCAGCACCTCGTCCCAGTAGGCGTGGGTGTACTCGGAGGTCGGGTTGTAGACCGAATGCACGGCCTGACCCTCGTTGAGCACGAGCTGGGTCTCGTTCCCGACTTTGACGACCTGGATGTAGTTGTAAGCCGACTCCGTTTCGTACAGACGGACACCGTACGCCGCCGCGCGGATCGACCCGCCACCAAAGACCGCCAGCACTGCGATCAGGACCGGGAGCAGCAGGTAGAGCCGGCGGCGGCCGCCGCCCAGAAGGCCCGCCGCCGAAATCGTGCCGAGCGCAAACGCCAGGATAAAGATGGTCGGGCGGGTGCCATACGTGGGAATCAGCCAGAACACCGGGATGAATGTCCCCAGGATGCTTCCCAACGTCGACAGCGCATAGACCGCGCCGGCCGCATTGCCGGCGGTCTCGAGCTGCCGGATGCGAAGCCGGATCACGAACGGCGAGACCATCCCGAGGAGGATCACCGGAGCCGCAAACAGGATGATGACCGAGATCAGCGAGCCCAGCACGAGCCCCACCGAGAGTTGGGCGAAGCCGGTCTGGGCCAGCGAGAGGATCGGCCGCGAGACGATCGGGATCGCCGCGGTCAAAAGCGCGGCGGCGGCGGCGATCTGATACAGCAGGCGAGCGTCGGGGCGCCGATCGGCCAGCCGGCCGCCGGCATAGTAGCCGATCGTCAGGTAGATCAGGATCAGCCCGATCAAGGTCCCCCAGATGAAGAGGGACTGCCCGAAAAAGGGGGCGAGCAGGCGGGCTGCCGCGAACTCGATGCCCAGGCTGGCGAGGCCACCCGTGAAGGCCAGCGGTAGCAGCAGGCGGGGGCGCCAGGCGTTGGCCGCCCCAGACGGCGTGGGAGTTACCTCGATCTCGGAGCGCACGGTCCGATTCAGAATACGCGCGGCGCTGCGACCGCCCTGTTACCGATTGAAGATCGCTGCTGGTTCGGCTGTAACGACGAGCCCGCTGTCCATATGCGGCTGAACACACCCGGCGTTGTACTAAGCAGGTCTTGATCTCATTCAAGGAGGACCTGATAAGAAATGTTTCGCATTACGGCGAAGTTGAAGATTGCGGCCGGCCTGGCGGCTGGCGCCCTCACGTTGGGCGGCGCCGGCGCGTATGCCGCCGCGAACGCGAACAACACGATTACCGTTGACAATCCGACCTCGTTCACGCTGGGCACTGGCGACAACCAGCTGACGCTGGTCCCGCTCAACGGGGCGGCGGCGCTGACGCTCCCGGCGAATGGCTTCAAGAACACGGGCGAATGCGTCTCGTGGCTCGCGAAGAATCGGAATTATGCGGTGGCGCCCCAGGGATCGCTGGGTAGCTCGCTGAAGCTTTCGAAGAACTACCATGGCAAGCTGATGAGTGGCGCGAATGCCTGGTGCAAGGCCCAGCCGACGTCCACAACGAAGACTGACAGCGCCAAGACCGAGACCCCGGATGCGACCGAGTCGGATAGCGCTTCGACGGATTCGCAGTCCGGCGCATCGCACGGGCACGGTCACGCATACGGCCACAGCAAGCACGTCGCCGACTAACGCCAAGAACGCACCAAGGGCTCCCCGTCTGGGAGCCCTTTTTTATTTCGCCGGAACCGCGCCGAGCAGCGGCGCTGCGTAGTCCTGCTGCCAGATGAGCGCCGCCAGATCGTGGCCATCGGGCTCGAGAGCAACCGCCTGGTCGTAGACATAGGCGTAGACATTGTCAAAGCTCCAGTCCCCGAGCTCGCGCTCATTGAAACTGGCCTGCAGCCGCCGGTCGTTCTCGCCGGCCGCAAACAGCGCTCCAGCGGAGTCGTAGATCGCCTTGAGAATCCTGAGCTGCGCTTCCAGCTCCTCGATGATGATGAGCGACGCCCGCTCGAACTTCAGCGTTGCGATCCGTCGGCGCAGATCGTTGATCTCGAGCATGTACTCGTCCATGGATTAAGTCTAGCCACGCGCAAGCGGGTTAGCGAATCAGCGAATGGACGGCGATCATGGGGGCGATCAGGATGGCGATGATGTTGACCACCTTGATCATGGGATTGATCGCCGGCCCGGCCGTGTCCTTGTTCGGATCCCCCACCGTGTCACCGGTGACGGCCGCGGCGTGGGTCTCGGTGCCTTTCCCGCCATAGTGTCCGTCCTCGATGTATTTCTTGGCGTTGTCCCACGCGCCACCGCCCGAGGTCATCTGAATCGCAAGAAAGATGCCGGTCACGATGCTGCCGATCAGCATGCCGCCCAGCGCCCTCGGCCCAAGAATGAAGCCGACCAGCAACGGCGCTGCCACCGGGATCAGACCGGGGATGATCATCTCGCGCTGCGCGGAGCGGGTCACGAGGTCGACCGCCCGCCCGTACTCCGGCTGCGCGGTCCCTTCCATCAGACCCGCGATCTCGCGGAACTGCCGGCGAACCTCGACGACGACCTGGCCGGCGGCGCGACCGACCGCCAGCATGCTGAGCGAGCCAAACAGGAACGGCAGGATGCCGCCGAAGAACAGGCCGACGATCACCAGTGGATCCGTCAGGCTGAAGGCCACCGGTGCGGCGAATCCCTTGCTGACTTCCTGCGTGTACGAGGAGAACAGGACCAGCGCCGCCAGGCCGGCCGAGCCGATCGCGTAGCCCTTGGTCACAGCCTTCGTCGTGTTGCCCACGGCGTCAAGGGGATCGGTGATCTTGCGCACGGATTCCGGCAGGTTGGCCATCTCGGCAATGCCGCCGGCATTGTCGGTAATCGGGCCGTAGGCATCGATGGCGACGATGATGCCCGTCATCGACAGCATCGCCATGGCGGCGATGGCCACGCCGTAGAGACCGAAGTTGCCCGTCGCCGACGGCTGCTGGTTAAGAAAATACGAAACCAGGATGCCCGCGCCGATGACGAGGACGGGAAGCGCCGTGCTGATCATGCCGATGGCCTGTCCGGCGATGATGTTCGTCGCGGCGCCCGTGGTCGAGGCGCGCGCGATCAGGCGGACCGGCGGATAGTCGGCGCTGGTGAAGAACTCGGTGATGCCAACCAGCGCGACGGTGACGACGACGCCCGTCACGGCCGCCCAGAAGAGATTGATGTTCAAGCCGAACAGAAGCGTCGCGGCCAGGAAACCCGCCAATGCCAGCACGGCACTCACGCCGAGGCCTCGATACAGCGCGCCCATGATCCAGGTGCTCCGGCCCAGCCGGACGAAGAAGGTGCCAATCACCGTCGCGATGATCGAGATCGCGCCGAGAATCAGCGGAAAGAGCACGAAGCGGAGCTGGCCCGGGAACAGCAGGCTGCCGAGCAGCATCGCGGCGATCGCGGTCACGGCGTAGGTCTCAAACAGGTCCGCGGCCATGCCGGCGCAGTCACCCACGTTGTCGCCGACGTTGTCCGCGATCACCGCTGGGTTGCGTGGATCGTCTTCGGGAATGCCGGCTTCGACCTTCCCGACGAGGTCGGCGCCCACGTCCGCAGCCTTCGTATAGATGCCGCCACCCAGTCGGGCGAAGACGCTGATCAGGCTCGCGCCGAACGCCAACCCGACGAGGGATTCCGGTTTCCGAAAGATCCAGTAGGAAACGGCCACGCCGAGCAGGCCGAGCCCGACGACAAACAAGCCGGTGACCGCGCCGCCGCGAAAGGCGAGGCGGAGGGCCCGGTCGAGACCGCCGGTGGCGGCCTGGGCCGTCCTGACGTTGGCGCGAACCGAGACGTTCATGCCGACGTAGCCGGCCAGCGCCGAACAGGCAGCGCCGACGACATAGAGCACGCCGGTCTCCCAGTTGATGGCAAACGTGATGACCAGGGCCAGGACGACACCGATCGCGGCAATCGTCGTGTACTGACGATTGAGGTAGGCGGCCGCTCCTTCCTGAATGGCCCTCGCGATCCGGGCCATCGTTTCGTTGCCCGGGTTGGCGGCCAGCACCCAGCGGGTCAGCAGCCCGCCGTAGGCCAATGCGATCAGGGCCGCGACGCTGACCAGTGCCAGGACAGCCGTCGCCGACGACTCATCAATGCGAAGCGCGGCCGCGGCGAACAGGGTTGGCTTCTCTCCCTTCCTTAGTGTGGCGAGTGCGCGCCCGCCGTATTGTACTGGTCGAGTTTCGGAACTGGTCAGCTCCGCCGATGGCCGAACAGCGCCAGCACCTGGTCGCGGATCCACTGTGGCGGTGGCACCCCGCCCGGTCGAAGCGCGTCCGGCCGCGCGATTTCGACATCGTCAGCCGCAGTGGCGACCGGCGAGACGTCCCGCTTGGGCGGGGCGACGAAGCCAACCCCCAGCGTCTCCGCCAGATCGCGGATGCGCGCGAAGAACCCGGAAGTATGTGGCGAGCGGTCGAGCTGAAGACCGGTGAAATCGTAGTGGTGCACCCATTCGTGGAGCAGCGTCTCGAGAAAGACCTTGGGCGCGAGCACCTGTTGGCGGATGGCCGTCAGGTTGTAGATCCGGATCGTGCCGCGCTGCGGTGCCGCTTCCCACGCGATCCGGTAGTAGCCGTAGGTTTTCAGCTCGAGCCGGCCGCCTCGGGTCCGGTGTCGCTGGGGCCGATCCGCCACCGTCAATTTGCACGGCGGAAGGCCGGCGGCCTCATCCAGCACGTCGAGCAATCGCTGGCCTTTTAGCTGACGCCCCCCCGGCGTGGACTCATCGAGGATGGAAAGCGCGATGCCTTTGCCGAGAGGAAACTCGCGCCAGGTGACGGTCTCGACGCCCTTGCTGCGTTCATAAGCGGATCTGGGCATGCCCCTGTCATTATGGGGCGCGTGCCGCAGTCGAGCATCATCGTCGTCGGGAACGAGATCCTCGCGGGCTTTACCGTCGACACCAACTCCAACTGGCTGGCCGGCCGCCTGTTTCGAGCCGGATACCCGGTACGCATGATGACCACCGTCGGAGATGTCGACGCTGACATCGTCGCTGCGATCCGTGACCACGCGGCCCGTCCAGAACTCTCGCGCATCTTCGTGTGCGGTGGGCTTGGCCCGACACCCGATGACCGTACCTATGTCGCGCTCGCACGCGCCCTGAATCAACCGCTCGTTTACCGGCGGGATGTGGGTGCGCAGATGCAGAACCTGATGTTTGTCCTCAACATGGCCGCCCGTCGGGGTACTGCCGAGCTGAACGCGGGAAACCGAAGGATGGCGATGTTGCCTGAGGGAGCGAACCTGATCCGAAACGGCGCGGGCATGGCGCCCGGACTCGCGTTCGACCTGGGGCAGGGCCGCTATCTATTCGCGCTACCGGGCGTGCCACACGAGCTTCGGTCGATCTACGAGGACATCGAGATCCGGTATCTATCCGGCGGCCACGCCGACGTCGTGCGGGAGCTTCATTACCGCCTCGCCCCGGAGAGCATGTTTCACGACGTGATGAAGGCACTCGGAGAGGAGTACCCGGACGTGTCGCTGGGATCCTATCCGCAGACGGAAACCCGCGAGCTGATCCTGCGGGCGAGTGGCCCGAGCGTCGAGCGGGTCGACGCCGTCATCGCGGCCCTCCGCGACCGGGTCACGCAGTACCAGCCTGTCCCGTTGCCCCCACCCTGACGCCTCAAACGCTCGCATCGCACTAAAGCGCGGCTCGCGTGGGCCGGCGGGCCCGGACCCTCCCCCGCACGCGGGGGAGGGAGATCGTGATATCTGAAAAACCCTCAGTCGTGGTTGTGGGCCGCTACCGACACCGCGCCGCCATGATTGACTTTCTTCTTGCCGTTTTCGTGCGCGGCTGTGGCGTCGCTCCGGGCGACGGCGCTCACGGCGTCGCCATGCGCGTCGTTGTCGCCGTCCTCGGCCTCGTCATTCGCCTCATCGGCATCCGCGCCGGCCCTGGCGGCCGCATTCGCCGCGTCGGATTTCGTGCTGGCCAGCGTACTGATCGCGTCGCCTTTCGCCTCGCCCTTTAGCGTTGTGCCGGTGGCGAGCGTGCTCACGGTTTTTCCGTGCGAGTTGGCCGCCGCGGCGGTCAGTGCGCCGACGGCCAGCAGCACGGCTGCTCCCACGGCAATCAAGATCGATCGAAGCATGAAGAATCCTCCTCGGTTCGAGACTCCTGCCCCTTAAAACGCCGGCGTCTCGACCCACTTACTGGCGAGGAAGTTTCTTTACTTTCCTTTGAACTCCGGTTGCTGCTTCCCCACAAAGGACATGATCCCCACCATCGCGTCCTCCGTCATCGCCGCCCGGCCAAAATTCTCGGCTTCGACCTCGTACCCCTTTCCCGGGGGCCGTTCCAGCCCGGCGAGCAGCGCTTCTTTCGCCAGCCGTAAGGCGATCGGCGCCGCCCCGGCAAGCCGGCGGGCGCGCTCGAGAACGGCTGCCTGAAATCCCTCGGCGGGCAGCGCGGCATTGATGAGCCCGATGGCGACCGCCGCGGGCGCCTTCAGCCGGGTGGACTCGAAGATCATCTCCGTCGCCCGGGCGCGTCCGACGAGGCGGGGCAGCCGCTGCGTGCCTCCTGCGCCGGGGATCAATCCCAGGCTGGCTTCGGTCTGGCCGATCGTGGAGCGGCCATCGTCGATCATCAGCCGGTAGTCGCAGGCCAGCGCGAGCTCGCACCCGCCGCCCAGAGCGTGGCCGTTGATGGCCGCGATCAGCGGCTTGGAGAAATGTTCGACTTCCGTGAAGGCGGCCTGGCTGCGGCGCGACATCTGCGCCACCCGCTCCAGGGTTGCCGGGTTCTCGCGGTCGAAGCCGCCCTCCCCGCCCATGGCTTTGATGTCGGCTCCGGCCATGAAGTAGCGGTCGATGGCGCTGGTCAGCACCACCACGCGAGTGGCGTTGTCGTCTTTCAAGCGCTTCAGGGTCTCGAGCAGCTCTTCCTGTAGCTCCGGAACCAGCGCATTGACCGGCGGCCGGTTCATCCGAATGGTCGTCACAAAGTCGCTGGTCGCGACCTCGAGGAATGGCATTAGAACGTGAAGAGGTCCATGCCGCCCGTTACCGGCAGGGCCACGCCGGTGATATAGCCGGCGGCGGGCGAACACAGGAAGGTGATCGCGTTGGCAATGTCGTCGGGCTCGCCCGGCCGGCGCATGGCAATCCGCTTGACCATCCGCTCGTTCATGTCCGGACGGCCCATCTTGTAGGCCTCGGTGGCGATCACGCCGGGCACTATAGCGTTGCAGGTGATGTTGTAGCGGGCGCCCTCCAGCGCCAGCGTCCGGGCCAGGCCCACAAGTCCGGCCTTGGTCGTGGCGTAGCTCGCCTGTCCAAATCCACCCAACTGCCCCGCAATCGATGACATCATGATGATCCGCCCCCAGCTGCGGGCCTTCATGTGCGGCCAGACCGCCTTCGAGCAGTTATAGGCGCCGGTCAGGTTGACCTTCAGGTCGCGATCCCACAGGGCATCCATCTGATTCTCGACCGACGCCATGTGGTCGAGCGTCCCGGCATTGTTGACGAGAATGTCCAGGCTGCCGAATTCTTTGACGACCTGATCGACGACGCTCTTGACCTGGTCACGGTTGGTGACGTCCATCTTGAGCGCCACCGAGCGGCGCCCCATCTCGCGAATATCGCTGGACGTCTTCTCCGAATAGACGCTTTTCTGCGACGCCATTAGCTGCGAAAGCGCGCTTTCCGAGGCCTCCGCCGCCTTCTCCAGCTCCGGATCGCTCTCGATCAGGATGTCGGTCACCACCACGTCGGCACCGGCGCGGGCCAGTGCCAGGCAGTCGGCGCGGCCCAGGCCCCGGGAGCCGCCCGTCACCAGGGCAACCTTCCCCTTCAGATCGATCATGGCTCAGCTAGCCTTCCGAATCTGGGGTTTGGGTTGCTCGCGGGTCAGCGGGCGCCGCTCGCCGGAGATCGCCCGCGAAATCACCAGCCGCTGGATCTCGGACGTCCCTTCCCAGATCTGGTAAATCTTGGCGTCGCGCATCCATTTCTCGACCGGGTACTCGCGGATATAACCGTAGCCGCCCAGCACCTGCACCGCGTCGAGCGTGACCTGCATGGCCATGTCGGCGGCAAAGGCTTTGGCCATGCTGCCCTCGGCCCGGGTAAAGAGCATGTCATGCTGTGCCATCCAGCCGGCGCGCCAGGTGAGCAGCCGAGCAGCATCGATGTTGATCGCCATGTCCGCCAGCTTGAAGCCGATGCCCTCGTGCTTGATGATCGGCTTGCCGAAGGCGACTCGCTGCTGGGCGTAATCGAGCGCAAACTCATAGGCCGCGCGCGCGATGCCGATTGACCCGGCGGCGACCGCAGGCCGCGAGTACTCGAGCATCTGCAACGCGCCGAGCGCGCCCGGTCCAGCGTCGGGATCACCGGGCTCACCGCCGAGCCGATTCTCGGTGGGAACGAAGCAGTCCTGCAGGATGACCTGCGCCGTGTGCGAAGCCCGCACTCCGAGCTTCTTTTCCTTCCGGCCCATGCTGAGGCCCTTATTGCCTTTCTCGACGACAAAGCCGGCGATGCCGGCGGCGCCGATGGTGGGGTCCGTGTTGGCAAAGATCACGTGCAGGTCGGCGATTCCCCCGTTGGTGATGAATTGCTTGGCGCCGTTGATCAGGTAGCCACCGTCGACTTTCTTTGCCGTGGTGGCGATCGCCATCGCGTCCGAACCCGTCCCGGGCTCGGTCAGTCCCATGGCGCCGACCACCGGCGTCTTCGCATTACAGAAGTCGCCAATCCAACGCCGCTTTTGCGCTTCGTTACCCATCGCCAGCACGGCCGCCGCCGCCAGGCCGGTCCCGGTAATCGCTACCGCGATCCCGGCGCATCCCCAGTGCAACTCCTCGGCGATCAGCATGTTGGAGATGATGTCGAGGCCGCCCCCGCCGTAGGCTTCGGGCATCACCGACACGGGGGTCAGGCCGACCTCGTGGGCTTTCTTGAGGACCGGCCAGGGGAATTCTTCGGTCTCGTCGTAGTGGGCGGCCACCGGGCGGATCTCTTTCTCGGCGAATTCATGGGCCAGCCCCTTGATGTCCTCTTGCTCAGGGGTCAACGTGAAGTCAAGTGGCATGGTTATCGCTCCTTTGTGTCGAGAATTCGGCCTCGGCCACACCTTTGTTCAGCACTTTCTCGCCGCGCTGGTTGGTTACGACCAGGTTGATGACGACGCGTCGGGTTTGCTCGTCTTTCGAGGCCACGCTCCCCGAACAGGTGACGTCGTCGCCGGGCAAGACCATACCGGCGAATCGTCCCTGGAGTCGTTTGAGCAGCGACCGGTCACCCAACCAGTCCGTCAGCATCTGGTTGGCGAACGCCATGGTCAGCATGCCGTGCGCGATCACCCCTGGCAGGCCCGCCGAGCGGGCGAAGGTCTCGTCCAGGTGGATCGGATTTCGATCACCTGAGGCCTCTGCGTACTGCCGGATCTGTTCCACGGTGATGTGCTTGGTCAACGACGGCAGCGCTTGACCGCTGTTGATGCTCTCGAAATCCTGGGCCGTCATGGTTTTCACGCCTTCCGAATGATGAACAGGGCCGTCGCATCGGAGACGGGACGGTCCTTCTCATCCCTCGCGCTCAGCTCAAAGGTGACCAGCTCCATGTCGCCGCGGGTGTTGATGGCGGTCAGACGGCCCGTCGTCCGCAGCCGATCACCGGCCCGGACCGGCCGCTGGAAGTTGAAGCGCTGCTCGCCATGGACCAGGTGGGCGACGTCGAGCGCCACTTCCTGGTCGGTCCAGAGCTGCCAGTAGGCGTCGAACCCGTACACCATGGCGTAGGTGGGCGGCGCGACCAACTCGCCAGCGTCGGCGACATCGCCAACCGCAGCCATGTAGTCCCGGATCGATTGCTCGGTCACCACAAACGGCTCCGTCTCGTAGCTGCGCCCGACCCAGCGTGCATCGGTCACTACTGCAGCAATCCCTGGAGCTTCATGGCCAGCCCCATGTCACCCTTGACCTTGAGTTTCTGTTGCATGAAGGCTTGCACCGGGTTGAGCTTGCCGGTGGCAATGTTCATCCAGTCGTCGGTCGATGCGATCAAGGTCGTGTTCGGGCTCTGGGCGGCGCCCGGAGATACGGTCGCCGCGCCATCCGCGATCTTCAGTGTCCAGGACTCGCCAGTCAGGTCGAACTGATACGTGGCGTTCAGCCCGGCGGCCTTTTCCGGCTTGGACTTGATCCGGTTTTCGATTTCGGAAAAAACCTCTTTGGCTTCAGGCATTGGGTTCTCCTTGTTCTTGTGATGGGCTTGGGATCGATGCCGCGCCATGAAGAAACAGGCTGGCGCATGCCTGCGCGAGGGAGGCGACGGTCATTGGCGGACTGCCCTGGCTCTGGTAATGCTTCCAGTAAGCGACCTGGGAGGCCATGCCGATCAGGGCCGCGGCGGCGACGGCCGGAAGGCGGACACCGAGCTCACCCAGGGTCGGCGCAAACCCGCCGGCCAGGGTCTCGTAGAGCTGCACCTGGCGGGCCTCGAAGCTCTCGTCGATGCCGAGGCCCTCGACGGTCAGGCGTCGCATCCAGTTCCGGTACTCGTCGTAGAACTCGAAATAGGCGGTGAGTCCGGCCGTGAGCCGTGAGGCCGGGTCCGACTGATTGCGAGTTGCCCAGTAGATGCGGCGCCGCAGCAGCGTCGCCATCTCCTCCTGGAGGGCGGCGAACACCGCCTTCTTGTCGCCGAAGTAGAGGTAGAACGCACCCTGGGAGAGGCCGGCCATCTGCACAATCGAGCTAACGGTGGCGGCGTGGTAGCCGTCACGCTCGAATACCCGGCGGGCCGCCTCGAGCAGCTCTCCGCGCCGCACCCACTGGCGCTCGGTGAGGGGGGATTCCGTCATCGGGCGGCTACTGACTGACACGTCAGTCATTAGCGTACCAGACATTCGGATCGCCGGTCTACTGGAGGATCACAACGAACCGCTCGACCATCCCGTCCGCACTGCTGTCCGAGGTGAGGATGAAGGCGCGCAGCGGCGTGAGGTTCTTGTCGGTCGTCAGATGCAGGCTCCCAACCGCGCTTCCCGCGGGCGCCGACTGGATCGCCTTGACGATCTTCGCGAGATCGAGGTAAACAACGGACGCCGGATTGGTCAGCGACGCCCCTGCGGCGCCGACGTAGGTGGCGTCGCGGGTGATCGCCGTGTGGTCCTTATGGGCGTCGATGATGGCCTTAAGCTCCGCGGGATTCGATGCCAGGACTCCCATCCCATCGAGGACCGCGAACGCCGGCAGGAAATGATCCTGCGGCCCAATCCCGGAAATGGGCATCGACGTGATCGTGACGCCGCGATACGTCGTGGTGGTGGGCCGGCTCGCCTGGCCTTGCCCGGCCAGCCCCAGGATGCCGGTGATAAAGCTGCGCATGCGGTTGGCGTCGTCGGTTCCGATCATGACGGCGCCGGCCGGGAAGAACGAGCGATCCAGCTCGGCTTCCACCGCGAAATCCCCGGTGAGGTGCGGCAGGATGCCCTGCGGGCCGGTCAATCCCACGCTATCGGTGGCCTGCCGGACCGACGGTTCGCTACCCGCCTGGTCCAACGCGGACTGAATGGTGCGGTCGAGGCTCGCAAAGGCGAAGAACGCATCGCTGGAACTGGGAATCCATCCGATCACGCCGGCCGCGTGGCCCGCATGCGTCAGCGCGCCGCGAGTTGACGCGCTCAGCTTGCCGGCGTCGAGCCGGACGGCCGCGTCGGCGACGATCCCGTCCGGTCGGGCAGAGAGCGCCAGCGCGGCGCCCTGGAACGCTTCGGCATCGCCAAGGCCCTTGATCCCGGCCAGATTGGCCGCCAGCGGGGTCGTCAGCTGGCTCTTGAGGTGGGAGACGACGGACTGGCCGTTGACATACACCAGAGCCAGCCGATCCGACGGCACCTTGGCGAGGGTCGCCTGGTAGTCAGCCGAATCAACCAGGCGAGCCGATCGGCCCTGGTCGGCGTCGATGATCTCGCGGATCAACGCCTCCGAGCTCGCGATGACGACGACATGGTCGACGATCGCGTACGCGCCCGCCTTCAGACTTCCGGTGGTCGGCTTCGTCGATATCGTCGGCGAGCCGACCGTGATGGTGATGCCACCGTAGGTCGTGTCACGCCAGACGTATTTCTTGCCCTGCGAGCCAGCGCGGAGTTTGGTCAGTGCCGCCACGGCCTTCGAGTCGTCCTTCGAGACGGCGAACAACGCCACCGGCGGATCAGCATTCCCCTGGGGAATCCGGACCGCCAGGCCGACCTGGGCGCCGAGCCAGGGCTGGATGTCGCCGCTGAACGTAATGCCGCTGTCTTTCAACGCCTTGTCGAGCTGCTCCCCCAGCTTCTGGTCCGTACTGGTGTCCGGGAAGCGATGGACCGCGCGGAGCAGGTTCACCTTCTGCGACAACGACGGGTCGAGGTTCGCCACCGCGTACACGTCCACCGTAGCGGGCACCATCTTCTCGACAGAGGTCCTCGGTGTGAGGACAAGCACCAGGGCGGCGGCCGCGGCGGCGCCAACCACCACCAGCCCGCCGGCCGGAATGAGAAGGCGCCGGTACCGGGCTAACCATGAACGGGTGGGCGGGGCAGCGGGCAGGCTGCCGCCGACTGGATCGAGCGCGCCACCTTCCGCATTGGTGGGGGGTTCGGGGAATTGCCCCGGGGTTGGGTCAATCTCGTGGTTCATCGCCGGGATGCCTCACAGCATCAACTCCGACGATCAGGTCAACTTGTCAGCTGCGCGCGCTCGTTGCCGGGGCGTTGCCGAAATGCAACCGGGCCAGGGCCGCCATCTCATCCGGCGAGAATCCGGTGCTCCGGCCGGCGGCATACTGCCGTTCCACCTCGCGATGAATGGCGACCACGCGCGGGTCGTCTTTGCGTACCTGGGCCGGCCCGCCCAGGCCCAGCGTCGTGTTCAGCCAGTAGGCGATCCCCGCCAGTCCCGAACGGTCGTTGACGGTGATCCCCAGCGGCCGGTCGAGGATGCGAGCGGTATCGAAGATGTTGTAGATCTCTTCGTTCTTGAGCAGCCCGTCGGCGTGGATGCCCGCGCTGGTGACGTTGAAGCCGGCGCCGGCAAAGGGGTGGTTGGCAGGAAGCGGCGTCCCGAGTTCATCACGGAAGTAGGCGGCGGCCCGGGTGATCGCGGTGGTGTCGACGCCGGTCGCATCACCGGTCAACCCGAGATAGTCGATGACGAGCGCTTCGAGCGGTGGATTGCCGGTCCGCTCGCCAAACCCGAACAGCGAGCCGTTCGCGGCGGCACAGCCGTAGAGCCAGGCGGCCATGGTGTTGACCTCGCCCCGGTGAAAGTCGTTGTGGCCGTGCCACTCGAGGTTCGCCGGGTCGACCCCCAGGGTGCGCGTGAAGAAATGCACGAGCCGCGGCACGCCGCGTGGGAGCGATGCTTCCGGCCATGGCAGACCGAATCCCATCGTGTCGCAGAGCCGGAATTTCACCGGGACTCCGGCCTGACGTCCCAGCTCCTGCAGCCTTGAGACCAGCGGCGCCACAAACCCGTCCAGGTCGGCACGAGTCAGGTCCTCGAGATGGCAGCGCGGTAAAAGGCCGGCATCGATCACCGCGCGGACCACCCTCGCATAGTCGTCGGCCGCCTCGCGTCGGGTCCGATGCATCTTCAAGAAGATGTGGTAGTCGGAGGCCGACACCAGGATCCCGGTCTCCTTTACGCCTGTGGCGACCACCGCCTTCAGGTCCTCGAGCGAGGCCCGCATCCAGGTTGTGACCTCAGGGCCAGGGCGCTGCTGGCACGCCGCGATCGCCTCGCGATCGAGTGGCGTGTAGGCGAAGAGCTCGGTCTGCCGGATCACGGGCCCGCCTAGCTGCGCCAGCAGGTCGTACAGATGAACGATCTGGTCGACGGTGTACGGAGCGCGCGCCTGTTGACCGTCGCGGAACGTCGTATCGGTGATCCAGATCTGCGCGGGCCTGGCCTGGGCGACGCCGGTTGGCTCAAAGCGGATCGGCGGGATCCGCGTGTAGGGAAACTCGTCGCGGAGCAGGTTGGGCTCCGCCGCATCCAGCATGGCCTCATTTTATCCATATATTGATTTGACTTGCAATATGTTGACTGGGATGCCGCGGCCGCGTAGGCTTGACGCAGGATGATCGAGATCCAGGGCGAGTCGTACCTGAGTGCCACCGAGGCCTGTGAGGCGCTCGGTGTGAAGCCGGCGACCCTCTACGCCTACGTCAGCCGGGGGGTGCTCAAGAGCTACCGCCAGGGGATCAAGCGGGAGCGCCTATACCGACGGGCCGACCTGCTTCGAGCGCTGCACCTACGTCCTTCCCGCGGCGCCCACCCTCTCCCCCACGCCGCCGACTGGATGGGCGATCCTTAGTTCTGCGTCAGACACGGACCTAGCGGAAGGTCGAGTACTCGATCTCCTTCTTCCGGTCGAACGCCTCTTCGCGGGTCGTAAATACCTGGAAGTGGCCGCGCCCGTGTAGCACGTAGATGCCGTCGACATCGTCGCGGGTGACCTTCAATTCGGGCAGGTCGATGTTGTACACCTGGCCCGAATCCGTCGCCCGGAGACGGGGGGTTGCCATGGGCGGATTGTATCGCCGCCGCCGGCGGGTTAGGCGACGGTGACCTCGTCCATCAGGTAGACATCCTGCACGGCGTTCAGCAGCTGGATGCCCTCGCTCATCGGACGCATGAAGGCCTTGCGCCCGGTGATCAACCCGGTGCCGCCCGCCCGCTTGTTGATCACTGCCGTCTTGACCGCTTCCTTCAGATCGCTTTCGCCGGAGGACGCTCCGCCGGAATTGATCAGCCCGCTGCGGCCCATGTAGCAGTTCGCCACCTGGTATCGGGTCAAATCGATCGGATGGTCGGTGGTCAACTTCTCGTAAACGGCCTTG
>Ga0209156_10000780_pt1 | contig 26894 bp, 22 predicted proteins | sample GraSoiAngelo_124_FD_185881 | JGI IMG/M metagenome (GOLD analysis project Ga0209156, IMG submission 185881) | Grasslands soil microbial communities from the Angelo Coastal Reserve, California, USA - 14_0927_05_20cm (SPAdes) (version 2) | ecosystem: Environmental > Terrestrial > Soil > Grasslands... | reverse complement strand
AGCGGCAGGTCTCCAACAACCTCTGCCGCCAACGACAGCGGCAGCTACAACCGCCATTAGCGTTGCCAGGTTACAAGCCGGATGAAGGAGGCAATTTCCAAATCGCACTCTGGTCATTTGGCGGTTTGGAAACCGCCGCTGCTTGAGATAGAAACGCCGCGCACAAAAACATCGCGCACCAGCGAAACTCCAAACCAATAGGCAAGCTCGCGATAATCTTCGCAATCGCAGATCGCAAAATTCGCAAGTTTGCCGACTTCCAATGAGCCTGTTTCGCCGACTTTATTCAAACTCGCGGCCGCATTAATGGTGGCCGCCGCGATGGCTTCCGCTGGGCTCATTCGCATTTGCGTAACCGCAAGTGAAAGCATCATCGGCATCGACGGGCCCGGTGACGAACCGGGATTGAAATCCGTCGCCAATACTACCGCCAGCCCGGCATCGATCATGGCGCGCGCGTCCGGATACTTTTTCGAACCAAGCGCGTAAGCCGACCCTGGCAGAAGAACTGGCTGGATGTTGGCTTTTGCCAGCGCGTTGATTCCATCGGCAGCAGTTTGCTCGAGATGATCTGCCGTCGCGGCTCCCAGTTCCGCCGCCAAGCGTGCGCCACCGCCGTTAGTCAATTGATCGACGTGCATCCGCAATTTCAATCCGTGCTGTTTCGCTGCGGTCAGAATGCGACGGGCCTCGTTGACATCGAAGTAGTCTCGCTCGCAAAAGATGTCGCAGTATTCTGCCACCTTCTCTCGTGCAATTCGTGGCAACATCTCTCCAATGATGAGAGAAATATAGCTGCCGTGATCCTCCCGAAATTCCGGTGGAAACGCATGCGCGCCCAGAAATGTCGGAACCGTCTCCAACGGCGTTTCCTTTCCGATGCGCTGGATTACCCGCAAAATTTTCAGTTCGTCTTCAAGCGTGAGTCCGTAGCCGGACTTTGCTTCCACCATTGTCGTTCCATTTTGCAAAAACCAGCTCGCGCGCTTTTTCGCGAGTGCAAAAAGTTCGTCCTCGCTGGCTGCGCGCGTTGCCTTCACAGTTGTCTGAATCCCGCCCCCGCGCTTTGCAATCTGTTCGTAAGTCTCACCCCGGGCCCGTGCTTCGTAATCGTCGAGGCGGCTACCAGCGAAAACCAGGTGCGTATGCGCGTCAATGAATCCTGGCAACACCACGCATCCACTCGCGTTGATGACCTCTGTCTCAGCGTCGCAGAGTTTCTCAATCTCGGTCGATTTGCCGACATGTGTGATCTTGCCGCCGGACGCCACAAAAGCCCCGCCGGGAATAATTGCTAGTTCGCTTAGCTCTTCCCCGCGCCGCGCCCGCGGTGGCCCGGTCAGCGTGACCAATTGCGACGCGTGAAGAAGAGCGAGGGAAGGCACGGTGGAGCGATAAAGGGTCGAACGGCTAAGCGTTAAATTGTTAGCTTGTTTGGAGGGTTCGTCCCACGCTTCGACGTTTCAACCGCCTCACCGAAACTTCTTTTCCACAATCTTACTAATTTCTTTGAATCGGGTTTCAGATTCGTCGCTGAATACCTGCACCTTGTTCAGAAAGGACGTCTTAATTTTTTCATCCTTCAGATTCGCCACATTAATTCTGACGTTCATCCCAGCTCCTTCGACACAAGCGCGCACCGCGAGAAGGCCAACGCCGACATCGGAAATAGAAGCTGGATTACCCCTGGCAGCCATTTCGGCCAGAAGGTCGTAGGCCTTCGACGCTGTCTGCATAACTCGCAGCGGCACCTCCGCCGCCAGCTTGTTGGCATTTTCGATCGCAGCCGAACGGGTTGACTTTTCCTTGGTGGAGCCTTTGGGCAGAGCAAATGCCGCCATCACCTCGTTGAAGGCGGCAGTGTCTTCGTCGACTAATAAAAGCATCTCATCCTTCATTTGCTGGGCTTTCACAGCCCAATCGCTGAAATATCTGAGTTTATCTTCCCATCCGCGTTTGCCGGCCGAGAGATTAGCGACCATTCCACCAAGAGAAATGCCCAGCGCCCCCATTAAGGCGGCGACAGAACCGCCACCGGGAGCCGGAGAATCGCTCAGGGTTTCGTTGCAGAATCGACGCAGATCCAACTTCACCAGGGATTTTTTCGGAGCAGCCGCTTCTACCTTTAGTTCGATAATTTTCTCTTTCGGATCGAACGGTTTCAACTCGTTCAAACCCATCGAGCGGATAGCAAGGTCAATCAGCTCTTCCTCCGCCGCGCCTTCAGACCAGTTTTGTTTCTGGAGAAAATGTCTTCCGGCATCAACCAGGCATTTCCTTGGGACCATGCCGACAATTTCCGACCCAGTCACGCGCAGGCCGCGTTTAGTGGCGGACTCATTGCAGGCGTCGAAGGCGGTATGGAGCGGTGTTTCATCAATATTTGTTAGATTCATCGAAACCTGTGCGATCCCGTACTCTTCCACATACCAGCCAATCGCTTTCACATGTTTTAGCATTCCCGGGATACGGATCGGTTCGCCCTTTTCGTCGACCATCGGATTTCCAGTGAGTGTGCCGTCCAGCGTCTTTACCCGGCCCATTTCTCGAACATCGAAAGCAACCGAATTCGCTCGCCTCACCGCTTTGGTGTTCAGGTTGACATTGTAAGCGATCAGGAACTCGCGCGCCCCAATCACGGTCGCGCCCGATTTAGCATTAAACTCGTTAGGCCCGAAATCTGGGTGCCAGTCCGCTTGCTTAATTTTGTCGAAAAAACCTTCGTATTCGCCCTCCCGGATGATGGCAAGATTTGCGCGCGATGGATTCTTCGCTGCTTTCTCGTAGAGATACACGGGGATTTTTAATTCGTCGCCGACACGTTTTGCCAATTCCTTTGCGCAAGCGATGGCTTCTTTCCAATTGACGTTGCTGATCGGAATAAACGGGCAAACATCGGTCGCTCCCATGCGCGGGTGCGCGCCCTTGTGTTTGCGCATATCAATCAATTCCGCCGCCTTTTGAATCCCGCGGAACGCGCTTTCCACCACCGCTTCCGGAGTGCCAACAAAGGTTACAACGGTACGGTTGGTCGTTGCGCCTGGATCAACATCGAGCAGCGACACTCCGTCGGCCGAGGCGATCGCGTCAGTAATTTGTCGGATAATGTCCGGATCGCGCCCTTCGGAGAAATTGGGAACACATTCGATTAGCTTCTGCATAGCGATGGGATTCCTAACAGGATTTACGCGATTAACCGGATTGCAAGGCTAGAGCGACGTTCGGGGGTCCAGCATTCGTCGGCAACGTGCCGACGAAAATGTGTTCGGCAGGCCGAACACCGCAGGGAAGCTGCCTGCGCTCCCCGCAAAACGGAGGGACGTGCTTCTGCGCATCTTATCACTCCGCAAGCACCTTATTCGTTAATCGTGCTGCTGTGGACGTAGAGGAATATCAATGTCGTTAGCGGCAGCAAATTCAATTGCGCGGGCGTAACCGGCATCGGCGTGGCGCAAAATCCCCATTCCCGGATCGCTGGTGAGGACGCGTTCGAGACGGCGTTTGGAATCATCGGTCCCGTCGGCAACAACGACCATCCCGGCGTGTTGCGAATAGCCAATACCGACTCCGCCGCCATTGTGAATTGAAATCCAGGAGGCGCCGGCAGCGGTATTGACGAGCGCGTTCAACAGCGGCCAATCGGCGATGGCATCGCTGCCGTCGAGCATTCCTTCGGTCTCACGAAAGGGCGAGGCGACCGAACCGGTATCGAGGTGATCTCGACCAATAACAATCGGCGCCTTCACTTCCCCGCGCCGCACCAGTTCATTAATAGCCGCACCAAACTCGGCGCGCTCACCATAACCGAGCCAGCAAATGCGCGCCGGCAATCCTTGAAAATGAATGCGCTCTTTCGCCAGTTTCATCCAGCGCGCCAGGATTGCGTTTTCCGGAAAAAGCTCGAGCGCGAGAGCGTCGGTTCGGGCGATGTCATCCGGATCGCCGCTGAGCGCGACCCATCGGAATGGTCCTTTTCCTTCGCAAAAGAGAGGGCGGATGTACTCGGGAACAAATCCGGGAATGTCGTACGCATCTTCGACGCCCGCCTTCTTCGCCTGGGTTCGAATGTTATTCCCGTAATCAAAGGTAATGGCGCCGCGTTTCTGTAATTCCAACATCGCGCGGACATGGTCAGCCATTGCTTGCATCGAGCGCTTGACATATTTCTCCGGATTCTTTGTCCGCAGTGCGATGGCTTCGGCTAACGAGATTTGATTTGGCACGTACCCGTTGAGGGCATCGTGCGCGCTGGTTTGATCGGTCAACAAATCGGGAACGAAATTTCGCTTCACCATTTCCGGGAGCACATCAGCGCAATTGCCAACCAGACCGACCGAGACTGCGCGCTTTGCCTTTCGCGCTTCGTCGACCAACTGCAATGCCTGATCGAGCGATTTCGCCATGTGATCGCAATAGCCGGTAGCGAGCCGTTTCTCGATTCGCGTCGGATCTACTTCCACCCCGATGAAGCAAGCGCCATTCATGGTCGCGGCCAGCGGTTGCGCGCCGCCCATTCCACCGAGCCCGCCGCTGACGATGAGTTTACCCGCGAGATTTCCGTCGAAATGTTTCTCCCCGGCCGCGCCAAAGGTTTCGAATGTGCCCTGCACAATTCCCTGGCTGCCGATATAGATCCAGGAACCGGCCGTCATCTGTCCATACATCGTTAGCCCGAGTCGTTCGAGTTTGTTGAACTGTTCGTAGTTCGACCAATGACCAACGAGATTGGAATTCGCGATCAATATTCGCGGCGCTTCATCGTGGGTGCGGAATTTGCCGACCGGCTTACCAGATTGAACGAGCAGCGTCTCGTCGTTTTCAAGCCCGCGCAAAGAACGGACAATGGCGTCGAAACATTCCCAACTTCGCGCCGCCCGACCAGTGCCGCCATAAACAATTAATCGCTCCGGCGCTTCGGCGACTTCCGGATCGAGATTGTTCATCAGCATGCGTAAGGCCGCTTCCTGGTGCCAGCCTTTGCAACTGCGCTCTGCCCCGCGTGGCGCGCGAATTGACCGTTTCCCGCTCATAACTTCTCGTGTTCGCTATCAAACTCTCCGGCGCGAATTGCTCTCGCGATGGCGGCAATGTCCGGCGCGAGGGCGCGGTCTTCCAGCAGGGGTTCCGCATATTTCCGGACAGTGGCGTAGGCGCGTTCCACCCCGGCACCGCCCTTCAATGGTCGCCGGTGCTCGAGCGCTTCCGCAGCCGCCAGCAATTCGATGGCAAGCAAGTTTTCTGCATTTTCCACGATCGATCGCAATTTGACCGCAGACGTCATCCCCATCGAAACATGATCCTCTTTCCCGGCGGAGGTCGGGACGTTGTCGATGCTGGCGGGATGCGCCAGCACTTTCGCTTCGTTCAAAAGCGAGGCCGCCGCGACCTGCGCGATCATCATGCCGGAATGCAAGCCGGGCTTTCGCGCGAGAAAGGCCGGCAAACCGTAACTCAAGTCGGGATTGACCATGCGCTCGATTCGTCGCTCGCTGATGCTCATCAAATCCGTCAGCGCAATGGCGGCAAAATCGAGTGCGTGCGCCAGTGGCGCGCCGTGAAAATTTCCGCCCGAAATGACATCCCCGCTGTCGGGAAACACCAGGGGATTGTCGGTCGCGCCCGCGCTCTCGATTTCCAGAATCTTTTCCACATACCCTAAAGCATCGCGCGCGGCGCCGTGCACCTGCGGAATGCAGCGAATACTGTAAGCATCCTGCACCCGCGGATCATTTTCGCGATGCGATTCGCGGATTTCGCTTTGCTGAACCAATGCACGCACGTGTTCTGCGACCGCAATCTGCCCGGGATGAGGTCGCGCCTTTTGAATCCGCGGATCGAAGGCGCGCGGTGTTCCCATCAAACCTTCCAGGGTCATTGCGCCAGCTACATCGGCCACGCGCGCGAGACGTTTGGCGCGAAAGAGTGCGAGGCCGCCGACGCTGTGCATTGCCTGAGTGCCGTTCAATAAGGCGAGACCATCTTTTGCTTCCAGCACAATAGGACTGAGCCCTGCGCGCGCGAGCGCGTCGGCTGAAGCCAGACGTTCATTTTCAAAGAACGATTCGCCTTCACCGATCAACGCCAGGGCCAGATGCGCAAGGGGAGCGAGATCGCCGCTGGCACCGACGGATCCTTTCTCGGGAACCACCGGATAAACGCCGCGATTTAGCATTTGGCAAAGGAACTCGACCACCTCGAGTCGCACGCCGCTGAAACCAAGCGCGAGCACATTGGCGCGCAGGAAAATCATCGCGCGCACTTCCGGAATCGAAAGCGGTTGGCCGACGCCGCAGGAATGGCTGCGGACAAGATTGAGCTGCAACTGGCGGAGCGCATCCGGCTCAATTTTGACATCGGAAAGTTTGCCGAAACCGGTGCTGATCCCATAGATGACCTGGCCCTCCTCGAGAATTTTTTCGACAACCGCGCGCGATTTGTGAATTCGATCCAGCGATTCGTCATTTAACTTGATGCGCTCGCTTCCAGTCGCGACTGCGTTTAGTTGCGCGAGTGAAATCGGGCGGCCAGAAATTTCCACAGCGCGATTTTAGCTGCTTGATCGCAAAATGACAAAGCGTGGCGGTGGATCGGATGATTCTGGGGAGGGAAATGCTTCTGGACATCGGGGACGAGAAGAGGCTCGTCTCCCCGAAGAAATTGGGAGCGCACCCAAAAAAGAAAAAGGCCAGGTCGCTAGCGACCTGGCCTTTACGTTAAAGCTGTCCGCAGGTGGAAGCTTATTTCGAGTACGTACGCGTCGAAGCCGCCGTCGTCCCCGTGGACATTGATTCTTTTTTTTGGGCACAAGCACCCAAGCTTAAGGCGCTGGCCAAAACGGTCACGATCATGATTGCTTTTAAAACTCTCATTCTGTTTCTCACCCCTTTCGTAGCTGGTTGCTTTGAGCTTTATATTAGCGAAAGCAAACCGCGCAACGATTTTTCTCCGTCGCCCACGATAACCCGCTAAATCATTCCCTGATTGTTACCGGCGTGTCCACATCCACTAGATCATAGAGCTCGATGACATCTGCATTTCGCATTCGGATACATCCGTGGCTGTCGGGCATGCCGATTTTGTCCTCGTGCTTTGTCCCGTGAATGTAAATAAAACGATCACGGGTATTGGCGTTGTGCCCTTCCAGACCATCGAGCCAGAGAATGCGAGACAAGACCAGATCTTGTGTCGGCGGCAAAGGATCGTCCGGTTTGAGCGGAACGCGACCGACGAAAATCGTGCCGGGAGACATGGACTCTCCAATTTTATCGCTAACGCGAAACTGACCCAGCGGCGTTTTATTGCTGCCTTCTTCGCTCCCGAGCCCAAACCGCGAAGTGGACACCGGATAACGGCGGATAATTTTGCGGCCCCGCCGCAATTTCAATTCCTGCTTGCGCACAGAAACGTGAATATGAAGCGGAGATTTTTGCATCGTGCCGTCGCTGCCCTAAAATGCGCCTGGGGATGAGCAAACATTATCACATCGCGGTAGTGGGAGCGACCGGCGCGGTTGGCGTTGAAATGTTTCGGGTGCTGGAGCGGCGCGGCTTTCCGGTGGCTTCAATTCGTGCCTTCGGTTCCAAGCGTTCAGCCGGCAAATCCGCCTTATTTCGCGATGAAAAGATTCCGGTCGCGGAACTGGCGCGCGAATCCTTTCGAGGAATTGATCTCGCGCTGTTCAGTGCGGGCACGGCCGTCGCGCGAGAATTCGCTCCGATCGCCCGCGACGCCGGCGCGATTGTGATCGATAACTCTTCGACCTTTCGAATGGAGCCGGAGGTGCCGCTGGTCATTCCCGAAATCAATGGCGCTGACGCGAAACTCCACCGCGGAATCATCGCCAATCCGAATTGTACTACTGCGGTCGCACTGATGGCGATTTATCCGCTGCATTGCGTTTTCCATGTGCGACGCGTTTTTGCCGCGAGCTATCAAGCAGTTTCCGGCAGCGGCGCGCGCGCGATTGCCGAGTTGGAGCAGCAGGTCCGCGCCGCTTCCGAAGGTCAGCCGGCGCGTCCGGAGGTTTATCCGCACCCTATCGCCTTCAATGTACTCCCCCAAGTCGATGCATTTCTCGAAAGCGGTTACACCAAAGAAGAAATGAAAATGCAGAACGAAGGCCGTCGTATCATGCATCACCCCGAATTTTGCGCGTCGGTCACGTGCGTTCGTGTTCCGGTTTATCGCGCGCACTCGGTCGCGATCAGCGCGGAATTCACCGAACCAGTTTCGGTGGAACGGGCGCGGGAGATTTTAGCGAAGGCACCCGGTTTGGAGCTGGTTGATGAGCCGACGCGAAATCGGTATCCGATGCCGCTTCATGTTGCCGGGAAAGACAATTGTGAGGTAGGTCGGGTGCGGCGCGATTGCGCGTTTGAAAATGGACTCGCCTTCTGGGTTTCGGGCGATCAATTGTTGAAGGGCGCGGCACTCAATGCGGTGCAAATCGCGGAGCTCTTGTAGACGTTCTTGCTCCCCGGGAACAAGGAACACAGACTTTCCAGTCTGTGCGCCCAGCGAAATTTCACTCCGCTGACGGAGCCGGCTCGGGGTGGGTTGCCGAGGCAGGGGGTTAAAAACCCGCTGAGCGCACGGGCCGCGGGCCCGTGTTCCAAGCTGCCGAAAAGCGCAGGCAACCTGCGCTCCCAAGCAAAAGAAACGGCCCCGGGAATACCGGGGCCGTGCTAAACCTAATTCTTGTTAGTTACTGCGGTGATGGAGTTGGGGAGGTTTGCTCTTTCTTTCCTTTGCCCTTACTCTGGCCGCCACCTTGCTGTCCGCCCTGTTGGCCATATTGTGTACCCTGAGGCGGACCCTGGGATTGAATCTGCTCGCGACGTTTGCCACCGCCGCCGCCTTGCTGTCCACCACCCTGTCCGCCCTGTTGGCCGTACTGTCCCCCTTGCGGCTGACCTTGGGATTGAATCTGCTCGCGACGCTTGCCCCCACCGCCAACATTCTGCGACCCGGGCTGGACGTTTTCTTCATGCCGATTTTCCTTATGTTTGCCGCCTTCGGGACTGTTTTGGCTTTGCAGATTGGCGTTCGGATTTTGTGGAGTCATCGGTCCGCCAAGACCAGGCGTTTGTTCGCCCTTTTCCCTATGTCCCTTGTTCTTACCCTTGCCCTGCTCGGAAGCCTCCGCAGGTGAAGAGCCACCTGAAGTGCCTGGCTCATTTTCAAATCTCTGACCTCTGCCCTTCTTACCCTTGCCTTGCTCCATGGATTCTGCCGGTGAAGTACCAACGGACGCGCCGGGTTCCTTCTCCAATCTCTGGCCTTTGTGCTTACCTTTGTCTTGTTCGAAAGATTCTACCGGTGAGGAGCCCGGCGTCACCGCAGTGCCGGGTGCGTTCTCGACCATGTGGCCCTTTCCTTTTTTGCCGTGCCCCTGTTCGAACGGCATAGCCGTTGACGCTGGCGAAATTCCAGGCGCAACAGAGGCAGCAGCCTGATTCTCAAGTTGTTCGCCTTTGTGCTTACCTTTCCCCTTTTCGAAGGGGGAAGCACCAGGTGAAGCGAGGGCATTTACATTGGCACCAGCGTTGGGTTGAATATTGGGCTGGGGAACGTTTTGCGAGTTTTCAGTTTTAAATTTCTGTTCCAGTTTCGCCTTGGTGTTCGGATCGGAAATATTCGCCCAACCCTTTTCAACTTTGGGTTGATCAATCTTTGCTTTTACCGTTCTCGGGGCAATTTGCGCATTGGCTTTCTGCAACTTCATTGGCGCCGCAAGAACGAGTTTGTCGCCCTGAACTTTGGTGACATTTCCCGCCTTCACCGCCTGCAGCGGATCGACATTGGTGCGTTCGAGTTTCAACCGCTGAATCGGTCGAGTCGAATATCTGCTTAAGACGGCATAGTCCGGCCCGTAATTGTAAACGACGGAATTGTTATAGGTGATGTTCGTCACATTCACCGTGTTGTTGATGTAAACGACGTTCTGATTGTAATCATAGAAGTGACCACGTAGCACCGGCTCGCCGATGAAGCGCACATCGATGAAATTGTAATAGGCCGGACCGATACCGAAATCGACATCGACATGTCCAGTGATCGGCCGACTTTCATAAACGACTTCGCCGCGGCCTTCCGGAGGCAACGGAGCCCAGCCGATATAATTTCCGCCGGTCCGCCATGAAACCCAGGCCGGTCCCCATTCATAGCCGGGAACCCAGCACCAACCATAATCCTCCAGTCGGACCCAGCGGCCATAGTGGTAGGTGGCCCAGCCGAAATCTTCATACGATACCCAGGTCCAGCCGACATCGGTGTAAGCCCAATAGCCATCCGTGTACGGTCGCCATTCTGCACTGGTCGCAGCATCAGGCTGCCAGACATAGCCATAATCGGCCACTTGGTACCAGTTACCGCCATTCAAATTGTCGTAAAAAAAGTTAACCGAGACATCCGCGCCGCCCGATTGGAACACCGTCAACGCGAACGCACATACCGCTGAAAATATTAAAAAACGCTTCATAAGGTTATTCAGTGTTACGGCGTTTTAGACTTCCACGCCCATAGGTTTATTCACTGGGGATTCGAAGGCGAGGAGAGTGGCAAGCGTATGTCAGGCTTAAATCCGTCATTCGAACGGGGCGCAGGCTTCCAGCCTGTGGGGCAACCGGACGTCTCGCTTGGTTAATCTTTCAAAGCAGGCTGGAAGCCACGCTGGCCCCACAGGCAGGATGCCTGCGCCAGGCTTGCGATTCCGTCTCTCGCCTTAGCGCGGCCGCACCACGATAAATGAGCGAACACGATGTCGGCACACGGAAAACACGTGCGTGCTGTCTGGGTCGAGGCCAGCAACAAGTTGGTTGAATTCGCTCACCGAAGTCACTGGCTGCTGATCGATTTCTTCGATGACATCTCCGCGCTGCAATTCCGCCAAATCTGCCGCATCAACGACAACCCCGCGCACGCCCGTCGGCAAATCAAGGCGTCTAGCCAAATCGGCCGTCAATTCACCAACGCGAATCGAGCCCAGCGGGTTCGTATTGCTTTGATCTTCATCCTGGTTCGTATCGGGCGCATTTGGCTGCGGTAAAGGATTGCTCGGATTCGGTTGTCCCGGCCGTGGAATGGCACGCGCGGTTTGAATATCCGGCGGCTGCTCCCGAAGTTCCGCCGACACCTTGAGCGGCTTGCCGTCGCGCATTACTTCGAGATCGATCTTCTTGTTTAACTCCGCTTGCGCAACCAGAGACCGAAGCTCCGGGAAATTCTTAACGTCGCGTCCGTTGAACTTGCGGATGACATCGCCCTTTTGTAAATGCGCGTCCGCCGCCGGCGATCCCGGGAGGACATCTCCCACGACCACGCCATCGCCATTTGAAGCCAGGCTCTGTGCGTTCACCTGCGCCTGGATTCCGAGGTAACCCCGGATAATTCGCCCCTTCTTGAGCAGGCTTTCGAGCGCGACTTTCACCGTGTTTGATGGAATGGCGAAGCCAATCCCCTGCGACCCGCCGGTGCGCGAGATGATCGCAGTATTAATTCCGATCACTTCACCACTGAGGTTAATCAATGGCCCGCCGCTGTTTCCCGGATTGATGGCGGCATCGGTTTGCAGAAAATCACCGAAGCCATCGACACGATTCGGGCGTCCCTTCGAGCTGATGATTCCCTCCGTCACGGTTTCCTCGAAGCCGAATGGATTGCCGATCGCGAGCACCATATCACCCGCCTGCACGGCATCAGAATCGCCCAACTTTAACGCCTTTACCCCCGGCTCATCGATTTTTAGAACTGCGAGATCGACCTGGGTATCGCTCCCAATGAGTCGGGCCTTTTTGGTGCGGCCATCCGACAGTTGCACTTCAATGTCATCCACCTGATCGACCACGTGACTATTGGTAATGATGTGACCTTCATTGGTCACGATCACGCCGGAACCGAGTGAATTTTGCACCATTGCTTCCTCATTCGGATTGCGGAACTGGCGCGGGTTGCGGAAAAAAAACTCAAATGGATCGAGCGCGTATTGCCGGCGCACCGCGATTTTTTTCGATGTCTTCACGCTGACCACCGATGGAATGACATTTGAGACCAGAGTGCGGCGCTCGCGATTGAACTCCTCCAGCGTGCCAATCTCTTTGCGGTCAACCGGCGGTGCCGTGGCGAGCGAATATTTCTCCGGCGTTGTAGTGGGCCTGACCAGCCCGCCATGCTTCATTCGGTAATCGTAAAGGAGCGAAATCCCGAGGCTGACCAACACCACGAAAACCAGAAATTTAAGAAAGTTTTTCATCAGCTAACGTGAGAGAAAGTTTGTCCCTGTCTTTCGACAATCAAGTCGCGGAAACGTTGATTCTCCGGGCCGTCCAGTCCCGGATCGTTTTCTAACAATTCCAAGGCTGCCTGACGTGCCTTCCGCATCAAAGCGGCGTCCCGCCTAAGATCCCCCAATTTTAGTTCCGGCAACCCGCTTTGCGCTGTGCCAAGCAAATCGCCCGGTCCGCGCAGCTCCCAGTCCGCCTCGGCAATCTCAAAGCCATTGGTTGTTTTCTCCAGCACCGCCAACTTCGTTATCGTCTCAGTGGATTTGTCTGAAGTGACCAGCCAGCAGTGCGACGTGTGCGCGCCGCGACCGATTCGGCCGCGCAATTGATGCAACTGCGAGAGTCCGAATCGCTCGGCATTTTCAATCAGCATGACCGTGGCATTAGGAATGTCGACGCCCACCTCGATTACGGTCGTGCTGATCAACGCTTGCGTTTCTCCGGCGCGGAACCTTTGCATGATCGATTGCTTGTCGGGTGAGGCGATTCGTCCATGTAACAATTCGCAGCGAAACGGTCGCAGCCGTTCCTGCCAAGTCTCGAACTCTTTCGCGGCGGCTTTGGCCTCCAGCTTTTCACTCTCATCGATTAACGGATAGACGATGTAAGCCTGTCGTCCGTCGCGCAATTGTTCACGCAAGAACACGATCGCTTCCCCTAGTTTATCGCCCGTGACCACGTGCGTGACAATTTTAGCCCGGCCGCGCGGCATCTCTTCAATCGTCGAAATTTCAAGGTCGCCGTAAATAGTCATCGTTAACGTCCGTGGAATTGGAGTCGCGGTCATAACGAGAACATCAGGGGCCGGTTCGCGCGAGGTAAGTTTGGCCCGCTGTGCCACCCCGAACTTGTGCTGCTCGTCGATCACGGCGAGACCGAGATTGGTGAAGCTTACGTTGTCATAGAGCAGGGCATGGGTGCCGACGATGATTTGGGGGGCGTTTTTGTTCCCAGCTTCTTCTGTTGGGGAGCGCAGGCTGCCAGCCTGCCGTTCGCGGCAGCTTGCCGCGAACTCCTCCGGTTTTGATCTCGGGTACCAAACCCATGGATAATCGTCTGTTGGCTTTGCGATCCCGGCATCCCACGGATTCCGCATTATGTATTCAAATTTCTCCTGTAGATCGCTCTCCGATCGAATCATTCGGTCAAACGATTCCGATTCCCAGACAGGTTCATTGACCTTTTCAATTTTGTTAATTCGATTTGCCGTAAACGATTTAATGCTGTGGAGTATTTTAGAGAGCGAAAAGAAGGTCGAATTCCCCGATTCGTTCTGGCGTTCAACCATCGGTTCTAATAGGAGATGTACGTGATCCGGCATTACGCAGGCCGCGAAAAGCTCGTAACGCCGCCCATCCCAGCGCCGGATTGATTCTATTACGACGTCCCGCGCTCTTTCTGAGAGAGTGCGACGGTTTCTTGTACTAAACGTAATTGCGTACTTCATCCACGGGCGTTCGAAATGCGGGAGTCGCCGATGATGATATCGCGGCTCGGCAATTCCGGAGGTGCTTGTGTCCGGCAAGCTGCCGGACACGGCAGGCTGGCAGCCTGCGCTCCCCAACCGCTGCGCAAACAACGGCATCGGTGCGTTATCTTCCTGTCGTGCTCCGGTGCGGAGCGCGATTCGAATTCCGAGCGGATCGAGCCAACTGCGCAAAACCGCGTAATGTTGCTCCGCCAGAATCTGCGTCGGCGCCATCAGGGCAGCTTGCGATCCGGACTCGACCGCGAGCAACATTGCGGCGATGGCTACGACCGTTTTCCCGGAGCCAACGTCGCCTTGTAGCAAACGATTCATCGGCGACGCCATCTGTAGATCGTGCTTAACCTCCTTAAGGACCCGCTGCTGCGCACCGGTAAAAACGAATGGAAGTGCGGCAATGAATTGTTCCGTTAACAAACCGCGGCTTGGATGACGACAACCGATCCGCGCGGAATTTTGCGCGCGCGCGGACGCGATCTGCATCTGCATCCGGAAAAATTCACCCAGCACCAGATGATCGCGCACTTTGCGCAACTGTTCGCCATTTTCCGGAAAATGAATTTTGCGAAGTGCGTTTTCATCCTCCCCGTTACTTAAGGACGCAGGCAGCGGGACCTCGGCTGATGCGCCTGAGACCTGTTCAAGCAACCGGAAAATCAATCCTCGGAGGACCCGCTGCGATAAACCTTCCGTCGCTGGATAGATTGGGGTGATGCGACGAAAATGAATCAAAATCTCTTCGTCGTCTTCAATTACCTCAAATTCTGGATGATCGATAAGCAAACGCGGGCCTTTGCGCTTGACGCGACCGAACACAACCAGCCGTTGCCCGGTCGCAATCATCTTTTGGATGTAATGCAGATTAAACCAGCGGCAGGTCAGTGGTTGGCTTAGCGCATGCGCGCCACTTTCCTCCAGCACTGCTTCAAAAATTTTGCGCCCGCCGAAACGCATCAGTCGCGTCTTTACGACTTCGCCGCACAAACAAACCGGGACGGTGGTTTCTTCCCGCGGAAACCCGCGAAACTCCCGCCGATCTTCGTGCCGGCGCGGATAATGGGTGAGCAAATCGCCGACGGTCTCGAGCGCGAGCCGGCGCAAAGCGAGGATGCGCGGCCGTGGAATCCAGCTCAATTCTTCCAGTGAAGTATCGAGGTCCATCAATCTAACAAGGCCGCGCTGCGCAGCGCTTTGACGTGCAGATCGATTCGGGTCTCACCTTCGTAAACATTGGTGTGGATGTGAAAAGCGACGTCCCAGGGCGCCGGCGGCAGCTCGGACGCCGCGCCGTCAAAAAAGATCGCGCGGCGATGCCAATTTCGCTGTCGTAGCCGGAGCTCGAGATGGCGTTCCCCCACCACCCGCGGTGCGCACGCCGCTTCCACCGCCAACGAGACAAAGGTCGGCTGCGGATTTCCATTACCGAATGGTTGCAACATTTCGTGCCAATGCAGCAAATCGAAGTTGATCTCCGCCAGCCCGATTTCAGCGTCGAGGTGTAAGCGTGGAGTAAGCCCTTCGTCAGTTAATTGCCGGCGCACCGCATCCAAAAACTGCTCGCGAAATTTCGACAGATTTTCTTCGCGTAAACTCACCCCTGCCGCCATTTCGTGGCCACCAAATTTTTCCAGCGCTCCGCTGCATTCACCGAGGGCCCGCACGATCGAACAACCCTCGATACTGCGCCCGCTTCCTTTTCCAGCTCCGCTCTCATCAAACCCGATGACGATCGTCGGCCTATAATATTTTTTTGAGATGCGCGAAGCCACAATCCCGAGAACGCCCGGATGCCAGCCACGCGCGCCTAAGACGATTCCGGCATCCCGTGAGGCATCAAAATTTTTTGCGAGTTCCTCTTCCGCCTTTTGCAGAATCTGTTTTTCAACTTCCTGGCGTTCCCGGTTCTGAGCGTCCAGTTCGCGCGCGAGTTCCCCGGCTTCGATCGGGCTCTCCGTTATCAACAAACGCAGCGCTTTCTCTGCCGTGGCCAGCCGGCCGGCCGCATTCAAGCGCGGACCGAGTCGAAAGCCGATGTCGTCTGGCATAACTGGCTGCTTTACCCCGGCGACCTCCATTAGCTTCGCAATTCCGGGGCGCCGCGCTCGTTCGATCATGGTCGAGCCGCTTCTGACAAAGACTCGATTATCACCATGCAAGGGAACAATGTCTGCGACAGTGCCGAGTGCGACGAGGTCAAGTGCGGTTTTCAGATCAAAATCGATGCGTCGTGTTTTTAAGAGGGCGTGGCAAAGTTTAAAGGTCAGCCCGACACTACAAAGATAATCGAACCCGGAATTCGTCGTCTTCGGATTCACCAGCAGGCAATCGGGCAGTTCTGATTTGGGTTCATGATGGTCGAGAACGATGACATCGATCCCCGCTCCTTTAATCGAATCGATTTCAGCAAGTGAGGACGTCCCACAATCAATCGCGACAAGGAGTTCCGGATTATGCTGGCGGAGACAGCGCGCAACTCCTTCCGCGCTGAGACCGTAGCCCTCTTCCATTCGAAGGGGCAAAAAAAGTGCCGGCTCGTTCCCGTAGGCACGCAGAACTTCGGACAAAAGCGCAAGGGAGGTTACGCCGTCGACATCGTAATCGCCGAATACGACCACACGTTGACGGTGATCGATCGCGTGAAAAATTCGCTCAACCGCATCATCCATTCCACCGATCAAGAAGGGGTCGGCCAGAGCAGCGAGCCGCGGATTTAGAAATGCAAGAACATCGTCGGCGCACTTAAAGCCGCGACGCTCAAGGAGGCGTGCGATGCAGTCGGAGCTGCAAAGGTCCGGCCACCGGATTCCATTTTTGGCCGGCGCGACATCACGCGCCAAAATCCACCGAGGTTGCATCGATTATTTTATGCGCAGGTGAACCGCTGACAACCTCACGGAATTTCCCCCAGCATCTCTCACGCGCTCAACTGAGTTCGTCGATCAGGCGCTGCTTACGCGGCGCGAGGTGTTTGATTTTCTGTCATCCCGAGTCGCGCAGGCGGCGAGGGACCTTTCGTAGCTCGGTAACACAACTCTCGAGAGATCATTCGTCGTTTTCGCGACTGATGATGACACTGTTCTTATCATTTCATTTTCCAAGCGAGCATTTGCGCATCGAAAGGCGCGTGCACTTTCGCGTCGTTATCAAAGTAAACGAATAAATCACGCGGCTCCGATTTTGTTTTGGCAGCGACGAGTGCCGCATCCGTCGGTTGCTTTCCTTTGTGCCACAGCTTCAATCGCGCCGCCCACCAATCGAGCGCGCGGTCACTGTAGCCGCTGGTATAGAGTTGGGTATCGCCATGCAAGCGGCAATAAACGAAATCCGCGGTCAAATCTTCCGCGTAAGGCCATTTTCCGGCCGTATCGGCAAAAACGAAGGCGAGATTGAACTCCCGCAGTAGCTCGAAAAAATCAGGGACCAGAAAACTGGCGTGCCGAATTTCCACGCAATAACGCAGCGCCCGGTCGCACTTTACTTTCAGCCAGGCGCGCGCCTTTAACTTCGAGTCATGCCGACGACCGAGGAGCGCCGCTTCCCTCGTCGTCTTCGGCAGCAATTGAAAAAACTCCCGGAAGCGTTTTTCGTTCCAACCAAAGTTTGGTGGAAATTGCCAGAGAATCGGCCCCAGTTTTTCCTCGAGCGCGAGAATGCCGGAAGCAAAGAAATTTGCCAGCGGCACTTCAATCTCGCGCAATTTTTTCATGTGGGTGATGAAACGGGCGCCTTTGACGCTGAAGAGAAAATTTTCCGGCGTTTCCTCGTACCAGCGCCGATAGCTCGTTGGTCGTTTCAGCGAATAGAACGATCCATTGATCTCAATCGAATTGAACGCGCGCGAGGCGAATTCCAGTTCGCGACGATGGGGCAATCCTTTTGGATAAAAGATGCCGCGCCAGCCGGCATAATTCCAACCGGAAATGCCAATGCGAACTTCGCCTTTCACACCAGATTCAACCGCAATTCTGGAGCGACATCGATTTTGTTCAGCAGACAACGACGATGAAATTCGCGCAAACCCGCTTTCTCGCGCTCACCGAAATCAAAGAGAAGGTGCTCCCGATAATATTTCCGGCAAAATGCCGGCGAGACTTCCGATTGAGAACGAGCGAGCTCATCGATGCTGGCGACGTTGCGCTTACGAAGTGCACGCAGTTTATCTGCGATCTCTTTCGCGTTTTCGATTTCCGGACGAATCAACCAGACGGCAAAGACAAATGGAAGGGATGTGATCTTAGTCCAGGTATCCGCCAGGTCCCAATAGTGATAGTGCTCGCGATGCTTTGCGCGAAAACGAATTGCCTGATCACCGATGAGGAGGCGGAACACAGGCCGTTGGCCTGTGCGCCCAGCGGAGATTTTGTCCGCTGTCCCGGTTTCAGTGGAGCCCTCCACTGCTACCGATTCAGCGGAGTGCAACTCCGCTGGGCGCACAGACTGCAAGTCCGTGTTCCGTAGCCTTTCCTCGAGCGAGAGAATGAATGCGCCGACGGGCAAATGCGCTTTCTCCGGATTGCGGGCGATGTAGTTCCGGCATTTTAGGAGCGCATCCCAATCGCGTACGATTCGGTCGAAACTCTCCTCCATCCAGACGGTCCCGCTACGTCCGACCGCCTTGTTAATTTGGCGCGCGCTATAACTTTTCCACGAGCGTAAAATCTCTTTGAGGGAGTGGCCCGGCAACGGCTGCACAAGCGCATGCACGTGATTCGGCATGACGACGAACGTGTCGAGATGATAGCGATGTGAATCAAAATGGCGCAAAGCTTCGGCCACGATCGCTGATGCCTTTGGCTGCCGCAGAAGACAACTCCCATGCCCTTGATCGAGCCAATCCTCCCGGACTTGAAGGAACCGCCTCCGATATTCCTTTCTGCCTTCATCATCCAAAGGTTCAGGATGAAACCGGCGCCAGTTCTGCAATTCGTTCCGCCATTCGCTGGCTAACGATGCCGGAACCGCGTCCGCCAAGCGAAAGGTGACGAAATAGGTCGCACCAACTTGTTCCCAATGGGGAAGGTTGCGACGGCTGCGTTGCAGATCGCCATGTTCATCGAAGGTATGGAACACGGGCCTTTGGCCTGTGCGCGCAGCGGATATTTTGTCCGCTGTCCCGGTTTCAGTGGAGCCCTCCACTGCTACCGATTCAGCGGAGTGCAACTCCGCTGGGCGCACAGACTCCAAGTTTGTGTTCCGTACCAGACGCGGGTGCAAGCCGCGCTGACTGAGGAGGCATCGCAGTAGTGCGACGGATGTTTCTGAGGCAGGGTCAATCTTAATTTCCTCCGCGCAGGAGAAATCTTCATTGTGCGCGACGATGACACTGTAGACGGCGCCATGAGCGGAAATCGAAACGGCGTCAACGATTCGGTAAATCGGCCGCTGCAAGTATTCCAAGCTGGAAACAAGTGCGACGCCGAGCTCTGCACGCTCGAGTTTCCGACAAAGGGCGGCCGGATGATCAAAATCAACCGCTCCGGACCAGCCGTGAATGAGCGGGCGAGCATTAAGATATTTAACGCAGCCAATGCGCAACATTTGTCGCGGGTGAAAGGCGGTTGCGCCCTAACTAGACGAAGGCGAGTTCCGCTTCCGTCGACTGCACACTGGGGGCCGATCCATTTTTCGACGAAAGCACGTGTCGATAATGACTGTCGCGCTGGACCGGTTTGCGGCCGGCTTCGCGGATGGCGTGCTCAAGGGCAGCCACCGTTTGCTGCTGAGGGGTTGTCGCACCGGCCATGTGGAAAATCTTTTCCTCCAGAATTGTACCGTGTAAATCGTCCACGCCGTAGCTGAGTGAGACCTGCGCCAGCGGCAAGCCAATGCTCACCCAATAGGCGGTAAGGTGATCGATATTATCGAGGTAAATGCGGCTGACGGCGAGATTGCGAAGTTGTTCGATGGCTGAAGCCGGTTTGATGTGGGCCAGAATCGTAGTTTGCGGTTCGAAAGCGAATGGAACAAAGCCTGTAAACCCGCCAGTCTCATCCTGCAGCCGGCGCAACTGACTCAAATGATCGACCCGATGCGCGAGGGTCTCAATGTGACCGAACAGCATCGTGCAGGTGCTGCGACCACCCATTTCATGCCAAGTGCGATGAACGTCGAGCCATTCGGCAGCGGTTTCTTTTCCGCGACAAATCGTATCGCGCACCACGGGATCGAAAATTTCCGCGCCGCCGCCGGTAATCGAACCAAGACCGTGCTCGCGCAAAAGCTCCAGCATCTCTCGAATCGAGAGCCGAAAGATACGCTGCGCGAGGTGACGCACCTCAATCGCGGTGAAAGCCTTGATATGTAAGTCTGGATCGAGAGCGCGTAACTCATCTAGCAAGTCGAGATACCATTCTTTTTTCAGCGTCGGATGCAGACCACCGACCATATGGACTTCGGTGATACCAAGCGGAATAGCTTCTTTGACAACGCGAACGATTTCCTCAATCGCATATTCGAAAGCGTGGGGATCGCGTTTCTTGGCAGCAAACGCGCAGAACTGGCACGAAAGGATGCAAATGTTGGAGTAATTGATGTAACGATTATGGATGTAGCTGGCGTAATTGCCGTTCTTTCGTTCGCGCACGACATTCGCCATCATGCCCAGCGCGTTGAGTTCGCTCGATTCATACAAAGCCAGCGCATCGGCGTCGCTGATGCGTTCCTGGGCTTCGATTTTCTCTGCAATGGGCCGAAGCGCGTCGGGAATTAGACGGTGATTCATTCGCAAATTGATACGCGTAAAGAGTCGCTAAATGATGCATGCTTAGAGAAATTGATGCAACCAAAACGACTAACGGCACGCTGCGACCCCAAAGCCGATGCCGAATTTAGCGAATAAGGGTGGGCGCGTGTCCGTCGTCCTTTCTCATGTCGGAGCAACGCACGGAGGGGATTGACGACGCTGCCCTAATGGCGGAAGTCGCCCGCGGCGATACGGTCGCGTTCGAACGCCTGGTCGAGCGGCACCAGGCGCTCGTCATTGGGACGGTGGGGCGAATGCTCGGCAATAATTCAGAAGTGGAAGACGTGGCTCAGCAAGTCTTCATCCGGGTCTGGAAGGGCGCTCCGCGCTACCGGCCAACAGCAAAATTCACCACCTGGCTGCTAACGATCACACGCAATCTCGTTTTCAATGAAGCCCGGCGCCGGAAACGCCATCCTGGCGATACCCTCGATATTCACGAAGGCGAAGAGGCGCTGGCCTTGACCGACTCGGCGCGACATATGCCGGATGAAGAACTGCTCCAAGCCGAGCTACAGCTGGCGGTCGAGAGGGCAATTCGTGCCTTGCCTGAGAAGCAGCGAATGGCAGTCGTCCTCCGGCGCTACGAAGGCAAGAGCTACGAGGAAATCGGGGAGGTGCTCGGTCTTTCGGTGGCGGCGGTGAAAAGCCTGTTATTTCGCGCACGCACCGAACTGCGGTCCGCTCTCAATCGCTACCTCGAAAAATAAGAACGGCTTCCGCGCAGCTGAATGTGACTACGGTCACAGGAACACAGGCCTGCGGCCTGTGCGCCCAGCGGATTTGCAAACCGCTGTGTCTCGCAATTTAGGCGGCCCTCCAAACAGCGGAGTTAAACTCCGCTGGGCGCACAAACTACCAGTCCGTGTTCCGGGGCACCAAGGCCGCCTGTCCGCCTAGAAAGAGGAAAGGGCGAACGCCGCGAAGCGTCCGCCCCCTCTCAACCCCACATTCTACTGATACTCTAGAAATCGCGATCCTTGGCTGAGCTTTTGAATTGTACGTCCTGTTCGCCCATTGCCGGCGGCGGCGGGGTCCCTGGTTTCGGATAATCTGCAACTACTTGTCGGTGACCGGTCGGGACAAGGCGGACAGCGCCTTTGGCGTTGTTGCGCCAGCCATTAATATCGGAATATTCCTCTCCGACATGGTGTAATCCACTGACCTGGTCCTCCAAACCGGTTCCGTACTTCGAATTGATAATGGTCGGTGTCACAAATACCAGCAGATTGCGCTTAGTGCGGCTGTTCAGGCGTTCCTGAAAGAGATAACCAAGAACCGGGACATCGCCCAGCAATGGCACTTTACTGCGCCCCTTGGCCACTTCGTCCTGGAGCAAACCGCCAATCGCCAGTGTATCGCCGCTGCGGATCAAAACGTTGGACTCCAACGTGCGAGTATCAATGATCGGGCTGCTCACCGTTGCACCGGCAAATACGAAGGTGGAATCGCCAATCTTGTTACTGATCTCCGGCTTCACCTTCATGGTGACAAAGTTATCCTTGTTGATGCTGGGCGTGACGATAAGGGTATTGCCAAACTTCTTATCCTGGAACCCACCGAAGACGGCGGTGGCCGTCTGTTCGTTGAAGTTTAGCTGCGGAACGGGCTGGGCTCGGTTGATCTCGATCTTCGCCTGCAAATTATCGGCGGTTACGACTCGCGGGTTAGCGAGGAATTCCGCATCCGCATCCTCGTTGAGGAAGCGCAAGGTCGCGGACATTTGTGGCACGCTCAGGATGGCGAATTGGCCGAGAGCCAGGTGGCTGAAATTGCCCAAGATATTGTTGTTAGCAGCGTTGCCCAGAGCAAAATTGCTCAACGGAACATTACCGCCCGTGCTCGAGCTTGCGCCGCTGGTACTGGCGGGCGCACCGTACGAAAACGTCTGCGCGCTGGTGGAGCTGCCGACAGTGCCAGCCCAGTTAATACCATAGCTTTGTCTCGGATTCGCGGTCACTTCTACCAACCGCGCTTCAATCATCACCTGCTTGGTCGGCTTATCGATTGTCACCAGCAATTTGCGCACAGAGTCGATGTTGCTGCGGGTTTCGCGGAAGAAAATGGTATTGGTACGCTCGTCGAACTGAGGCGGATCCTTGCTCGAAAGCTGTGACGCCAAAAGCGGCGCGACGTCTTTTGCGCGGGAGTAACTGAACTGATAGTTGTCGCTTTCGGTCGGCTCGGCGGTCTTTTCGGCTGGGGTCTTAATATAGTAAACGTGGTCGATCTGATCCATGAACAGGCCTTTGGCCTTAACAATGATGGCGACGGCCTGTAGAGCGGTGACATCTTCCAATCGCATCGTCACCGTGCCGGTCACCTGGTCGCTCACCACCATGTTGATCTTGGCCTGGCGGGCCAAAAGACGCAGCACCTGGCCGACGTCGTCGCCCTGAAACTCACGCACGCCGACACCACCGCTTTCCGTAGCGGTATCCGCAGCGATAGGCGGAACAGTCGTGGTGGCGGGCGTGCTAGTAGATGGTTGGGGAGCTGCCGGCTTGACCACTGCAGGCGTAGATGTCGCGCTCGTCGCCTGAACAACAGTTACGGGCGCGGCCACTGACTCGGATTTGTCGGCACTCTTGGCAGGGTTGGTCGAAGGCCCAGAGGGAGCCTTTACCGCCGTTTTTTCGTTGCTGTCCGGAGCCGGCGGATTCGCTTGCCCCAAGGAAACGAAGATGGTCGCGAAGAATGCGATCGTTGCGCAAGTCAGTTTGTCAGTGAAAGTTGGCATAGTAGTGATGCGAGTTTGGTTAATGCAAGCGGCGTTAAAGCAGGAAGCAGACCAGCCTTCCTATGTTGTTTCTGCCCCTTAGAGAGGCGTTTTCGAACCACCTCAGACCGAGCGCGCAGCGGTAATAAAATCGCGGACCCGGTAAATATCTTTATGCCTTGGTCGGCTCTCGACTCCGCTTGCCACATCTACGCCAAACGGCCGGGCTTGGTTGACCGCTTCAGCGACATTTTCCGGGTTTAGGCCACCGGCGAGGATGAATTCCCGGGCTGGGTTCGCTAGGATAAGATGAGACGCCCAACTCCATGGAAACCGGGCCGCGGTTCCACCAAATTTCGTTCCCGCAACCGTATCCAGCAGCAGACGATTCGTGTGGAAATCACGCAGTGCCATGTCCCGTCCTGTCATCGGAATTGCCTTCCACAGTGGGATTTGCGCCTCGACGAGGCTCTGGCAAAATTCCGGCGATTCGGCCCCATGCAGTTGCAGGTAATCAATGCCGTCGATTGCCGCAATCTCTTTAGCGTATGCCGGGGTAGGATTTACCAATACCCCAACACGGATGACAGAATCGGGCAACTCTCTGATCCACTCTGCCGCCTCCGCCGGCTCGAGGTAGCGTTCGCTCCCCTGCCAGAAATTGAAGCCAAGAGCGTCAGCGCCGGCTGCAATGACGCCTTCGGCGTCAGCCGGATTGGTGATGCCGCAGATTTTGACGAACACCGCTCGTTCCTACGCCGCGGTGGCAAAGCCGAGCGAAGATTTGGTGAAATCAGGCGCCGGCATGTCTTTGACCAGCTTTACGATTCCATTCTGCCATTTCCGCCCGATCTCCTGCAGATATGGATCATCCTCATCGAGGCGCATCCGCAAATTTGCCACCAGCGAATCGAGCTCATAGCAAAGCAAATCGATCGGCGGCCCCACCGCGACGTTGCTTTTCATAGTCGCATCGATCGAAATGATTCCAAATTTCACCGCACCGCTCAACGACGTCTCGTAATTGAATCCGCGGTCGAGAATGGGTTTGCCGTATTTTGTTTCGCCGATTTGCAGGAAAGGACAATCGCGCGTTGCGTGGATGCTGTTTCCCTGCGGATAAATCAGGTGAATCTCGGGCGTCATCCCGGCGATCTGCCCGCCTACGATCAGGTTGATGTTGAAATCGAACCCATCGGCTTCCAAAGCGACGCGATCGCGTTTCTCCACCGCCCGTACTTTGCTACCGACGTAGCGCGCGGTTTCGTAGAGCGTCTGCGTGTTCATAATCGTCTCGCTCGCCGGTTCATTGTTCGCCAGAACCAAATCGTCGTCGATTAACGCGAGGGTGGCCTGAGTGAGCGAAAGGTTGCCCGAGGTCATGATACAAATGACCCGCTCGCTCGGTTTTTCGTAAACCCGCATCTTGCTGCGCATGGTGATGTTATCCATGCCGGCACTGGTGCGCGAATCGGACAGGAAAACCGCGCCGGTGCGGCAGAGCATGCCCAGGCAATAAGTCATGAGTGATCTCCCGGTTCGATCACGCGACCTTGCACGCGCTTGATTTGAGTGTGGTGCGTCAAGACATGAACGCGGCCGTCGCTCCCGCGGAAAAATGCGCTTAGCATCCAGGATACCAGTCCGATGACAATCGCGCCCCAGAAAGCGCTGCCAAAATTGTCCACGTGAAAGCCCGGCACGATGTTAGGCACAAACCACAGCAACAAGCCGTTAACCACCAGAATAAAGAATCCCAGCGTCAGCAGGATCAGCGGCACGCTTAAAATTAGCAGCACGGGCCGCACAAAAGCATTCAGGATGCCGAGGAGCAAGGCGGCGCCAATTAGTGAACCGACGGAATCGTAGCGAATTCCGTGAAGGACCGACGCCGCCACCATTACGGCTATCGTTGTTGTCAGCCACCGAAAAACAAAAGACCGCATGGCGAACGCTAGCGAAGGGTCGGGTTCACGCCAATTCTTTGCGAAAACGGCTTGCGAATCCAACTCGGCCGGGTAAAGCGATACCTGTTCAACCATGCCAAAGAAAGCAAAAGCCAACGACCAACAGAAGGCGCCGTCTGATGGGGCGGCGCTGAATGGAAACACTGCCAAACCCGCAACCAAGAAAGCCAGGGCACCGCGGAAGAAGGCGACGACGCCGAAGACACCGACGACAAAAGAAGAGAGATCGCCTGTTAGCGACGAAGCCATTCGCATTCGCGCCTATTTTATTTCCGAACAGCGGGAGCGCCTCGCAATTCCGGGCGACGCCAATTCCGATTGGATCGAAGCCCGTCGGCAGTTATTGGCCGAGCTGGGAGAAAGTTGACTCTCCGGAGAGATGAGCTTCCGCTCGTCCTGCACATGGCACAGTTACTCTCCACTCTTTGCGAAGGTTGATTCTCCTTCTGCGACCTCCAAATCGGGCGCGACTTCAGTGATTTTCTCCATCAGCCGATTCATTGCGAACGGCTTTGGCAAAAAACCGCGCACGCCCGCTTCTTTCATCAATTCCTGTGCGCGCGCTTCATCGCCCCGCCCAGAAATCAGGATCAATGGCGGAACCACCAACGGCGGATTCACATGATTATACACCTTGCCGATGAGGGTGAAGAGCATCGCGCCATCAATCATCGGCATCGAGAAATCAAAAACGAAAACCCGGTAACGCTTTTTCAACGCCAACTCAAAGCCGTACTCCGGATTGGGCGTGGCATCGACTTCGCAACGAAACCGGCTCCTCAACGCCTCGCTGATCAGGCGGATGAGCGAAGTATCGTCATCAACGACAAGAATCCGTTTTTCGCTCACGGCAGACGCTTGCGCTAAATGGTCGAGAGTTTCAAGTTTTCCTTCAGAACCGATGACAACAAACGAAACGAAGGGACGAGCTTCCGCTCGTCCAAAGTATAAGCTTCCTTCGAACCGATGACGAAAGCGGAAAGCGAATTAGCCGAAGCCCTGCGCGAACGCCTGAAAATTATTTCCGACGAAACCAGTCGTCGCGATCCCGATCAGCACGTCAAACGGTTACAGGAAATTTCCAAGCGCATCGAAACCTTGGCCGCTGCCCTCCCCCAGCCCGCTCCGTCCCGACTCGCCCACTTTCTCGAACGCCGCAGCTACGACAAAGCCCTCGATCTTTTAGAAGATGGGGGCGATTAACCATAATCGCCCGTCTCCCCGTCCACCCATTCTGTGAAGCGGCCTGTAGCACAGTCATCTAGCTGTCGGGCGGATCATGAAAGCCCGCTCCCTCGGACCGACCGTGTTCCTAATCGAGAAACAGGTGCCGACTGCGCCCCGTAAGATTCAGAGCGAGAGCTGAGAGCTCTTCCACTGATCGAATAGATCAAATTGCTGCTCTCGCTGCGGCAAGATGCAGGGATAGGAGTAAGAGCCGCTGGAAAACAAAACCCAACGTGCCAAAGGAAGAGGAAGCGCCTCCGGAGAAACTACCAACCCTAATTAACAAATCTTATGAGCTAACAAAACTACTAACCAACATCCGCCACACTTGACATCTTACATAGGGGTTAGATGTTGTCGACCGCCACCGCTTCGACCCACTGTGCGCGCCAAGCAGGGGCGTTGAATGGGTCGGCAAAGTATTGGGTTTCATGCGACACTTTTCCATCCCGAAACTCCATAATGCTCACGG
>Ga0209156_10000779_pt1 | contig 26917 bp, 16 predicted proteins | sample GraSoiAngelo_124_FD_185881 | JGI IMG/M metagenome (GOLD analysis project Ga0209156, IMG submission 185881) | Grasslands soil microbial communities from the Angelo Coastal Reserve, California, USA - 14_0927_05_20cm (SPAdes) (version 2) | ecosystem: Environmental > Terrestrial > Soil > Grasslands... | reverse complement strand
CATCCCAAGCTCCGCTCCAGATGACGTCTCTTCTCCGGGGAGCGCACGCGCCTCGCCGGAAACATCCAATGATGCCGACCGACCCAATGAGACCCAACAGATCCAACCCCTTCGACTTTCCGGCCTCGAGCCACTCAACATCACGCGCGACTTTGGATTCGCTGTCATCGGTGAGCGCACGAATATCACCGGTTCGCCGAAGTTTTCGAAACTGATTCTGGCGGGCGATTTCGAGGGCGCAGTCGCAGTTGCGCGCCAGCAGGTCGCGAATGGAGCAAACATCATCGACATCAATGTCGACGAAGGGATGCTCGATTCGGAAGCGACGATGACGCATTTCCTAAATCTCGTTAGCAGTGAACCGGAAATCGCGCGCGTCCCGGTTATGATCGACAGCTCGAAATGGAGCGTGATCGAAGCGGGATTGAAATGCGCCCAGGGGAAAAGCGTGGTCAATTCGATCTCGCTCAAAAACGGCGAGGAAGAGTTCGTGCGCCAGGCCCGATTGGTCCGCTGCTATGGCGCAGCCGTAATCGTGATGGCTTTCGATGAGCGCGGGCAGGCCGACAATCTTGAGCGCAGAATCGAAATCTGCCAGCGCGCTTACGAGTTACTGAGGCGACGCCTCGATTTCCCCGCCAGCGACATCATTTTCGATCCCAACGTTCTTACGGTGGCGACCGGCCTGGAGGAGCACCGCAATTACGCCATCGATTTCATCGCAGCGACGCGCTGGATCAAAAAGAATCTGCCCGCCGCAAGAGTAAGCGGCGGCATCAGTAACATTTCGTTTTCGTTTCGCGGAAACAACGCCGTGCGCGAGGCGATGCACGCAGCATTTCTGTATCACGCGATTCGGGCTGGCCTGGACATGGGAATTGTGAATGCAGGTCAGCTTGCGGTTTACGAAGAGATCGAGCCGGAACTGCGCGAACGGGTGGAAGATGTGCTCCTGAACCGTCGCGATGATGCAACTGAGCGGCTGGTTGATTTCGCCGATCGCGTGAAAGTGAAAGTGAAGGGGCAGGTGCAGGAAAAGGCCTGGCGTTCCTCTCCGGTGGAGGAACGGCTCAAACACGCACTGGTGCAAGGCGTGGTCGATTTCATCGAAACCGATACCGAAGAAGCGCGCCGCAAATTTCCCAAACCGCTCCAGGTAATTGAAGGGCCGCTTATGGCCGGAATGAGCGTGGTCGGCGATTTGTTTGGCGCCGGCAAAATGTTTTTGCCGCAGGTGGTGAAGTCGGCCCGAGTCATGAAAAAAGCGGTGGCGTATTTGATGCCATTCATGGAAGCGGAAAAAACGGCGGGCGCGAAACCGCAGGCGCGCATTGTCATGGCCACGGTCAAGGGCGACGTGCATGATATCGGCAAAAACATCGTTGGCGTCGTGCTGCAATGTAACAACTACGAGGTAATCGATCTCGGGGTGATGGTGCCGGCGGCTAAGATTTTGGAAACGGCGCGCGCGGTGAACGCAGACATAGTTGGCTTGAGCGGTCTCATTACCCCTTCGCTCGATGAAATGGTGCACGTGGCGCAGGAAATGGAACGCGAGAATTTTCGCGTCCCGCTCTTAATCGGTGGAGCAACGACCAGTCGCGCGCATACCGCAGTAAAAATCGCACCGCATTATCAATCCAGCACCGTGCATGTGCTCGATGCCTCGCGTGCCGTCGGCGTAGTCAACAAGCTGGTCAATCCAAACTCGTCGAAATCTTTCGATCAAGAAACCCGGGCTGATTATGAACGATTGCGGGCGGAACATTCGGCAAAGATCGGCCAGCGCGACCTGCTCGTGATCGGAGAAGCGAGGGCGAATGCACCGAAGATTGATTGGGAAAACTACACGCCGCCGAAGCCGGAATCTTTGGGGTTGCGGGCGTTTTCCAATGATCTGGGGAGCGCAGGCTGCCAGCAAATTTCATTGGAGACTTTGATTCCGTTTATCGATTGGTCACCGTTTTTTCACACTTGGGAATTGCGTGGCCGTTACCCGGCAATTCTAGATGACGCCACCTTCGGCACGCAGGCGCGTGAGCTTTTTGATGATGCGCAAAGATTGCTCGCAACAATTGTGGAGGAGAAACTAATTCAGGCGTGCGGCGTGATTGGATTCTGGCCGGCAAATGCGGTCGGCGACGACGTTGAGCTTTTTACCGACGACTCGCGCTCAACCCGGCTCGCGACTTTGCATTTCTTGCGACAGCAAATGAGGAAACCAAGCGGACAATTCAATCATTGCCTGGCCGATTACGTTGCGCCTAAAACTCAACTGGAGGGCCGTCATGGACCGCCCCTACAGGATTACATTGGAGGCTTTGCCGTGACCGCCGGGATTGGCGCGGACCAAGTCGCGGCAAAATTTAAAGCCGACCACGACGATTACAGCGCGATCATGTTGAAGGCGCTGGCAGATCGATTGGCGGAAGCGTTTGCAGAATATGCCCACAAACTTGCGCGCGAGGCGTGGGGATTTGGGCGCAACGAAAACCTGGCGCTGGAGGATTTATTCCGCGAAAGATATCAAGGTATTCGGCCGGCGGGGGGCTATCCGGCCTGTCCTGATCATGCGGAGAAGCGCACTCTGTTTGATTTACTCGGGGCGGAAAAAATTTGCGGCATCAAACTCACGGAATCGTTCGCGATGCATCCCGGTGCCAGTGTGAGCGGACTTTATTTCTCGCATCCGGACGCGAAATATTTCGGGGTGGGAAAAATCGCGCGCGACCAGGTGAAAGACTATGCCGCGCGCATAGGCCTATCGGTTACGGAAACAGAAAAACGCTTGGCGCCGAATCTAGGTTATGAGCCATGAGAATGACGAAATCCTAATGATAGAGCTCGAAGGAATGACTAAAAATCCGAATCGCACCATCGGGTTATTCCTTATTAGGCTTCATGCCTGGTTCGTCATCCGTCATTTTTAAAGTTCGTTTTCGCGAGACGCGAAAAGTCCGAGCCGGACTGGCGTTAGCACGCGAGACGCGCGCGCTACCCGGATCGTTGTAGCAGCGCTTGTAGCACAAGAGCCGACTCGTGATGCGAGAAATCGGGGCGACAGGATTTGAACCTGCGACCTGTCGCCGCGGCGACCGCCCTATACGAATGCACTAAGTTCATCGCGACCGCGGCCGGTTTTGTAATACCGTTCTCTGGCCATTGCTTCGTGACGCGTCGGAAACTCCTCGCTGTGAACCAGGACCCACGGCACTCCATGCTTCGTTGATTTTGATTCGCCTGCATTGTGTTGGCGTAACCGTTCTTCGCGATCCTCGCACGAGCCGACGTAGCGACGGCCGGTCTTTTTGCTTCGCAGAACGTAACAGTGAAACATCGGAGGAAAGCATATCGGGGCGACAGGATTTGAACCTGCGACCTCGTGGTCCCAAACCACGCGCTCTACCAAGCTAAGCTACGCCCCGAGAGAGTGCGTGATGGTTATCACGTGCGCTGCCAGAGCGCATGTGAAATCTAAGGCGACCTGTCGCCGCGGCGACCGCTCTACCAAGCTAAGCTACGCCCCGAGATGAACGGAGCATGACATGCGGCTGAAGTGGCCGCATGCGAAAAAATGCGTAGCTTGAAAAAATCGCGTATCGCAATGACAGCTTAATTCGACTCACCCGACTTCGAACATGATCGCGAGATTTTTCCTAATCGCCGCCTCAATGCCAATGATGGCGGCATCTGTTTTCGCGCAAGCGGCGGTATCCAGTTCAACCAATCCGCAGGAGAATGCCACGCCGCAGACTTCGCCAACGCCTCCGCCAACCGAAGGACCAGCACCACGTATTCCTGCGATCGATGAGCTAGATCAAGCGTTCAAGCAGAGTTCACTCGGAAAAGCGGCGGACGAAGCGCGCCTGCATTCGCAATGGCGGGAGCTTTCCAATCGTTTTATTAACGATCCGGACTTGGTGGAGGCGCGGGCCCACGCAGGCCGGGCAAAGACGGACTTAGAAAAGCGCCACCGACTGCGTGCCTATTACACGATGTTTTACGATCGGATGCGCGCGCAAGCAGGTTCCCCGGAACTTAAGAACTACATCGACACGCACAAAGCGCAGTATTTGGCGTTGCTGGCACAAAACCGCGTTCGCCCCTCGCCTGCTCCTCCTGCTGTTACCGCGGTAGGAAAGCAGAACGAAGCGACCGCGAATGCTTCGCCGAAACCTAAATTGCGAGCGCCAGAACCGCCTTTGCCGCAATAGTCGGAGACGACGCGACGTGATTTCTAGCGTTGCGATTCAGATTTGGGGAGCGCACGCGCCCTCGCATGCTGTCGTTGGCGCCTCGCCAACGACTCGCCTCGATTGAACTAACAGGAGTATTTCGGCGAGGCGCCGAAATCAGCACGCGAGGCGCGTGCGCTCCCCGGAAATACGCATCTTAGCGCGCGTGGCTTTGGGTAGGGCGAGACTCAGTCGAACCGCTATGTCTTTCGCAGCTAAAGCTGTTCTTATCGGAGCGTAGTCGGACGCGGCAGCGCGTCGTTGACACCATTGTCAAGAAGGGCGTCTTGATCGTAGAAAATCGATCCGCTAATGACGGCGTGATCGATCGCCAGGACCGTGCCGTCGCTTCGGCCGTAAACGTCACCATCAAAAGTGGCACGACCCCCAATCAGAAAATTTCCGGCGCCCGCGACGGCAACGTCGCAGTCGATAAATAAACGGCCAAAGGCCTGACTCGGGTGCCGTCCGCCACCCAGCGAAAAGGCCGTCCAGCAGGAACACGGGTCTCTGACCTGTGCGCCCAGCGGGTTTCTAACCCGCTGTCTCAGCCAACCTCACGTAGCATCAGCGGAGTAAAACTCCGCTGGGCGCACAGACTGGAAAGTCTGTGTTCCTTGTCTGGGGAGCGCAGGCTGCCAGAGCTGCGCAGTCCGCTTCCAGCGGTTGTGCGTACTGGGGACTCGCGTTCTTGCAATTAAGCAGCGCCGAAAAGAATCGGGCGCTTGCCGGCCGAGCGCACCCAGCTATTCTAAACGCTCCGATTCTGGCGCGTTCGTCTAGTGGTTAGGACACAGCCCTCTCAAGGCTGGTGCACGGGTTCGACTCCCGTACGCGCTGCGATGTTACTTTCATAGCTAAATCTTTCGGAGCAGAAAGATTCTACTTGCTAATTCGGCCAGTTTTCGGACACGCGGAGACATGGATGCAATGCAAATCTCCGGTAAAGCTCGTGTTAACTGCATAGAGGCACGCACAGTCGCATCATGCAAGCATTTGATTGCAATATAGCGTCGGGAACTCAGCGCGATATCGCGGGCGAGGGATTGTTAACAAAGTTCGACATTGCGACGCGGCTCAAAGTCGCGCCGCGCACAGTCGATAGCTGGATGAAGAAGGGCAAAATCCCGTTCTTAAAAATCGGAAAGAGCTGTCGGTATCGTTGGCCGGATGTTTTAGATAAGCTCAACGCTTACCGCGTTAACTAAGGGAATGCGCGATGAAACGTACATCTCAGGAAAGGAAAAGCGGGCGCGCTGGAAACGTCACCCGCTCCGAATCGAATCGCACCGGGATCCTAGTGTTCCGAGGCTATATCGTCAATCACGCATTGGCGCAGTGGCGGAAAGAAGCGCAGCGATTATTCGCTGAGTATCGACGCACTGGCGACACGGCACACCTAAGAGCATTCCGTGTCCACCGTGCTGCGATGGGCGCACGGCTGCGCGGAAGACTAAGCAACCGATGAGCGGCGATGTTCAGGAAGCGAAACGGCGCTTGCCGCTGCCGGTGCTGATGAACCAGCTGGGCCTGGGCGAACATTCGAGGAAAAGCGCGCTTTGTCCCTTCCACGAAGATCATCATAATTCATTCTCGGTTTTTCAAAGTGAGCGAGGATGGTTCTTTAAGTGTCATGCCGGTTGTGGCGTGGGTGACGAGATTATCCTGCTCGAAAAGCACAAGAACATCTCACGAAATCAGGCGACAAAGCTATACCTGAAAATGGCAGGAGTGAACGGTTATGCGCCTCACAATTCTGCGCCTAACCAGAAGCAAACCGCGAGCGTCTTTAACTGGGGCGCCTGTGTGGGAGCAGTCACGCCAGCGTACCTGCAAGAGCTTGCAGAGTCGCGCGGCTATTCTCTGGAGTTTTGCCTGTGGTTGCATCAGCGCGCTCTGATTGGCCTGTATGACGATTGCATTGCATTTCCGATACCACGAACACCGGCTCGGTAGTTGCGGCGCACTACAGGCTTAAAGACGGCTCGTTGCGAGTGTATCCGTATGGAGTCACGATGCGCCCATTGGTTCTCGGCGACATTAGCAGCGCATCGGTTGTTCACGTTTTCGAGTCGCAGTGGGATGCTTTCGCCGTAGCTGACAAGCTGGCGTTGCACGAGAAAGAAGATGTTGCGCTGATCGTCACACGCGGCGCGAGCAATGGCGCGCTCATTTCAGGCTTGATTCCATCGACAGCAACCATGTTCGCATGGAAGCAGAACGATGAACTAAAAAACGGCAAACGTGCGGGTGATGACAACGCCGGAGCAGTTCAAAGATGCTAACGAATGGACAAAGGCAGGTGCATCGGCAGATGAGCTGGAGAGCGCGTTAGATCGCGCCGAAGTAGTCAATCCGAAAGTAGAGCCGCGTCCACTGGCGTCATTGCTTGATTCCATCTGCGAATTCCTTCAACGCTACATCGTTTTCCAGTATCCAGAGCAACCAACCGCAATTGCGCTTTGGGTGATCCATGCATGGGCGCTCGATGCCTTCGACTACACGCCTTATCTTCACGATGCCTCGCCAGAGAAGCAGTGCGGCAAGACTCGCCTGCTCGATTGTCTGGAGTTGCTAACGCCAAGAGCCTGGCGCGCGATACTGCCAACTCAAGCGGTGTTGTTCCGAAGTATTGAGCAATACAAGCCGACGCTGCTTCTCGATGAACTTGATGCGGTGTTCAACAAAAGCAGCAATTAAGATGAGAACAAAGAAGCCATGCGCTCACTACTTAACGGCGGCTTTGAGAAGAAGGCGACCGTGCGGCGCTGTTTTGGTCCGACGCAAGAACTAAGGGACTATCAGGTTTTCTGCGCAAAAGCTCTGGCTGGAATAGGCAAGCTACCGGATACGATCAGCAATCGTTGCGTTCCGATTCAGCTCGTGCGCCGTTCGCGCGATGAACAAGTTGAACGATTCCGTAAACGCGAAGCGGAAAAGGTAGCCCGCCCAATCTGCGCCGAACTAGAGGCCTGGTCGAAGCAGGCAGATAATATCGAGACCTTGCGCGATGCGCGCCCTCACGTGCCTGATGAGTTGAGCGACCGGCAGGCTGATATTTGCGAGCCGTTGCTGGCGATTGCGGAGCTGGCTGGCGACGAGTGGCTAGAACGCGCGCGAGGCGCATTGGTTAAGTTGTGCTGCCAAACAGAAGAAGATGACGGTCTAGGTGTGAACCTGCTTTCCGCCATTCGCTCTGCATTCAACAACGCCAAGGGCGATAAGCTCTCTACCCAGCAATTGTTTGAAACGCTGGTTAATCAGGAAACCGATTCGCCGTGGGCGACTTGGTGGGAACACGATTTAAGAAACGGGAAAACGCGCGGCCCGGCCCAGAGGCTCGCTGGATTGCTGAAACCATACAAGATCAAGTCGCGAACCGTTCGATTGTCTGACGACACAACGCCTAAAGGTTATTTGCGGGGGGACTTTGAAGAGGCGTGGAAACGCTTTTGCCCGTCCGAGTCGCCGTGAGGACGCAACATCGCCACAATTTCGGCGGTTTTGCCTATGAAAGTTGGTTTAGAAACAGCCTTTCCGAAGGACGCCACAATTGCGTTGTTGTGGCGTTGTCACTCGAGGCCTGTTTCCCTCGTGAAAAGGCCACTTGTGGCGTTGTGGCGTTGTTTTCGGAATACTGAGGAAGCAGCGGTGAGTTAACCTTGTGATGAATGGACTTAATTTTCACCGTCTTAATTGAAGTTAACCGTGCGGTTAAAGCTTAAACCATGAGTGGCAGATACGATCCGCCGAACAAAGAGCGGCTGCTTAGTGATAATCCGGACATCAGTTCAACCGTGGAATTGATGGTGGCAGCAGCAGAAGCGCAACTCCCGTCAAAGGTGAAAGACGATGAGAGCGCATCCTTGAGCGGTGGCATATATTTTTGGCGTGGACATAAGCTATAGCGCCCCTCGGCGAGGTCGGCCAACGATCCGCAGCAAAGAGATTGAGAACGAAATCTGTTACCGCATCGCTTGCGGCGAATCACTCCGCCACATTTGCCTGGATCCAAAAATGGCCTGTCGCGATACAGTGTTCCGCTGGCTGCGTAATGACCGGATTCGTCGGCTCAAACTGGAGGCGCTGCTCTCCGCCATGCGAGATCAGCAACAGAACAAAACTTAACATTTCTCGCGTGCGCACGCGTACTGGTAGAAAAACTCCCACTACAGTGCCGCTCCTACTGGATTGAACTTGCCCGTGAATTAGCGAAACCGAAAGCAGCGTTAGCACTAGCAGCGACTGCCTCCGGGCTGTTGCCGGCTTCGCGCTGACAATGCCTGCAGCAGGCAAGCGGGCGTATTTCAACAGGTCATCCCCGGAACACACAATGCGCGGCAATGTCAGGGGAGTGTGTCCGTGTCCGACGCCGAATTGTTGGCCGTGTTCGGATCCGTGACATTACCCGATGGTGTGACGGTCGCCGTGTCTGCAATCGAACCGCTAGCGGATGTGCCGATCGTCCCTGTGGCTTTGTACACGATCTTCGCTGCCGCAGGCATGTTCACCGTATCGTTGATATTTCCTGAACCACTGGCAGTGAACCCTATCGCACCACCATTCTGCGTGGCGGTGAACGTGACGCCGGTGAAGCTGGTAGGGAAAGTGTCCTGGATCATGGCGCCGGATACATCGCTAGGTCCTGCGTTCGTCACCACGATCGTATATGTGTTCTTCGACCCAGGCACTGCGCTGCTTTTCCCGTCACTGACTGTGATCTTTAAATCAGCCTTGACAGTTATCGTTTCCGAATCGGTGGCTGTGTTGTTCGCTGTGTTGGGGTCAGGCGCTTGAGCGGGATTAGTCACACTAGCTGTATTTGAGAGCGTTCCGGTCGCCGTCGAACTGAGCTTTCCTTTCGCTGTGTAGGTAATCTTACTTCCGGAAGGCATATCAACCGTGTCGTTAATATTGCCGCTGCCCGAAGCAGTAAAACCTGTGGCATTGCCACTCTGGGTTCCAGAGAATGTCACACCTGTAAAGATGCTGGGGAATGTGTCAATAACGGAAGCGCCTGTTACGGCAGCAGGACCCCCATTGGTTACCGTGATCGTGTAGGTGTCTTGCGAACCGGCGGAAATTGATGTCTTCCCGTCAATGACGGTCACCTTCAGGTCAGCGGAATTGGCGCTGGCCGTTGTTGCGCTTGCGAGATTTGAGAAGGCGGAGGCGCCGCTCGCATTGTAACCATAGACGCGATAGTAGTACGTGGTTGAAGGAGTTAGCCGAGTGTTCGAGTAGCTGGTAACATTCGCTCCAACCGTAGCGATGAGGCTAAAGTTTACACCATCAGTGGAGCGCTGCAGCTTAAATCCTGTTTCGTTACTGGAGTTGTCTGTCCAGGAGAGGTTAATCTGACTCGCGGATACAGCCATCGCACCAAGATTTGATGGCGGTGCAGGCGTGTTGGTCGGCGTCGGAGTTGGCGTCGCCGTGGGAGTTGGCGTCGCTGTTGGTGTCGCCGTCGCCGTTGGGGTTGGAGTGGGCGTCGGCGTGTCGGTAGGAGTTGGGGTCGGGGTTGGAGTTGGCGTCGGCGTACCAGTCGGGGTCGGAGTAGGTGTAGGCGTGTCCGTAGGAGTGGGTGTTGGCGAAGGCGTTGGTGTCGGTGTAGGAGTAGGCGTAGGGGGAAGTCCAACGCTTGTTATAAATTTCCCTGTCGTGCTTACGGCTAGGGTGATCGCGTCAATCGAGCTTGAAGTAATCAGCGAGGACAAATCAGCTGTCGAGGTAAGTGCAGCGTACTGCACAGCAGTCCCGGCAGCCTGAGCGGGGACCGTAGTTGAATAGTTTGTGCCGGAACCACGTGCCTCGACTATCTGAGACGTGATGAAGAAGTCGGTTGACCATCTAAGATAAATTCGCTCCTCTGGCGACTTAGGCGAGCTGGTCGCAATGTTGATTAGCACTGGATCACTGGAGGTAGGCGATACCGGTGTTTGGCCGCTTAAAGTGACAATAACCGGCGGTAAGGAGGTCTTCATTACGGCAATTGTCAGCGGGTCGGTCAGTCTGTGCAGATGATCGATGACCCGGAAGGAATAGTAGTAGCCGTCTTCTAACGAGATATCGTTTGTCGGCCCCAGTGACGTCCCAGAGAACGCTGGAACTAACGTCGTTGCGTCTATGTTGATCGTTGTGCCTCCATATTGATAGGCATAGCTCTTGTTGCCGACCAGGGTGAAAGAATGCATACCAGGCGTAGTATCGCCGCCAGTTCCGGCTACGTGGATGGTATTGATTAACCACTCAATTCCATCCGGTGTGCCATTAACATCAGGTGCGCTGATCAACGTGCATTGCCAGGGCGCAATTGCGGTGTCCTTATTAAATGCATTCCAATCTCCCGCCAGGACCAATGATCCCAGACCAGTGGCGAATCCATCAGAGTCTTTGACCCAAAGTGGTGAAATCAGCTCAGTGTTCCATTGTGCGTAAAGGTTTTTCAGCGCGCTTACGTCGTCTGGTTGGCTCGCTCCCAGGTCGAGTGACTCGCCCACGTCATTCGGCAGGTTGTAGAGTGCGGGCGGCTTAAGTGAGGTCTGCTGTGCTTGAACAAGCTTAAGCGGCCCACTCCGCACGGCCCAAATGGTGGGCTGCGAACTAGGGGGGCCGGAGCTGCCCAGCCCAAAAATACGCCAGAAAAGTGTTCGTTGCGGGCTGCTCTGTTGGCCGGTAAGAAACGGTACCAGGTCGAGACCATCATACGCTCGGTCGGCCGGCAACGAAACGCCAGCAGCTGCCGCTGACGTAGCTACGATGTCCAGGCTCGAAACCGGCTGCGTGTAAACGAGACCCGCTGGCAAATGGCCGGTCCATTGCAAAGCGAAGGGGATGCGAATACCACCTTCGAGAACATTGAACTTGTACCCTCGCAGCGGCGCATTTGTTCCACCGCCACCCGACGCAGGAGACATTGCGCCGTTGTCGCTCAAAAAAACAATGAGCGTCTTATCAAGAATGTTCTGTGTTTGGAGCGCTTGCAACAGCTGCCCAACCCCTTCATCCAGCGCCGCAACCATTGCCGCATACACTCGGCGCGTTGGATCGGAGATGTTTGCGACTCGGTCGGTGTAAACCTGGGGGGGTTGACTATACGGATCGTGTGGGGCGTTGTAAGACATAAAAAGGAAGAACGTCTCCGCCGCGTGTCGATTGATGAAGGATACGCCCTCTCGTGTAAACGCGTCTGTTAAGTACGACGGTTCGGTGATCGAGGTCCTGTTACGTTGCAGTTGGGCGTTATAATAGAAGGAATTACCATCCAGAAACCCGAAGAACTCATCAAAGCCGCGACCCACCGGGTGTAGAACTCGATCAGTGCCGAGATGCCATTTGCCGACAAGTCCGGTAACATAGCCGCCAGGTTTAAGAATTTGCGCTATCGTTATCTCATCTGTAGGCAGACCAAAGCGGGGATTAAACGGGACGCCGATCCGGTTGATCTGATGTTCAAACCCAAACCTCTGCTGATATCGCCCGGTGATTATGCCAGCACGAGACGGGCTGCAAATTGGGCATGTTACGTAGCCATCCGTGCAGAGAACGCCATTGTGCGCCAAAGAATCAATGTTCGGTGTGGGAATGTCGGTGCAGCCATTAAAACCAACGTCGCCATACCCCAGATCGTCGGCCAGAATGACAAGGATGTTCGGCTTCTCCTGCGCAAGTGCAGAACCCGCCACACATAGCGAAATGCCCAGAGCGACAACCTGTAAGGCTGACCTTAGAATCGGACGAGGGGCCCACCAGCACCTACCAGTAGCAGTAACCGAGCGAAAAAACGGAGTTTCAGTGATTGTCACGTCGAACACCTGGGGGTGCGAACCGGCCCTTGGATTCGCGGTTTGCCGGCGGCAAGCGGTGAGGTTGCTCCTTAGAGACGCCTGACGGACTTAACGCAGTGCCAGCTTCGGTTGGTTTGGCGTGAAGTAAAGCTCTATATTTAAGTGTCGGTATGCCGGGACTGGGATTCCGCGCGAAACTTACTGATTGTCAGCTACGATTTGCGGCGCAGCTTTGGCTAACTCCATTTGGTCGCTCACTTTCTGGATAGTCGCAGTTAGGGCTTCAATCTGCTTCTGCTGCTGTGCGACCGTCGTCTTGAGTTCGGCGATTGTGCTATCCTGTTCTGCAACTTTGGTCTGCTGTTCCGTGACGCTCCGATGTTCTTTCAGAAACTCATTGAGCAACATCGCGTTCACAGCTTCGTAGCGCACCGTCATGACTTTTCCGTCCTCGCCGCGAACTACTAGATCAGAATTAACCTTTTCTACTTCCTCAGCTATTAAGCCAAATTGTGGGATGCGTTCCGGGTCAACTTCTTCCTTATAGCGGAAGCTTACGGGTTTGAGTGCCAATATTGCTTCGCTCGCGTTGTCCATCGGTTTAATCGCTTCCTTAAACCGTGCCGAAGAGGCAGCAATGCCGAGCTTTCCACTTGAGTTTACCACTACCTGGGTGCCAGTCACAGGAACGCCGGAGATTCCCGCAATAAAGGTGGCAATATGGGTTGCTTTGCTGCCAATGCGGATTGTTTTAGACTCGCCTGCGACACCAACGTTGCCAAAGTCGATGTTGTTACTTCCGGTGGTAAGATTCGCCCCAGCTCTATTACCTACAGCGATGTTGAACGAACCGGTGTTGTTCGCAAGCGCTTCAAAGCCGCTGGCGGTGTTGTTGTTGCCCTTTGAGTTGCCCAAGAGCGCCAAATAACCATTGGCCGTGTTGTTGGAGCCGGTTGTGTTACCTTGGAGCGCGCTAACGCCGTTGACCGTATTGTTATTGCCGGTTGTGTTGTTAACGAGCGCTTGATAACCGTTGGCGGTGTTGTTGATGCCGGTTGTGTTGCTAGGAAGCGCAAAAGAACCGTTGGCTGTGTTCTGGAAGCCGGTTGTGTTGTTTTGGAGCGCGCTGACACCGGTGGCCGTGTTGTTGTCGCCAGATACGCCGTTAATGGTGGTGTTGTTAAGGAGCGCATCGACACCGTTGGCCGTATTTCCGAAGCCCGCGATGTTGTTATTGAGCGCACCAACACCGGTGGCCGTGTTGTCGCCGCCGCTTGTGTTGCTAAAGAGCGCGCCAACACCGGTGGCTGTGTTGGTGCTGCCGGCTGTGTTGCTTCCGAGCGCGCCAACACCGTTGGCCGTGTTGTCGTTGCCGGTTGTGTTTTGGACGAGCGTAAAAGCACCGGTGGCTGTGTTGCCGCTGCCGGTTGTGTTGAAAAAAAGCGCGTTAGCACCACTGGCCATGTTCTGGCTGCCGGTTGTGTTGTTCAAGAGCGTGTTAGCACCGTTGCCGGTATTGTTGCTGCCGGTTGTGTTGCTCAAAAGTGCATTAATACCGTTGGCCGTGTTCTGGCCACCGGTTGTGTTATTAGCAAGCGCTTCAACACCGGTGGCGGTGTTTTGCGTGCCGGTTGTGTTGTTAAAAAGCGCTTCGACACCTGTGGCTGTGTTGCTGCCCCCGCTTGTGTTGCTAAACAGCGCACCGAAACCGTTGGCAGTGTTGTTGCTACCGGTGGTGTTGTTTTGGAGCGCATTATTACCGATTGCCGTGTTATCGGTGCCGGTTGTGAGGTTGAGCAGCGCATTACCACCCTCAGCGGTGTTGCCGTTGGGATAGCCTCCGTCCGGTGCTGGAGTAATGGCTCGACCTGCGGGCAAAAGGCAAAAGCAGACAAGCGCCAGCATAATGAGAAGGGAACCGCGCCGTAAAGGAGGCCGCTCAACAGGAGACCGAGCAGGTGGGATTGTAGTCGGAAGGACGTTCGGACGATTCATAGGGAGCTTCTTTCTGTTCTCCCGGTGGTTACTCTTGGGACTGCAAACCTGAAAAGGGTCAGGCGATCCCGGGAGCGAAATGTCCCGGCCCAAATCAGATTTTGTTTAAGCCGTTAGGTTTGGCAAATTCGATGTCCTTTGTCGAGCCGAATTGCTGGGAAGCCCGGGCGATTTAGAGCAGCGTCGATTCCAATTCTAGAAATGCGCTGAGCAGTTCGTCAGAATGGACGATGTAGCCGCGATCTTCGCGATGAGCGTCAACAATCCAGCGCCAGCCATCTCGGGTAACGGCGCTGCAATAGCCCCATGACCAGCCAGGCACCACACGGAGCTTCTCAGCAGTTAGTGGTGTGGACGCTGCGTCGGCGCTTTCGCACGGCATAAATAAGGCGGAAATGAGTCGACTGTGCGCGCTTTCTATGGCTATTATGGCAGTCCAAAAATGCTGGAGCCCGATTACTGCCAAGTGCGACTACTAGAGATCCGCGTTGGCAGAAGGCTTTGGGACTCCAAATCGTATGGCGAGAACTTCTACGTGACCGTGATCAAGCCGTTGCGACGACTTCAGCGTCGAGGTGTGATCCAAACCCTTCAGGAAACCACGGCAGGCGATAATAAAACACCTGTTGGTGTGGAGATAGCCGGAAAGATTGACCTTACCAAGGCAGGCAAACACTAGGGACGCCCTAGTTGCTCCCGACGATTTCCCAGTATTCCATTGGCCGGCATGATGCCTGAATCAGCGAGTCCAATGCAACCGGGTGCAACGATTATCGAAATTCGGCCATTCCGAGGCAGCTGGCCGTGTCCCGATGTCCAACCGTACTGGACCGGCGATACCGCAAAAGGGGACGCAATCGGTTACGCCACTGCGCGCGCAAAATTCGGGCGCGGGGAGATTCGTGTGCTCAAGTTCGATAGATCAATCGAACCTGTGATTGGGTTCAATCAACCGCACGTTCACGGATGAACAGTCGCGCCAGAACGGCATTTCTGTGGTACCCTTAAACGCACAGCGCTCGTTTTGATGGCGCGAGAGTAATAGGATTGCGGGACACGTCTTCCAGAACGATTTCCAGCCGATGTGTGAACTTCGCGATTGCGCGCAAATCTGTGTGTGCGCGCGCGTACGCCTGCGCGTAATTGTTGCCGAATTACAACTTTACCCTCTACGTCCGGCTCGCGCGCCTGCGCGTATTGTTTTTACCAAGTGACATACGTTGCAACGCGTAGCTTACCCGGAAATGGCGGCAACTCGCGCATAACGCGCTGCAATAAATTTCTCACACGGATTCTAAGACGCGCGACACCGCCTCGAATTGAGTTTCATAGTTCCACTCGTCCAGTACTTGCTTCCGCCCTCTTTCGCCCATTTCCCGTGTCTCTTTGGGATGCTCGATAAACCAGCGCACTGCTTCCGTTATGTTCTTGGGTTCGCGCGGATCACAAGCTCGAGCGAAGCCAGGATCAACAAACATCTCGCTCCAATCAGGCAAATCACTAACTAAAACCGCTAGGCCGCACGCCATATACTCAAATGGTTTGTTGGACGCTCCGGTCATTGCTTGAAGGTTCAAATCTATCGCCTTGATTGGCATCAGAGCCAGGCCCACGTGAGCCTTACGCGACTCCGGCAACAACGCCTGTCGCGATGACAAAGAACCAAGATACTCGAATCGGGAACCCAGCCTTAGAGAACCCGCGAATTCTTCCAGTTCGCGAGCGTACCGTGGATGGCCGACTGTTTCGTAACCGGCGATCCGGAGTCGAACAGAGCTCGGTAAATCCGCAAGGGCGTAAATGACGGACACTGGCAGACGATCCGGAACAATCGATCCATGATAGAACAGGATCAGGTCATCAGCGGATTTCTCCGGCTGCACACCGACTTCGTCACGTGACGGACAGTTCCAGACGCAAATCACTGGTCGCGATGTTGCCGTTTGTTGTTTAAATCCGTCTATCCGTCTTTCGTTAGGCAAAACACACAGATCAGCGCACCGCGCCAATTTCTTCCTTGTCCAGAGCAGGAATCGCTGGAATGCCGACGGTTTTGAAAAGTTTTCTACTTTAGCCGTTCTACTTTCCACTTTCCCCGGTGAGTCGTGTTCGTGATAGAGCACACGAAATCCAATTGATTTGAGTAGCAGTGCAACCGGACAAGCAAATGGGTCCGACGCGTAAATCCACTTCGGTTTCCACCGCAGTGCGCTTACCAGTACCCAATCATTGAACGCCAGGAAGTGCAGCTTCTGCCACAGACCGGGTTGTTGAAACTTCCAACGCCGCACGGTGATATTTGGGTGCGGCGGAAATTCAAGGGCTTCAGCGCCGTGCGCATCTGTCCCCAGAAACAGCACCTGCCATCCGCGATCAGCCAGGATCCGCGACGAATGCTCCAGCGGCGGATAGCCGGCCGGATTCGTGTACTGCACGTACATTATCCGCGATCCACTCATTCACCCCTTATCGTACAAGGACGCTCTATTTTTCAATCTGTGAGCATGCGCCGCAAATCGCGATTTGCTGATTGCGCACGCGCGTAATGGTAGGAAAAAGGCGTCCACAATTTCAAATGAGTAGCTCATAAATTTGCCAGTTTCCCCAAATCTTTAGATTAAAACAAGTTACACACAAAAACGGTTTTTCGGATGCCGCAATACTCGGACTAAAGGCGAAAATATAAGCTTGCGATCGCTGGATTAACTAGATTCACTGCTAAAATAATGAAATCGATAATTGCAGTAATCCTTTTCGTATCGGTCGGCCAAGCCGCAGTTGAGACGCTGGTTCGCCCGTCACCGGCAACGTTACCCTACCGAATCTCGTTTCGGTCGCCAACCTGCCTGACCCGGTTCTAACCGTTGATCTCCCCGGTCTCCTGGCCCACCAACAACCAGCAAATGACTTCACATAATTCGAGTGGAAACGAGGAGAAATTACTTCCGGTTTACGAACCCCTCCAAGAAGAACTGGACGCGCGATTAGACCTGACCTTTGTCTCCTTCTCGGAGCTAACGCCCTTAGAGCGGCTAAGGGTTATTCAGAATCTATTACGAACTGGCGCGGGTCGCTCTTCATTGGCGGCGAAAACACCCCTTTTGCAGGACGCAAGTGTCTCGCCACCTATCACCCCGCTTCCGCCCTCCGAGTCTATGAAAAAACCCCACTTGTCCTTTTCGACCTCAAATGAGCACGTACTGAGGGCGAATCTCCAGACTTGGTTCTCCCCGAAGCACAAATCACGGTGGCTGAAACTACCGAAGACCCGCGCGCGATAGAACTGAAGCAAGGAGTACGATCAACAGTGTATCGAACGTGATCTTTTGCGCCAACACACATCGGAGCTGTTGATTGCTTTTCTTTTTCGTCACAAACTATGTTCGCTTCCTTTTGCGCAATCGGTCGCGCGCGCGTGCGCCACGCAAATTCGGACAATTTCGGACACGGGAACTGCATAAATCGGCGCCATTTCGGCAAAAGCGTTGATTAGCCGACCTGCAGCTTACCGCAGTTTTACCACGCAATTGCGTCAAAATCGCGCAAAGACGCGAAATGCCTCAATTGGGTTCGACTCCCGTACGCGCTGCGCTACCTCGATCTATTTTGTGCGCGCGCGAGCGAGGGATGTCGAATTACTTGCGACGTAATCGTCATCGTCGTCATCGTCCTTGCTCTTCTCTTTCGGCTTCTTCACATGCGCGCCGCTTTGGAGGTTAATTCGGTAAGCAAGCAGCTCGCCATTTATCTGGGTGTTATGGCCGGTGATTGTCAGAGTACGCTGCGCGCCAGACTTATTGTAGGCCAGCAGCGTTCCGTTGAAAAGCGCGTCGCCACCAATTGAGAAGGTCGAATTACTGCCGGTAACATTGAAAAGAACATCAGAGACGGTGAGGCCGCCAGTAAGAAGAATTTTTGCGTTCCCACCAAGACTAAAAGCACCTGAAATATTGAGCACGAAAGCTGAACCAGCTGCTCCATTAAGTGTCAAGGTTCCGCCATTTCCACCATTCGTGCCACCGCCCATGACGAAACTACTCAAATTCATCACATATTTGCCGCTGAACGCTGTGTTATCGAAAATTCTGCTTTGATTTTTGCCGATATTAAGCGAAGTAGGCGAGCCGGCGGTTGCAGTAAGTCCGGCCGCGGTCATCGATACATTCTTCAGGGACGTGACGCCGCTGTTCAGTTGCGAATTAATCGTTGTGCTGGAAAAGCGCGAGCCGGCGATGGTGCCGGTACTGTTGATTGATTCGGTCGAGGTCATTTGCTCGAAACGATCGCCGCCGCTAATCGAGGTGTGCCCCGATACGGTCAGCGTGCTGTAAACACCGGCCAAGGCAATGTCACCGTCCACTTGAAGACCGGTGGCGTCGGGCGGCGAGGAGATATTGAGCGCGTTGAACCGTGAACTGGCGGTGCCGGCGCCGTAAACGTAAATTGCCCACTCCGGCGTTGTGCCGCCCAGGTAGCCAATGCGACCAGCGTAACCAAGATCGAGACCGAACTGGGTGTAAATGCCGTCGGTGGCAAACGCAGGCAACGCCGCGAACAGGCAGAGGAACAAGGAAGTGAAAACGAACCGTATCGAATTCGCCAGGGAGGGGCGCGATTTCGTCATGTAATCCAAGGTTGAGTTCGCCGTCTCTCGGCTTTGCGTATTCCACGCGCAGCCCAATGGCAGGTCACAATTAAAATCAGCTTTAACGGGTTGGCCGGCAAAAGGCGAGAACTTCTTTTAGTAATTTTATGCCGCGGTCGGGGACCTTCGGTTGGCTCTGTGCTGGCAGCGGTGTCGGCTGCAATGTATGCGCTAAGGAACACAGGTCTGGAGACCTGTGCGGCGCACGGGCTTTGAAGCCTGTGTTCCTGGCATCGCTGCCACGCCCGCATAAAATCGATTCGCTGCCGGCAGCGTTTGTAATAACGTCATCGGCCAGATGTCGCCTTTTGACGAGCACGATCCTATAACGCGCTCACGATCTCGCATCAGTCGCACAGCGACGCCCGCTTTTTACGTTGTTCTCGCGCTGACCGCACTCGCTCCGATTTTAGGTGGCTGCACCAAACTGTGGGCCGCGGCGTCGCTGGCCGCCGCTACTGGTTTACTTTTTCTGATTGCACCGCCTAAGCGATCGCTGGGCAGGCTCCCAAATATTGCCTTCACACCACTGATCGCGCTTGCGCTCGTCGCCTTCCTTCCATCGCGATGGTTCCCGCTCTCGGATTGGCGAAGCGTCTTGGAAAAACTTGGAGCTCGACTACCAGCCACGGTCAGCGCGCAACCGTGGCTCACGTTTCAATCAACGCTTCAATTTCTTCTCGGCTTGAGTTGGAGTTACTACCTGCTGGCGGCCGATTGGAGCTTGGCCGCGCGCAGGAAAGCCTGGGCGTTCATCGCCTTACTGATCGTTGCTTTGGCCGCAGCTATTACGGTAGCCAATTTTTTACGGGTACGAATTCCCTTTTGGCCGCACGCTCCGGAGTTCGGGTTTTTTCCTAACCGAAACCACACCAGTAATGTGCTGGGGATCGGTGGAATCCTGATTTACGCTCTCGCTCTCGATGGCTTCGCCAGGCGACAACGTCATTGGTGGATTTGGATCGCGGCCCTGTCCCTGATTTGCTGGGCCCTGATCCTCGATTATTCGCGCGCGGGAATCATCCTAGTCGTCGCCGGCGTCGTGGCCTGGCATCTCTTCTGGTTAATAACCTCCGGTAACAAACGCCGGTCCTTAATTGCCTCTGCCGGCATCCTTCTGCTGCTCCTCCTCTTTGCTTGGAATGGGGGCAAAACCATCATGCGGTTCATCGACCAAGAATCCGATGTTCTCTCCCCATCGAACATGCGCTTCGCCATTTATCGCGACGCGCTCGATCTCACCACGCGGGCGCCCCTGACCGGCATCGGTCTGCCAAACTTCAGTTACGTTTTCAGCACTGCGCAAACCCATTCCGTCGCTGAGGATGTGGCTGCGCATCCGGAAAGTGACTGGCTCTGGATGGCGGTCGAGCTGGGTTGGCTGGCACCCTTGCTCATCGCAGCCCTATTTGTCTGGTGGCTCAGCCGCTGTTTCCCTTTTGAGCCCGGAACGTATCGATTGCTACGATTCGGCGCGATGGTTTGCGGCTGCGGATTTGCCTTGCACGCCTTTTTTGATGTTCCTGGGCACCACATCGGCGCAATCCTTCCGACGTTGTTGCTCGCCGGAACGGCCCTGCATCCAAATCAGCCGTTCAAGCTCTCGCGCGTCATCTCAATCTCATTTAGGCTAACGGGAATTGTGCTTCTGTTTGGCGCGGTTTTCTCGTTCCTCTCCATCGCCGGGTCCCCAAATTTTCCAACTGACGTAACAGTTGACCGTTGGCAAAAGCAGATCGCTCGCGCCCTCGATGAGAGTGAGTACGAAACCGCGAGCAACATGGCATCTCGGGCCCTGGGAATCGCGCCACTGGAATGGAACCTTTATTACCAGCGAGCCGTCGCTGAAGTCGGCTTGCATTCGCGCACGCCCGCGAAACGCGATTTCGCGATCGCCCGTTATCTCCTGCCCCAATGGCCGGATCTTTGGTGGAAGGAAGGAGCGACCTGGGCACTTGCCGGCGAGATCGACGAAGCGTTCGCGAGCTGGGCCAGGATGTTGCGTCATTTTCCGCAACAGGCGCCCAATCTCTACGGAGACATTTATGGTTCAATCAAAGATGAACCCGAGTTAGTCGATCGCTGGCGGTTGCTCGGACGCGACAACAAAAAGTGTCTCCTCGTCTTTTTCCGAAACGCCGGGCCGGTCGAATTTCGGGTAGAACTAGATCGCCTGCTTGCCGACGATCCCGAACTGAAGGCGTTCGATGCCGCCGAGAAGCTGACGTTGTTCGAAGCGTGGTACCACAACGGCGACAAGCTGGAGCTCATCGAGGCTCTGCGTGAGAAATCTGATTGGCGAGCGATTGCCTGGAAACAACTCGCCCTGGCCTATGCCGAGTACGGCGATTATCAGAATGCCTGCGCCACGGCGCGCCAATTCGCTTCGATACCGCCGGTACCCGATCCTCCGGCCGGCCTTACCATGGCCGATCTCGAACTGCGAGCGCGGCTGCATCCTACCGACATCGACACTGCTGCGGCGCTTTGCCTGGCACTGGCGAAAGAAGACAGGGTCGAGCAGGCCTTGGCGCGATTACAAGCGCTGCACGAGGTGAAGGGCTACCCCGATTACATCCGAAACCTCGAAGCGGAACTTTGGGAGCGCAAAGCCGAATGGGGCAAAGCCTGGAACGCGCTAAAACCATTCGTCTCCGGCTGAGGCCTCGTACTCATGCTCATTTTGTCTCTGGGGAGCGCAGGCTGCTAGCCTGCTGGCGTCGGGAGCTTGCTGGCGCACCCTTTTCGGCAAGGCTTGCGCCGAAAAAGCACAGGCAAGTTGCCTGTGCTCCCCAGAACCCCATGACCCAATACCCCAATACTCCATGACTTAGCGCCTCCGCTGGCAAGCACGCTGCTTCAAGGGGTTAAATGCCAGTCACCCTTTATCCCTGCACTTCTCCTGCTTTCTCATGTGATGCTGACCGTATTCCGGCCTCGTTTATTTAAGGCACGGTTTGTTTTGCCGGGGCGGCGCAAATGTCCTACAGTCGCCACTTCTCTGCGCCGCACCTTGAGAGCTGCCCTTAACCTTGCCTTTGCCGCGTCCCTTTTTTTGGGAACCCTGAATCTCTTGCCTTTGAGCACCCGGGGACAGACCCCCGAGGCTGACACGACTGCAACATCTGGAACCGAGCCACCGCTGCCAGTCGGAAGCATCAGTCGCCCATCTCGCGATGTGCAGGTTGAGACCAATGGCAATCCGATAAATGAAAACTTCCGCCGTTTCCGCTACAACGTCGGCGTTACCGTGCGGGAGGTTTATGACGACAACATTAACATTAGCTCGTTCCAGCGGATATCCGACACGTACACTGTAATCGAACCGGGAATCCATCTCGGCTTTGGCGACAGTGCCGGAGGGTTCAACTATCTAACGTTCGATTACATTGCCAGCGTCTATTTCTTTGCCGAACAAACCGAACGCGATACCGTGGAGCACCTGATTCATTTGGCGGCGCAACACGATTTTGGTCATCTCGTTCTCGGAATAAGCCAGGACGTTCGAATTCTGGACGGCACCAACCTCAATAACTTGTCAAATACCACCGGCGTGCAGGCGAACACCGATGTGGGCGGTCCCTCGCGAGAAAATACTTATACGACCACCGTGAATGCCACTTATGATCTAACGGGAAAACTATTCCTGAGCGGCCAGATCAGCTACGCCATGTACGATTATGAAACTCTAATTAGCTCACGCCAGGCCAGCGCCAATCTCTTCATAAATTACGTTTACAGTCCCAAGCTGGTCATTGGTCTTGGCGCAACCGGTGGAGTGAATTCGAGTGACGGACCGGCGTCCGACGAAACATTCGAACAGATGAATGTTCGCGCCAATTATATCGTCAGCGGAAAGATCTCCCTGAGCTTATCAACGGGCCTTGAATTTCGCCAGTTCGGGGGCGGCAATTCCATTTCACCGGTGTATGAGATTGCAGGAACATATCGCCCTTTCGAGAACACCGCCATTACCATCGCGGGCAGCCGGCGCACGGTCAGCTCCGCCTCTCTTGCTGGTCAGGACTATTCGGACACAAATATCAGTCTTACGTTTAGTCAGCGTCTATTTAGCCGGCTTAACCTTAGCCTCGGGGTCGGTTACCAGAACTTGGACTACCTCAGTGCAACCAACGGCGCATCTACTGCCCGCAACGATGACTATTTTTACATCGAACCCTCGATCGACCTCGATATCACCCGCTACTGGAGCATTGGCTGTTACTACTTGTACCGGCAGGACTCCAGCACACTTGCTTTATTCAGTTTTTACGATAATCAGTTCGGAGTTCGTACCTCGCTTACCTTCTAGTTCATGCTCCCCCGCTTGCTCCTGATTGCCGTTACCGTCACAACCGGTTCTCTTCTCGCCCAATCCCCGGCTCCGGTCGCATCAGCTGAACCTGTCCGGCCCACCTATCCAGTTCCCGGCATGAGCAGCAGCTCGACCGCGCCAGCGGCGGCGGCGCCGGCACTTCCGCCCGGAGTGAGCGCTCCGAGCGGTTATATCCTCAGCGCAAACGACCAGGTCGCGGTCGAAGTTTTCGGCGAAGAAGATCTGCGCACCAACGGGCGTTTGAATGGCGAAGGCAATCTGAGTGTTCCGCTGCTTGGCTCGATTCACCTCGCGGGACTCACCCTCACTCAAGCGGCCTCAAGGCTCACCGATCTCTACGCTCGCGATTACCTCGTTAATCCCAGGGTCAACGTCATGCTCATTGGCTACGCCAAGCGTCGCTTCACCATGCTCGGCCAGATCAATCGTCCCGGCAGTTATGAAATGCCCGATGGCAGCCCCGAAGGAATCGACCTGTTGGAAGCGGTCGCCATGGCCGGCGGCTACACACGCATCGCCGCCCCGGAGCGAATCAGCATTCGCCGCCATTCCAGTTCTGGCAGAGACGAAATCATTCGGGTAGATGCGAAGCGTCTCGCCCGTGGGGACCGTGGCAACTTCACAGTCCTTCCCGGCGATGCGATCACGATTGGCGAAAGCATTTTCTAATTTTCTCGTCAAAAGTATGAGCGCTCGCGAGAATGAATTAAGCTACTGCCGTTTACAGATGAATTTCCCACTCCCGGCTCCGATTTCCTTGCTTCAGCAGCTCCTGTGGTGGCACGCGTATCGCGTGCTTCTTCGCAGCCGACACGGCTGCCGCTACAGCTTCCACTCCTTGCTCCTTGCTCCTTGCTCCGTGCTCTTCTTGCCGCTCTCATGACCCCGGATTCTCCCGCTCCAGCAACCCCGGAGGCATCGCCGGCCCCGCGCACCATTAATCCCGCCATCGATGTGATGATGGAGCCGCAGCGCGGATTCAATTTGCGCCAGTTCTGGCACGCCCTGCTGGAACGCCTTTGGATCGTCGGCCTTTGCGTGCTGGCCGGATTATTCGTAGCCCTTGGTTATTTGGGCAGAACACCGAAGACCTATCAGTCGCATGCAGTCCTCGAAGTCGATTTCCAGGAGCCGACCTTCGTTGCGGGCGATGATTCACCGATGCGAATGCGTTCGATGTTTCTGGCCAGTCAGGAAGCACTGCGCACGATTGAACAGAACCTGACGAATCGGCAGATGCTGGCCCGCGTGATCCGCGCGGAAGGTCTGGCGGATGACGATGGCAAAGCACTGCTCGGAACCGCTCGCGGCCAGGCGTCAAACGAGAAAGTCACACCCGTTCCATCGAACGGTGCCCGAATGCAGCCTAACGCGGTCGAGGGAATGACCTTTACTCCGATGGAAAACGCGCTGGCCGGTGCCCTTTCGACAATGGTGAAAGCGACTATTCGCCGCGGCACACGTTTGATCGATCTCTTTGTAACAAATGGCGATCCCGTCATGGCGCAACGCCTCGCCGAAGGGGTTGGGCGTGAATACATCCGCAATGCCATCGAACGGCGCGCCACTTTTAGTAACGACACTCTTCGCTATTTGGTCGAAGAAGAAGAGCGGCTGAAGGCGAATTTGCAGAAAAGCGAAGCTGCGGTTGCGGAGTATAAAGAGAGAAATCCGGACGCACTTCAGCTTGGCGGCGGAACGGTTGCGACCGGCAGCCAGGCTGGCTCCGGCTCCGGAGCAGGCGGACCGCGCGGCGGCATTGTCGAAGACAAACTACAAGATCTCAGCACCAAACTGACCGCTGCCAAAACTGACAGACTCCGGCTGGAAGGTGAGCTTAAGCAGATCGAACAAGCTGGCGATGACATTGATATGCTGGTCGCGATCCCCAGTATTTCCGGCGCGGTGTTGGTGAATGAGGCCCGCCGTAACGTCACCCAAATCCAGGCCGACATGGCCACTCTTGCCCTCCGCTACAAAGATAAACATCCGAAAATGATGGCGGCGAAAGCGGCATTGCGTGAAGCAAACGATGCCCTGCGACGCGCTGCCAAAGCGCAACCACCCATTCTTCGCAATGCCATTGCGCAAGCGAAAACGACTGAGGCCAATTTCGAGACGGCGCTCCACGAACAGCAAGGCACCGCGATGGCATTAAACCGCGCGGCCATAGGTTACCAGGAATTGGCTCGCCAGGCGGAAAGCGATCGCGCCCTCTACGAAAGCGTGTTGCGGCAAATCAAATCCACCGACCTGACGAAAGATATCAAAACCAATGCAGTTAGTGTTGCCGAGCACGCCGTCATTCCGCGCCAGCCCGTCAGTCCTATTCCTTCAAAAACAATCATATTCGGATTGCTCGGCGGCCTTGTCGTCGGCTTAGCATTCGTTTTCGGGGCCGATACTCTTGATCGCTCGGTTAGAACAGTGGACCAGGCCGAGGCGGTGCTTGGGCTGCCAGTGCTGGCGGCGATTCCCGAAACCAAGGATAGCGAGTCAAAGAAAGCGAGTGATGGAAAAGACGCGTCACGGGAGGCGATCAAGTATCGCCTTGTTGATGAAGCTCCGAGCGGAGTTATTGCCGAAGGCTTCCGTAACTTGCGCGCGGCCCTTTCCCTCCTTGGCCCCGAGGTAGATCGTCGCCTCTTTCTCTTCACCAGCGCGCTTCCCGATGAAGGCAAGAGTTTCACCAGTGTCAACTATGCGCTCGCTCTCGCGCAACAGGGCCACCGCGTTCTCTTAATTGATGGCGATTTACGCCGGCCAAGTATCCACAAAATATTTGCAAAGAAAGGTGACAGTGAAGGATCCGAGGCTGGCGTGGTTGATTACCTTGTTGGCAATGTTGAATTGAAACAAGCCGCACGCCTCGTCGCTACGGTCGAAAGTGAATCGCTTAACCTGTCGAAATCGCGCGATCCGAAGGCGACTACCGGTCAATTGTTTATTCTGGCCGGCGGCCAAATGGCGCCGAACCCAGCTGAGCTACTGAGCGGCGATTGCTTCAAGAAACTGGTCAGCGCCGCCGTACGAGAGTTTGATCGCGTCGTAGTTGATAGCGCGCCGATCCTGGCGGTGAGCGATACCCTTCTTATGATACCGCACGCTCAAACCACCTGCATGGTAGTGCGGGCCGGAAAAAGTCCGCGCAACGCCATTACTCGCGCGCTATCGCTCATGAGCGCCGCGGGCGTTCGCCCTGCCGGCCTGGTTTTGAATCGGTTGCCGCGTCGCCGTGGCGCCGGCTACTATTACTACTATACCTCCGACGGCTACGGAACCGCCGGCGGCGCTTACGCTGGTCAATACGGTCGGCGCCATTCTGCGACCAGCAACGTCGCCAGCAATGGGGCTGGCGGCGGCTCGTAGCCGCCGCAGTTATCTGTGGTCCATTAATAGTTAATAGGGATCGACAGCGGAATTTTGTAGGGCAAGCGCTCCCGCTTGCCATTCCCCGGATCGGTAGGCGACGCGCCTGCCTTACAGTTCTCCATGTCCGCAGCTCGCAGACCTCCAACCTCTCACCGATCACCTCGCTTCTAGCTCCCCGCTCCAGGCTCCATGCTCGATACTTATGCTTTTTGCCCGCCGATCTCTCTCCTCTGATCTCTGACCGCGCATAAGGGACGTTGTTGGGCAAGCGCTCCCGCTGCCATTCCCTGGACCGACAGGCGACGCGCCTGCCCTACAATTCGATGACTGATAACTGAGAACCGATAACTGGGCCGCTTTCAGCGGCCCTTCCCGGCAAACATCGTATAGATCGTTTTCAGAACAATCATCGCGTCGAGCTTCAGGGAATAATGCCGGATGTAGTAAAGATCGTAGGTGAGCTTCTGCATCGCGTCTTCTTCGCTTTCGCCGTAGGGATAATTCACCTGGGCCCAGCCGGTGATCCCCGGTTTAACCAGATGCCGGA
>Ga0209156_10000778_pt1 | contig 26938 bp, 25 predicted proteins | sample GraSoiAngelo_124_FD_185881 | JGI IMG/M metagenome (GOLD analysis project Ga0209156, IMG submission 185881) | Grasslands soil microbial communities from the Angelo Coastal Reserve, California, USA - 14_0927_05_20cm (SPAdes) (version 2) | ecosystem: Environmental > Terrestrial > Soil > Grasslands... | reverse complement strand
GCTCTGCGGCGACGGCGAAGCCCGCCGGGTCGGGGACGCGCGCCGTGATGTCCGCCACCATGCCGGGATTCGTCCCCCAGGTCACCTGGGGGGCGAGGCTCGCCGTGTCGAGCGTGATGCGCGAGTCATACGTGGCGCCGTCGTCGGTGCACAACCGGCGCCAGCGCGCGACCGCACGCGTGAACCGCTCGCCCGCGGGCGCGCGCGGGCGCTCGTGCAGATAGCCGAACGTCGTATCGTCGGGCGCGATCATCCCGGCCCGCGCGCCCGCCTCGATCGACATGTTGCACACGGTCATGCGGCCTTCCATCGAGAGCCCCCGGATCGCCGCTCCGGTATACTCGATCACGTGACCGGTCGCCCCCGCCGTGCCGATGCGCCCGATCAGGGCGAGGATCAGGTCCTTGGCCGTGACGCCCGGGGCCGGCGCTCCCTCGAACCGCGCCTCCATGGTCCTGGGTCGCATGGCGACGAGGCACTGCGTCGCGAGCACGTGCTCGACCTCGCTCGTCCCGATGCCGAAGGCGAGCGCCCCGAACGCGCCGTGCGTGGACGTATGCGAATCGCCGCATACGATCACCATCCCGGGCTGCGTCAGGCCCAGCTCGGGGCCGATCACGTGCACGATGCCCTGGCGGGGAGACGCGAGATCGAACAGCTCGATGCCGAACTCGCGGGCATTCGCCGCGAGCGCTCCGACCTGGCGCGCGGCCAGGGCGTCGGCGATCGGGAGCGTACGATCGTCGGTGGGCACGTTGTGGTCCACGGTCGCGACCGTCAGCTCGGGCCGCCGCACCCGGCGTCCCGCGAGCCGCAGCCCCTCGAACGCCTGGGGCGACGTCACCTCGTGAACCAGGTGCAGGTCCACATACAGGAGCTCCGGTCCATCGGGGAGCCCGTGGACGACGTGGGAGGCCCAGACTTTGTCGAACAGCGTTCGAGGCTTCATGCGCGAAGGGGTTCGGGATTAGGGGCTCGGGACTCGGAACTCGGCACCCGGGCGTCTTTCCCGAGTCCCGAGTCCCGAACCCCGAGTCCCGCCTTCCCCTCTTCCGACCACGGCATCATCGCGCGCAGCGTCGCGCCCACCTGCTCGATCAGATGGTCGTTCTGCTCCCGGCGCATGCGCTGGAAGTTGGGACCGCCCTGGCGGCTCTCCTCGATCCATTCCCGGGCGAAGGCCCCGCTCTGGATATCGGCCAGGATCTGCTGCATCCGGGCGCGGACGGCGGGGGTGATGAGCGTCGGCCCGCGCGTGTAATCGCCGTATTCCGCGGTGTCCGAGATCGAGTAGCGCATGAACTTCATGCCCCCGCGGTACATCAGATCCACGATGAGCTTGAGCTCGTGCAGGCACTCGAAGTACGCGAGCTCGGGGGCGTAGCCCGCGGCGACGAGGGTCTCGAAGCCGGCCTTGATGAGCGCCGTGACTCCCCCGCACAGCACCACCTGCTCGCCGAACAGGTCGCTTTCGGTCTCCTCGCGGAACGTGGTGGGCAGCACGCCGGCGCGGGTGCAGCCGATCCCCACGGCATACGCGAGTGCGTCGGCGAGCGCCTGGCCGCTCGCGTCGCGCTCGACGGCGACGAGCGCCGGCACGCCCCGCCCCGCCTGGAATTCGCTGCGCACCAGATGCCCGGGCGACTTGGGCGCCACCATCGAGACGTCCACGCCCGCCGGCGGTACGATCTGCTTGAAGTGGACGTTGAAGCCGTGGGCGAACATGAGAGTTTTGCCGGGGACGATCGCCGCCGCGACGTCCTGCTCGTACACCGCGCGCCCGTGCTGGTCGGGGACGAGCATCATCACGACGTTCGCCGCCCGGGCCGCGTCCGCCACCGGGCGCACGTCGAGCCCCTCGGCCGCGGCGCGGGCCCACGACCCCCCGCCCGGGCGCAGCCCGACGATGACTGAGACGCCGCTCTCGCGCAGGTTGAGCGCGTGGGCGTGTCCCTGGCTGCCGTAACCGATGATCGCGACGGTGCGTCCGCGTAGGCGTCCGAGGTCGGCGTCGGCGTCGTAGTACACCCGCAGGGAGGAGGTTCCAGGCATTGGTCGCTCTCGAGTTGTTTGAGGTTATTGTAGCTCGCGCGTCGCGCCGCGCACGCCCGACACCTTCAACAGCTTGCGCATCGCCATCTCCACCGTGCCTTCGTCCGCGTCCACGATCACCGTGAGCCGCGCCTCGCCGGCGTCGGCCCCGGGGCCGAGCGTGATGGCCGACACTTTGAGGTTGCGGCGCCGCAGCTCGCCGACCGCTCGGCCCAGCGCCAGCAGGTCCTGATCCACGTGGAGCGACAAGGCGTACGCCATCGCGACGCTCAGTCTCGCACGCCGACCGCCGGCTCCGCCTCGATCGGCTCGGAGAGCGTGGCGCCGGGCGGAATCATCGGGAACACGTTCGCTTCCTGCTCGATCACGAATTCCACCAGCACTGGCCCCTCGGCCACGCTGGCGCGCGCCAGGACCGGCTCGAGCTCGCTGGCCCGCTCGACGCGCCACCCCGGGATGCCGTAGGCCGCCGCCAGCTTCACGTAGTCGGGGCTCCAGATAGGGGTGGCCGAGTAGCGCTTCCCGTGGAAGAACTGCTGCCACTGCCGCACCATACCGAGGTAGCCGTTGTTGAACACGGCCAGCTTCACCGGGATGCGCTCCTGCACCATGGTCGCGATCTCCTGCATGTTCATCTGGAACCCGCCGTCGCCGGAGATGGCCCAGACGTCTTCGCGCGGCCGCGCGAGCTTGACGCCCATCGCGGCCGGCACGGCGAACCCCATGGTGCCGAGCCCGCCCGACGTGATGTGCGTGTTGGGCCGCCCGTAGGGATAGAGCTTCGCCACCCACATCTGGTGCTGGCCCACGTCGGTGACGATGGTGCAGCGGTCGTGGGCGGCCGCGTGGATTCCGGCGACGATGGCGTCGGGGGAGAGGTCGCCGCGGTAGTTGTCGGCGGGCGGCCGGGTCCAGCCGCGGATCTCGGCGAGCCACGCCTCGCAGCTGCGCGGCGCGACCGCGGCCACCAGCCGCTCGGTCACGCCGCGGGCATCGCCGACCAGCGCGAGCGCGACCGGCACGTTCTTGCCGATCTCCGACGCGTCCAGGTCCACGTGCACGATCTTGGCCCGCGGCGCAAAGCCCTTCGTATTGCCGGTCACGCGATCGTCGAACCGCAGCCCGATGGCGACGATCACGTCGGCGCGCTGGATGGCGCGGTTGACGTGCACCTCGCCGTGCATCCCCGGCATGCCGAGGTGGAGTGGATGCGAGGCCGGCAACGCGCTGATGCCGAGCAGCGTGGTGATCACCGGCATCCCGGTCTTCTCCGCGAGCTGGCGCACGGCATCGTAGGCACCGCTCAACACCACCCCGTGGCCGACCATGAGGAGCGGCCGCTCGGCGGCGGCGATGAGGCGGGCCGCGGCGCCCACGGCGTCCTCCCCAGGCCCCTGGTCTGGGGCTCGGGGCTCGGGGTTCGGGGCTCGAGCCTTCGAGGCCCGATTCCCGAGCCCCGAGTCCCGATACTCCGTCTTCTGGTTCTGCACGTCCTTCGGCACGTCGATCACCACCGGCCCGGGCCGGCCCTCGCGCGCGATCGCGATCGCCTCGCGCATGCGGTCGGCCAGCTCGGTGACGTCGGCGACGAGACAGCTGTGCTTGGTGATGGGCAGGGTGATTCCCACCACGTCGGTTTCCTGGAAGGCATCGCGGCCCAGCATGGCGCGCGGCACCTGTCCCGTGATGGCGACCACCGGGGACGAGTCCATCTGCGCGGTGGCGAGGCCGGTGACCAGGTTGGTGGCGCCGGGACCCGACGTGGCGACGCAGACGCCGATGCGCCCGCTGGCGCGCGCGTAACCGTCCGCCGCGTGCGCCGCCGCCTGCTCGTGCCGCACCAGGATATGACGGATCTCGGGGGCGTCGCCGAGCGCGTGGTAGAACGGCATGATGGCGCCTCCGGGGTAGCCCCAGATGGTGTCCACGCCTTCCTCCACCAGGACGCGGCAGAGGATCTGCGCGCCGGACAGGAGCTCGGTCACGTCACACCCCCCAGAGGTAGACGGAGTTGAGCGAATCGGCCTCGAGCCGTTCGGCGAAGTGCGCCTTGTTGAGCGCATTGACGAGCGCGCGGGCGCAGGCCTCGACGATATCGGTCGAGGCACCGTGCCCCGACAGCGATTTGCCGTTCACCCGTGCCTGGAGCGATACCTGCCCCAGGCTATCGCGGCCCGGCGTGACGGATTGGACGGCGAGGTTGCCCACCTCGATCGGCTGCCCGACGATCTCGCTCACCGCCGCGAACGTGGCGGCGATCGGGCCATCACCCTTCGCCTCGGCCTCGCGCTCACCGGTCCACGGCCCCGTCATCCGGACGGCCGCGGCGCCGCCCTCCGTGCCGCACACCACGCGTAGGTGCGTGAGCTGGAACTGCTCGGGGGCGTCCTGGAAGCCGTCGTGCAACAGGGCGAGCAAGTCCTCGTCCAGAATCTCGCGCTTCTTGTCGGCGAGCGCGATGAAGTTGTGGTACAGCCGCTCGAGCGCGCCCTCGCCGAGCTCGTACCCCAGATCGTGAAAGCGCCGCTCCAGCGCGTGCCGGCCCGAGTGCTTCCCGAGCACCAGACGCGAGGCGGGGACGCCCACCAACTCGGGTCGCATGATCTCGTAGGTGAGGCCGTTCTGCATGACGCCGTGCTGGTGGATGCCCGCTTCGTGGGCGAAGGCGTTGCGCCCGACGATCGCCTTGTTGGGCTGCGGGAACACGCCGGTCACGTGCGACAGCAGCCGGCTCGTGCGGTACAGCTCGCGCGTCTCGACGTTGCAGCGGAACGCGGCGACCTGCGGCCGGACGTGGCTCGCCATCACGATCTCCTCGAGCGCGGCGTTCCCGGCCCGCTCGCCGATCCCGTTCACCGTACACTCCACCTGACCCGCCCCGGCCGCGATGGCGGCGAGCGAGTTGGCGACGGCGAGGCCCAGATCGTCATGACAGTGCGCCGAGAGCGTGATCCCGGAGGCACCGGGGACGCGCTCCCGGATGGCGCGGAAGATCTCCCCGTACTCCGCCGGGAGCGCGAACCCCACGGTATCCGGCAGGTTCACGGTCGTGGCACCCTCCGCGATCGCCGCCTCGACGACGCGGCACAGGTACTCGAGGTCGGTGCGGCTGGCGTCTTCCGCCGAGAACTCGACGTCGTCGGTGTAGCCACGGGCCCGGCGCACGGCGGCGCGCGCCAGCTCGAGGCAATCGTCCCGGCCGATTTTGAGCTTGTGCTGCAGGTGGATGTCGGAGGTCGAGATGAAGACATGGATGCGCCCGCGCGCGGCCGGACGCAGCGCCTCGCCCGCGAGATCGATGTCCTTGTCGGTGCAGCGCGCCAGTGCGGCCAGCACTGGACGCCGCACCTGCGCCGCGATCTCCTGGACGCCGCGGTAATCGCCGGCCGAGGCCGCCGGAAAGCCCGCCTCGATGACGTCGACGTTGAGCGCGTCGAGCTGACGCGCCACCTGCATCTTCTCCTCGGGGGTCATGGTATTGCCGGGCGCCTGCTCCCCGTCGCGCAGCGTGGTGTCGAAGATGACGACGTCTCGGACCATGAGCTCTCCTGGACGTGAGAAAACAAAACGCCGCGGATCTCGGGGATCCGCGGCGTCTGCTTGCGTGTCCTACTCGGTTCAGCTTCGCAAGTCGATACTGGCCAGCGCGCCGCGATCCCCGGGTCGTCCAATCAGGACCAGGAGCAGGACCAGCAGCAGGTCCAGCAGCAGACGCGGAAGCGTGAAGGCCAGTTGCATGGACGGGACGCTACGCGAGGTGCGGAGCAGTGTCAAGTAGGCTGGGGAGGTCAGGCTTCGACGAGATAGCCTTCATCCCAGGCCACGTCGAACTCCCCGTGGCACCGCACGCACTCGAGGCGGCGGGGACGGCCCAGCAGCGCGGCCCGCTCGCGGCAGCTGGGGCACACGGCATAGTGGGCGCCCCACTCCGGGGGCAGCTCACGGGCTCGCTTGGGCCGGGGCACCACGCTCCAACGCCGTGGGGGCTGGGTGACGATCTGGACGAGGTAGTGAGGGACGACGAGCGGCTTGCGGTTAACGTCGAGGATGGCTTCGAGGGAGCGGAGACGCGCCACCCGGTACCAAGCTCCCCGGCGCAGCGCGCAGTTGACGTTCACTACGAGACGTCCCCACTTCATTCCTGTCACGCGGGGAAATTAGCGCCGCCCCCTCCCACGCAACGTGACGCACCGCACAGGACGCGCGGCAATCCGCCATCCGATCACGGATCGGCGTGGTGTCCGGCCATCATGTCGGCCATCATGTCGCTGGTGCCGGCCCGTATGGTGGCCGCCAAGTCCCGCTGATACAGCGTATCGGTGGTGTCCACTTCGGGCCACACCGCCCCGCGGTCAGGCACGAACAGACCCGCGACCGCGCCCATGCCGCCGTCGCGGATCACGTGCCCGGTGGGATTGTCGTATATGGCGGTGAGGCGGTAGCGGTGCGTTGACACCACATGCAGCCCGAGGCGATACCACTTGTAGAAGCGGGCCAGGGGGAACGAGGTGACGCGCCCGGCGCGGTCTGTCGTCGGCGCGCCACTCCACAGCAACTCCCCCGTCGTCACGTCACGCAGCGCGAGTCTGACGCCATAGTCGTGCAGGTGACCCCCCAGCCCGAGGATGGTACCGGAGATCGACGGGCTCCCCTCCCACGAACGCTCGGTCCGCCCGGGCGGCAGATCGAACGCTTTGCTGCCCGTTCCCGGGCGGCCGAGGGGGTACTGGACGTCGATGTCCCACGGGTAAGTGCGATACAATGGCCAGGGCCGTCCCCCCGGAGTGTAGTGGAGCACGAGGCGCACGCGCACGCCGTGGTAGGCCTGCGGCGTCGCGTTGGCGAGCATCGCGCCGGCGATGAGACGCTGGCCGCGCGCGAGCGGCAGGCCGAAGAGCAGGCGCGGGACCGTGATCGCCGGTGTTTCCTTGCTCGCCGCCAGCAGATGCATGCCGATGGGAAGGAAGAGCTCCCGGTGCTCGGGATCGGTCAAGTTGAAATGATGCAGCATGGCGCGCGGCAGCTCCTGCCCCGAGCCGTCCAGGAGCTCGACGCGCGCGCTGTGCAGGGAGGCGCTGACGGGCACGAGCACCCGGCACAGTGGCAGGCTGACCATGATCTCGCCGCGGGTCGCGGCCGGCACGTCGACGGCCGGAAGCTCGACGACCAGGCGATGCTCGGCCTGATCGAGCAGCACGGTGGCCAGCGGCAGCGAGCCGAGCCCCGGGCCTGTGAGGGCGACGATCAACGTCACCATGAACGAGTCGACGAGCACGCCGGGATCTCCGCACGAGAGACGGCCCAAGATACCGGGTCGAACGGTTCTGCGCGACGTGCTCGAACTGCCCGGGCTAGCCCTGCGTGGCCGAAACCTGGAAGCTCACCGACACGCGCACCGTGCCCACCAGCGGGCAGTCGTAGACGCCGCGTCCCGTTGCGGCCAGGGCGCTGCCCGACCCGGTCCCGTCGAACGTGGAGCCGCTCACGAAGCGGCAATGATTGCGCTGGGCGGCGTCTTCCCACACGTTCGCTCCGCCGCCCGGTGTGTCGGCGGTGAACGAGAGAGTGCCGTCGTCCTGCACGGTACCGGCGATGGTGCCCTGCTGGGCGTCGCAGCCTTGCGCGGACTGGATGGCAAAGCTGCCGGAGAAATCGTTGCCCGCCTGTGTCGCGATGGTCAAGATACCCGGGCAGGTCACCGACGACGTCTTGGCCCAGCTGGCAACCGTCGCGACGGCCGTGCCAGCGTACGAGCCGACAATTCGGGCTGCGGCGTAACGCGCAGCCTCGGTGCGACCGGGTTCGAACAAACGCGGACGGTCGCATGCGAGCAGCGAGAGACCGAGGACGGCCGCGGCCGTCCCGAGACGGGCCGTTCCGTTGCGAATCGAGTACCGCATGGGGATACCCTCCGTTTTCTTGTACGGGGGGCGGTCCGGGCAACCGGCATGCCGCGCGGCGCGAGAGATGCGACGGGGGCGCTGCCTCAAGTCGGGGCGAGAAAGAGACGGAGAGGTTTCCAGGATGGTGCGGAGCGCGTGGCGCGGATGCAGCGCGGTGTGTGGCGGGAGCGTGTAGGAATCGAACCTACCAAGGCTCAATCGAGCCCTAGACGGTTTTGAAGACCGCTCGAGCCACCAGGCCCGATCCGCCCCCGTAATCCCGACAATCTACTGTTGCGACGCGAACGCCCGCAGCATGCGATGCCAGAACTCCAGCGCGTCGTAGAAGCTCTCCACAGCAATCCGCTCATCCCGCCCGTGCGCCCGGATGTCGTTGGGATCCTCGAACACCGCCGACACGCCGTAGGTCGGGATCCCCGCGTTGCGCAGGAATAACCCGTCGGTGGCCCCGGCCTCCATCACCGGCACGATGGGCACGCCGGGAAACTGCTCCGCCACGAGCCGCTCGAGCGTACCCATGATGGCGGGGGTGAGGGGCGAGGGCGGGCTGGGGATGGGCGTGTACACCGTCCTCACGCTGACGCGGTCGTCGGCCGCGAGGCGACCGAGCGTCGCCTCGACACCCGCCGCCGGCTCACCCGGAAGGATGCGGCAGTTGACGGTCGCCCGAGCCGCCTGCGGCAGCGCGTTCTCGGCATGTCCGGCGGCGAACATGGTCGCCACGCACGTGGTTCGGAGCTTCGAATCATAGAATGGTAGGCCCGAAAAGCGCGCTACCGCGGCGGAATCCGGAGGGTCCTTCAGGACGGCACGCTCGTCGTCCGCCAACCGGCCGGTGTCGATCGCCGCGGAGCGCTCGAAGAAGGCGCGCGACACCTCGTTCAGCTGCACCGGAAAGTGATACGCCGCCAGCCGCTCCAGCACGCCCGCCAGCCGGTAGATCGGGTTGTCGGCGGGCCGAGGAAGCGAGCTGTGCCCCCCCTTGTCGGTCGCTTCGAGGGCGTACGTGGCGTACACCTTCTCGCTCGCCTGCACGGTGAACATCACGCGACGGCCGTCGCGGAGCACGCCGCCACCCGCGTCGGTATTGAGCGCGAACTCCGCGTCGACCAGGTCGCGATGCTTCGTCACGAGCCACTGGATGCAACTACCGTTCGTCTCCTCGTCCCCTGTGAGGACGAGGATGAGATCGCGCGTCGGCTTGAAGTGGTCGCGCTGCAAGCGGATGAAATTGGCGATCAGCACCGCATCGCCCACCTTGTCGTCGGTGGTGCCGCGCCCGTAGAAGTACCCGTCCTTCTCGAGGAAGGTGAACGGATCCACGGACCAGTCGCTGCGACGCGCCGGCACGACGTCCAGATGCGCGAACACGACGATCGGGTGGCCTCCCGTTCCGGTGCCGCGGTAGCGCGCCACGAGGTTCCCGTGGGTCGCATCGGGTCCGATCAGCACGCGCAGGTCGGGCGCGGCGAAGCCGGCGGCGCGGAGCCGTTGGGCCATGGCGCGCGCGGCGCGGGGCGTGTTGCCGAGCGAGTCCGTCGTGTTGATCTCGATCAGCTGCCTGAAGATGTCGCGGGCGAGCACCCGGTCGGCGGGCGAGAGGCCATCCTGCGCCGCGGCACCGGCCGAGAAGAGCGTGCCGGCCAAGACCGTGACCACCCTGACGGCGCGCATCTAGCGGCGCCTGCCCGCTAGTCCGAGCGCGTCCACGAGCGACCGGAGGTGGGGCCACTCCGCGAGCGGGCGGACGTCGGAGTCGGAGTCGAGCGCCAGCCCGTTGTCGGACGGGCACGCGGTGGACGTCACCGATTGGCGCTCGGCGCATTCTTTGAGGCGCCACAACACGCGGCGATGCAGGATCCAGATGGCCGTGGTATCCTGCCGCGGAATGGCCGAGCCGCGGGGCGCGAAAAATGTGACGTGCAGCGTGGGGTCGGTCCGTCCCACCAGCGTCGAGTCGACGCGGATCTCGCCCGCGTACGCCAGGGCGACGGTCGCCTTGGTCCCCCCTGCCCCGAACACGAGCTGGCCCGGCCGCTCGTACTCCTGGGCTTCCGCAACCTGAACCAGCCGACCCGCGACGACCTGCTCGGCATCGAACAGGCTTTCGGCCAGCTCGCGGTCGGCCTCCGGCACCGCCGCGAGCCGATCGGCCGGGATGGGCTTGGTGGTGGCGCCCGGGCACGCCGCGAGCAGCGCCACGCCCGCCACGAGCAGCGCGCGCCTCATCGGCTCACGCGGGCGATCGCGTCGATTTCGACGCGCACCGCCTTGGGGAGGGCGGCGGCCTGGATCGTGGTGCGCGCCGGTTTGTGCGCGCCGAAATGCTTCGCATAGACCTCGTTCATCGCCGGGAAGTCCGCCATGTCGAGCAGATACACGGTGGTCTTGACCACCAGGGCGAGGCTCGAGCCCGCGGCCTTGAGGATCGCGTCGAGGTTCTTGAGCACCTGCTCCGCCTGCTCCGCCGTCGATGTCCCGACGATCGCGCCGGTTTTCGGGTCGAGCGCGATCTGACCCGCCGTGAACACCGTTCCGTCCGACACGATCGCCTGGCTGTACGGCCCGATCGCCTTGGGGGCATGATCCGTCATCACGGGACTCACGACTTTGGGTGCCATCAGAACAGTCCCTCGATCGTTCCGTCCGGGTGCACGCGGATTTTTTCCGCCGCGGGCGACTTGGACAACCCGGGCATCGTCATGATGTCGCCCGCGAGCGCGACCACGAACCCCGCGCCCGCGGACGGGAGGATGTCGCGCACCTGGAGCGTGAACCCGCTCGGGGCACCGAGCTTCGCGGGGTCGTCCGAAAACGAGTATTGCGTCTTGGCCATGCACACCGGTGTTTCGCCCAGGCCGAGCGCGGGGAGCTGTTCCAGGGCCCGCTCCGCCGCCGGGGCAAACGTCACGCCCGCCGCACCGTAGATCTCCCGCGCGATCGTCTCGATTTTTTCCCGGATGGGACGTCGCGCGTCGTACAGCGGCTTGAACGTCGCCGCTCGGCTGTCCAACAGCTGCAGCACGGCTTCAGCCACCGCCACGCCCCCCTCCCCACCCCGCTCCCACACCTCGCACAGCTCCACCTCCACGCCCTCGACGGCGCATTCCGCCCGGACGGCGTCGAGCTCAGCCTCCGCGTCGCCGACGAACCGATTGAGCGCCACCACCAGCGGGACGCCAAACTTCTTCACGTTCTTAATGTGACGCCGCAGGTTGGTCGCACCCCGTTGCACCGCAGCGGGGTCCGCCGCGCCCAGGCGGTCTTTCGGTACGCCACCGTGCATCTTGAGGGCCCGCACCGTTGCCACCACGATCGCCGCCTCGGGATTGAGCCCCGCCATCCGGCACTTGATGTCGAAGAATTTCTCGGCTCCGAGATCCGCCCCGAACCCCGCCTCGGTGAGCACGACGTCGCAGAGGCTCAGGGCGAGCTTGGTAGCCACCACCGAGTTACAGCCGTGGGCGATGTTGCCGAACGGGCCGCAGTGGATAAAGGCGGGCCCGCCCTCGAGCGTCTGCACCAGGTTGGGATTGATCGCGTCCTTCAAGAGCAGGGTCATGGCCCCCTGCGCCTGCAAGTCGCTCGCCCGCACCGGCCGCTTGTCGCGGGTCAACCCGACGATGATGCGCGCGAGCCGCTGCTCCAGGTCGTCGATCCCGGTGGCGAGCGCCATGATCGCCATGATCTCCGAGGCCGGAGTGATGACGAACCGCTCCTCGCGCGTCGGGCCGGCGTTCAGGCCGCCCAGCCCCACGATGATGCTGCGCAGGGCGCGGTCGTTCATGTCGATGGTGCGGGGCCACGTGATGCGGCGCGTGTCGAGGCCCAGTGCGTTGCCGTGATGCAGGTGCGCGTCGAGCAAGGCCGACAGCAGGTTGTGCGCGCTGGCGATGGCGTGGAAGTCGCCCGTGAAGTGCAGGTTGATGTCCTCCATCGGGACGACCTGCGCGTACCCGCCCCCCGCGGCGCCGCCCTTCACGCCGAACACCGGACCCAGAGACGGCTCGCGGATGCACAGCGCGACGTTCTTGCCGATGCGGCGCAGCGCCTGGGTGACGCCCACGGTGACGGTCGACTTGCCCTCGCCCGCCGGGGTCGGGTTGATCCCGGTGACGAGCACGAGGCGGCCCCGCGGCTGGCGGCGCGCCAGCGCGGCGAGCCGCACCTTCGCCTTGTACTTGCCGTACAGCTCGAGCTCGTCGTCTTCGAGTCCGAGCTCGGCGGCGATGTCGGCGACCGGGCGCAGCTTTGCCGCCTGGGCGATGGCGATGTCGCTCGGAACCTTGGTGGTCGCCGTCACGCAACGCTCGCCGGCTGGAGCGCCGCCGTGACGCGCGCACCGAAGAGACGGCGCGCGTTGTCGGAGGTCCGTCGCTCGAGCGTTTCCGGCGACTCCCCCCGGGCCCGCGCGAGCGCCTCCGCCACGTGCCGCACGAATGCCGGCTCGTTGCGCTTGCCGCGGTGCGGCACGGGCGCGAGGTAGGGCGCGTCGGTCTCGACGAGCAGCCGGTCGGGGGGACAGGCGGTCAGGCGGTCGTTCATTGTCCAGTTCTTGAAGGTGATCATTCCGGAGAACGAAAAGTACGCCGCGATCCGCATTCCCGCTGCAAACAGCTTCGCGCCCGAGCTGAACGAGTGCAGCACGACCGCGCCTCCCGCCGCGCCCAGCATCGCGGCCATGTCGTCGTCCGCGTCGCGGGCATGCACCACCACCGGCTTCCCGGCCTCGGCCGCGAGACCCAGCTGCGCCTCGAAGGCGCGCCGCTGGTCGTCGCGCGGCGAATGGTCGTAATGGTAATCGAGGCCCGTTTCGCCCAGCGCCACCACTTCGGGTAGGGCCAGCAGGTCTCTCAGACGGGCCGCCGCGTCAACCGACCAGCCGCGGGCCTCGTGCGGGTGGACACCCACCGTCGCGGAGAGACCCGGCCGCGTTCGCGCGAGCGCGACCGCGCGGTCGCTCTCGGCCAACGTCCCCCCGATCACGACGACGTGGGTCACGCCGGCGTCGCGGGCGCGGTCCAACACCGCCTCGCGGTCCGGGTCGAACGCCGGGTCGCCCAGGTGGCAGTGGGCGTCGACCAGCCCCGTTCCCGCCGGTCGCGTCGAGGTGGCTTCGGCTACACCGGCTCCCCTCGGCGGGAACGGGGCCAGCACGTCAGACGGCCGCTTTGGAGCGCGAGCCTCCAGGGGCCGGCGGCGAGGGAGGCTGCGACGACTCCAGCGGCACCGCGCTCCCGGAGCGGAACGCCCGCGCGCCGCGCGCATCCTGCCCCGGCCAGCGCTTTTCCACGTACATGAGCAGCGGCGCCGCGATGTAGATCGACGAGAACGTGCCGGTGAAGATGGCGAACGTCATCACCAGGGCGAACGGGCGCAGCACCTCTCCCGCCAAGAGCACCAGCGCCAGCGTGGTGGCCATCGTGGTCCCGTGGGTGAGCACCGAGCGCGGCAGCGTTTCGTTGATCGAGAGATTGAGGATCTCGTACAGGTTCTGGCGCCGGAACTTGCGCAGGTTCTCCCGCACGCGGTCGAAGATGATGATGGTGTCGTTGAGCGAGTAGCCGACCATGGTCAGCACGGCGCCCACGACCACCAGGCTCACCTCGAGGTCCAAGTAGCGAATGAACGCGATCGTGGTGAGGATGTCGTGGAACGTCGCGAGCACCGCGGCGAGCCCGAACCGCCACTCGAAGCGGAATGCCAGATAGATGAGCGTGACGATGAATGAGAAGAAGATCGCGAGGAACGCCTTGCCCTGGAGCTCCCGCCCCACCTTAGGGCCCACCGCCTCGGTGCGTCCGACGCTGTACTGACCCGCTCCGAGGCCGTGGGCGAGCGCGGAGTCCACGGCGGCGGCCGTGGCCTCGCTCGTCCCCTCGGCCCTGGTGCCCGTCGCGCCCAACCGCGTACGCACCACGTACTCGTTGGGCGCCCCGAACTCCTGGATCTCCGCGTCGTGAATCCCCGCCGCGTCGAGCGCGCCGCGAATGCGGTCCGTCCCCACCGGCGTCGGCGTCCGGACCTGGATCAGGGTGCCGCCGGTGAACTCGATCGAGTAATTCAGGCCGCGCACGAGGAACAGCGAGAAACCGGGAATGATGATCGCGGCGGTGAGCCCGTAGGCCCAGCGGCGCCATTTGATGAAGTCATAGTTGGCGTTGGCGAAGAGACGGATCATGTCAGACGCTCAGAGTAGCCATGTCCGGCCGGCGCTGCAGCCAGATCATGTAGAAGGTTCGCACCACGAAGATCGCGGTCACCATGGACGCGGCGATACCGATGATGAGCGTGATCGCGAAGCCCTGCACCGGTCCGGTTCCCACGAGATAGAGAATGAAGGCCGTGAGGGCCGTGCTGACGTTGGAGTCGATGATGGCGCTCATGGCGTGCGTGAAGCCTTCGTCCACCGCGGTGCGCACCAGCTTGCCGTGCTGCAGCTCCTCGCGGATGCGCTCGAAGATCAGCACGTTGGCGTCCACCGCGATGCCCACCGAGAGCACCAGCCCGGCGAGCCCCGGCAGGGTGAGCGTGAAGCCGAAAGCGGCCAGCCCGGCCAGCGTGAACAGCACGTACAGCGTGAGCGCCGAGACGGCGAGCGCCCCCGACCAGCGGTAGTACACCACCATAATGAGGACCACCAGCGCCACGCCGACGATGCCGGCGCGGATTCCGTCGTTGATGGAGTCCTGCCCCAGCGACGGCCCGATGGTGCGCTCTTCGATGATGGTGAGGGGCGCCGGCAGGGCGCCCGCCTTGAGCACCAGCGCCAAGTCCTGCGCCTCCTGCAGCGGCTTCGCGCCGAGCTCGATCTGGCCGTGCTGGCCGATCTGGCCCTTGATGATGGGCGGCTGGCCCTGTACGCGGCCGTCGAGGATGATCGCCATGTAATCCTGCACGTGCCGGCCGGTCTCGCGCTCGAAGATGCGCCCGCCGCGGCGCGACAGTGTGAAGTTCACGACCGACTGATTGGTGAGCGGATCGCGCGTGGCGCGGGCGTCCTGGAGCTCCTCGCCCGTGATGATGGGGCGGTCCTCCGCCGCATAGAGCGCGCGGTAGCTCCGCGCCGCGCGGGACGATACCTCGTTCCCCCACTTGAGCTCGATGCCCCGGGGAATGAGCCGTCTCACGTCGGGGCGCGCCAGCAGACTCTCGGCCACCGGCACTTGCTCTTCCGGCACCAGGTACTCGCCCGGGAGCTGGCCCTGGAACAGGAGCGACGACAGCGGGCCCGGCGCGTTCGCGTCGCTCGAGTCCTTGGGCGCGGGCTTGCCCTTGGGGTGTTTCGCCTTCCCTTTCGCCGTGTCGGCGCCGAACAGCTGCGTCACGCTCGTCGCCGCGGCTCCCTCCCCCGCGGGCTTGACGCCGGCCTGCCGCAGCGCCTTGTCGATTTCGGGCAGTGCGTCGCGGAACAGGTTCTTCATGTCGGTGATGCGGAACTCGAGGAACGCGGTGCGCTGAATGACGCCCTTGGCGCGCGCCGGATCCTTCTCGCCGGCGAGCTCGACGATCAGCCGGTTGTTGCCGACCACCTGCACCACCGGCTCGGTGACCCCGAACTCGTCGATCCGCGTGCGCACCACCCGCTCGGCGCGCCGGATCGCGTCGGCCGGGTCCGGCACCGGTCCCTTCGACTGATCGACCTCGAGGGCGAGGTGAATCCCCCCCTGCAGATCGAGGCCGAGGTTGATGGGGACGCGCCGCACGGTCGTGTCTTTCATGCGGCCGGTCGCGGCATCGCGCACCCGCTGCGTGGTGTTCGTCGGGATCAGCGCCCAAATGCTCAAGACCAGGAGGATGCCGATTGTGATGAGGCGTGAGCGCACCGTGTAGAACATGGCGTACCTCTACGCGTTGAGGACCGAGCGCGCCGTGACGGCGTCGCGCTCGATCTGATCGACCAGCGCCTGGCGCGACGGGAACGTCTGTACGTCCCGCAGCCGCCGCACCCACTCCACGGTCACCGTTTCACCGTACAGGTCACCCGCGAAATCGAACAGGTGAGCCTCGAGAGCGCGAGCCGTCACCCCGAACGTGGGGCGCGGACCTTGATTCATCACGCCACCATACCGTTTCCCGTTTCCCGTTTCCCGTTTCCCGACTTCCACCCAGACGGCATATACCCCGTCCGGCGGGAGCAGCTTGCGGGGATCGGGGGGTGTGAGGTTGATGGTAGGCACGCCGATCGTCCGGCCGCGCCCCGCTCCGCGCTCGACCGGCGCCCGCAGGCTGTAGCGGCGCCCCAGGCCGCGCTCGGCCGAGGCCAGGTCACCGTGCGCCACCGCGGTGCGGATCAGCGACGACGAAATCGGCTGGCCCCCGTCGGTTACGGCCGGTACCACCTCCATGGCGAACCCGTCCTGGCTGGCGAGGCGGCGCACCAGCTCGATGTCCCCGGTGCGTCCCCGCCCGAACCCGTGATCATACCCCAGCACCAGCGTCTGCATGGCGAACCGCGCCCGCAACACGTCCCGCACGAATTCCTCGGGGCCGAGGCGCGCCAGCTCCGGCGTGAACGCCAGCAGCTCGATCCGCTCGACGCCGCGGGCCGCCGCCAGCACGCGCTTTTCGTCGGGCAGCGTGAGCAGGCGCGGCGCCGCGCTCGGGTTCACCACTTCGAGCGGGTGGGGATCGAACGTTACCAACAGGCTCACCAGGCCGCTGGCCCGCGCGCGTCGCACCAAGTCGTCGAGCACCGCCTGGTGCCCGCGATGAATGCCGTCGAACGTACCGACGGTCGCGACCGTCGCGCTCATTCCTCCGCCACCACGACCCGCGGCTTGAGCAGCTCGCCGACGCGCTCTGCCACCGCGAGCAGCCGGCCGTCGGCGAACAGCGCCACGGGGCTCGGGGCTCGGGACTCGGGACTCGGGACTTCTGCCTCAAACCCCGAACCCCGAGCCCCGAGTCCCGAGTCCCTGGGCACCGCCCGCCCGTGCAGCACCGCCTCCCGTTCCCCGGCACTCAGATCGCGCCGCGGCAGGTCTGCGACCAGCTCCGCCGGGTCCCGCAGGTCTTTCTGCGTCACCGCCTCCGGCGCCACGGCCGCTGCCAGCCGGTACGGGCCCACCTCGGTGCGCGTGAGGCCCGCGAGGTGCGCGCCGCATCCCAGCGCCTCACCGACGTCGCGTGCCAGGCTGCGGAGGTACGTCCCGCCGCTCACCCGGGCCCGGAACGAGACGTCGGGCGGCGCGCAGCGGACGAGCACCAGCTCCGCGACCTCGACGCGCCGCGCCGCGAGCGCGACGGCTTCGCCCCGGCGCGCCCGGCGGTAGGCGCGCTCCCCGGCCACCTTGACCGCGGAATAGGCGGGCGGGCGCTGGTCATAGGCGCCGCGGAACGTCGCCAACGCGCGCTCGACCTGCCCCACATCGATGTCGCGGCACGCGTCCGAGGTCGCGACCGGCACGCCCGTCGCGTCGTCGGTGCTGGTGGTGGTGCCGAGCCGGATCACCCCCTCGTACGCCTTGCTCCACGCCGCGGCGAAGGGCGCGAGTCGCGTGGCGCGCCCCACCACGATCACCAGCAAGCCCGCGGCGAACGGGTCGAGCGTCCCCAGGTGACCCACCCGGTCGGTGCCGAGGGCGCGACGCACCGTATCGACGACGTCGTGCGACGTGGGCCCCGCGGGGCCTCCCGGCTTCACCACGAGCGCCACGCCCGAGATCAGCCCGCGCCCTCCTTGAGGTTCCGCAGGACCTGGTCGATGCGCTGCGCGTGCTCGATCCCGCGATCGAGCTCGAAGTGCAGCTCGGGCGTGGTGCGCAGCGGCAGCTCCTTGGCGACCTGGGCGCGGAGGAAGCGGGCCGCGCTCGCCAGACCTTCGAGCGACTTCGCCTTGTCTTCCTCGCTTCCCATCACGCTGACGCGCACTCGGGCGTGACCCAGATCGCCGGAGACCTCCACCGCCGTAACGGTGACGAACCCGACGCGCGGGTCGCGCACGTTGCCGGTGAGAAACTCGGCCACGGTCTGGCGGATCGCCTCGGCTACGCGCTCGGGGCGGTGGCTCGGTCGTCGCATCATGTCAAAAAAAGCTCGTGCTCGTGTCCACGATCCGGGCGCCGTCGGCGGCCTCCACCAGCTGGTCCGCCTCCCGCAGCACGCTCTCGGCGTGCCGGCGGTCCGTCGCCACGACGCACGCCGTCAGCTCGGCGCGCTGCCACAGGTCATGGTGGGCCGTCTCCGCGGCCGAGACGTTGAAGCGGTTGTGGAGACGGTCCTTGAGGCTCTTCAGGACGTGGCGCTTGTCCTTGAGGGAGTGACACGCCGCGAGATGCAGCTCCCACGTCATGACGCCGACGATCACGCGGGCGTCAGCGAGCGCGCGACCTCCTCAATACGATACGCCTCGATCAGGTCGCCGACTTTCAGGTCGTTGAAGTTCTCGACGCCGATGCCGCATTCGAAGCCCTCGCGCACTTCGCGCACGTCGTCCTTGAAGCGCTTGAGCGAAGCCAGCGTGCCGTCGTACACCTCGACGCCGTCGCGCACCACCCGCACCCGCGCCGTGCGCGGAATCACGCCCGAGCGCACGAAGCTGCCGGCGATCGTCCCCACCTTCGCGATCTTGAAGATCTGACGGACTTCCGCTTCGCCCAGGACCACTTCCTTGCGTTCGGGCGCGAGCAGGCCGGCCATCGCCGCCTTCACCTCTTCGACGGCCTCGTAGATGATGCGATAGGTGCGGATCTCCACCTTTTCCCGCTCGGCCGAGGCCCGGGCGTTCGAGTCGGGCCTGACGTGGAACCCGATGATGATCGCGTTGGACGCCTTGGCGAGCAGCACGTCGCCGTCGGTGATCGCCCCGACGCCCCGGTGCACCACCTCGACCTTCACCTCGGGCGTGGACAGCTGCGCCAGCGCGTCGGCCAGCGCCTCGGCGGGGCCGCCCTGATCGGCCTTGATGATGATACGCAGTGTGGCCGCCCCACCCTCGGCCCGCTCGGCCATGAAGTCCTCGAGCGTCTTCACCCGGCCGGTACGGCGGTGCTGCGCTTCCCGCTCGAGCCGCTGGCGCTTCTGGGCGATGTCGCGCGCCGCCGCGGCGTCGGCCATCACCTGGAACGTGTCGCCCGCCTCGGGCACGCCCTCGAAGCCGAGCACCTGCACCGGGGTCGACGGGCCGGCGGCGTCCACCGTCTGCCCGCGCTCGTCGTACATCGCGCGGACGCGCCCGTAGAACTGGCCACAGATAAAATCGTCCCCTACGCGCAGCGTGCCGTTCTGGACCAGAATGGTGGCGAGCGGCCCCTTGCCCGGATCGAGCGTTGCCTCGAGCACGGTGCCCTGGGCCTTACGGTCGGGGTTGGCCTTCAGGTCGAGCAGCTCCGCCTGCAGCAGGATCTGGTCGAGCAGCTCCTGCACGTTAGTCCCCGCCTTGGCGGAGATCGGCGTGGCGAGCGTGGTGCCCCCGAACTCCTCGAGCACCACCCCGTGCGCCAGCAGGTCCTGCTTGACCTTCTGCACGTTGGCGGTGGGCAGGTCGATCTTGTTGATCGCGACGACGATCGGGACGCCGGCGTTCTTGGCGTGCGAAATCGCCTCGATCGTCTGCGGCATGATGGCGTCGTCCGCCGCGACGACCAGCACCACGATGTCGGTCACCTGGGCGCCGCGGGCCCGCATGGCGGTGAACGCCTCGTGTCCCGGCGTGTCGAGGAACGTGATCGAGCGCGTGTCCTTGAGCTTCACCTGATAGGCGCCGATGTGCTGCGTGATGCCGCCCGCCTCTCCCGCCACCACGTTCGCCTTGCGGACGTAGTCGAGCAGCGACGTCTTGCCGTGGTCGACGTGCCCCATGACCGTCACCACCGGCGAGCGGGGCTTGAGCGCGCCCGCGTCCTCCGTCACCGTCTCTTCCGGCGCCGCGACGGCGTACTCTTCCTCGCGCACGGCCTGGAAGCCGAACGCGGACGCGATCAGCTCGATCATATCGAAGTCGAGCCGCTGGTTGATCGTCACCATCTGCCCCAGCTCCTTGAAGGCGAACGCGACGATCTCCTTGGCGGGGACCTTGAGGTTGTTGGCGAGCTCGGAGACGGTGATGAACTCCGTCACCCGCACCAGCGTCTTCTCGCGCTCCTTCTCGTCACGTCGCTTCTGCTCCTCGACGTCGCGGAAGCTGGGACCTTCCTCGCGGCGGTGTACGCCCTTGCGCCCCACCGGTCCTTTGATCGAGGCGAGGGTACGCGAGATGTTCTGCGCCACGGCCTCCTGGTCGACCAGCGACTTCTTCCCCTTCTTGCGCTTCTTCCCCTTGTCGCGCCGCCGCTCTTCGAGCGGGCCCGCGCCGGGGGCCGCGGAGGCCACCGGCCGGGGCGGGACGGCGCCGCCGGGCGCCGCGCTGGCCACCGGCTTGGGGCGCACGGGCGTGGGGATCACGGGGCGCGGGGGGGCGGAGGGCGGCGCGGCCAGCCCGGGGCCGGAACCCGAGGCGGTCGTCGGTGTCGCGAACGGGCTCGTGGCGAGCGGCTCGGGATGCGTCTCCCCGGCCGCGGGCAGCTCCTTGAACAACGCGGCGGCGCGCTCTTCGAGCGAGGGTTTCTCCTCGTCGTCGACCGCCTTGGCGGCCTCGAGCGCCTCGCGCGCCTTGAGCTCGCGCTCGGCCTCGATGGCGGCTTCGGCTTGCGCCTCCGCGTCCGCGGCGGCGACTTCGGCCGCGGTGCGGCGGCGGCGCTTGGGACGCTCCTCCGGGGCCGCGGCCACCGGCTCGGCGGCGGCCTTGACGGCGCGCCGTCGCTTGGGCGGCGCCGGCGCCTCTTTCAGCTTGCGCTTCTCGCGCTCCCAGCGCGCGCGCATGAGCGCCACCTGCTCCGGCTTGAGCGGGGAGAGATGGCTGCGCACGAAGATGTCCTGCTCCTTGAGCATGCCGATGAGCTGCTCTGCGGAGATGCCGAACTCAGCCGCCAGATCGTGAATCCGCGTCGTCGTCACTCACTCCTCCAAAGACCCGACCAGGCCGCGCGCCAGCGCGGCGTCAGCCACCCCGACCGCTTGGACCGGCGGCCTGCCGAGCCCGTGGCCCAATGCGAACGCCCCGGGCCCCCGCACGATCGGCACCCCGCGGGCCCGCGCGAGGCGCTCCACCTTTTCCAGCGTGCGCGGGCTGGCGTCGCCCGCCAGCACGACGCAGCGCAGCGCGTCGCGCTGCAGCTGCGCCCGCACGCCCGCCACGCCGACCACCACTCGCCCGCCCCCGCCCGAGAGCCCCAACCCCAGCAGCCGGACGACCCGCGCGTTCACGCCGCCGGGGCGGGTGTTTCGCCCGGCGCGCCCGCCGGTCCGGGCTCGGGCTCGTCCTCACCGCCCTCTTCGGTCATCTCGTTCAGGAACGCCATGAGCTTGTCGGCGAGCTCGGGCGTCATGCCGGCAATCTTGTCCACGTCCTCACGCTCGAGATCGAGGATGTCCTGCAGCGTCTTGTGGCCCGCCTGCGCCAGCACGTCGACCAGCTCCGCCGGCAGTCCCTTGAGCTCGCGCAGCGCGACGTTGGTTGCGGCCTCTTCCTCGGGACGGGGCAGCGGCGCAAACAGCGGTCCTTCCCCGCCCCGCTCCAGCCACTCGCGGCTCGAGTACAGGTCGATCTTCCAGCCGGTCAGCTCGGAGGCGAGGCGCACGTTCTGGCCGTTGCGCCCGATCGCGAGCGAGAGCTGGTCTTCGTCCACGATCGCCTGGATCGTCTTGGTGTCGGGGTCGGAGAACACCCGGGCCACACGCGCCGGCGCGAGCGCCAGCTTGGCGAAGCGCTCCGGATCGGGCGACCACGGCACGATGTCGATGCGCTCGCCGTTGAGCTCGTTGACCACGGCCTGGACGCGGGAGCCCTTGAGCCCCACGCAGGCGCCCACGGGATCGATCGAGTCGTCGCGCGAGGAGACGGCGATCTTGGTGCGGCTGCCCGCCTCGCGGGCGGTGGCGCGGATCTCGACGATCTGCTGCTGGATCTCGGGCACCTCGAGCTTGAACAACGCCTTGACGAACAGCGGGTCGGCGCGCGACAGGATCAGGCGCGGACCCTTCGGCGTCTCCTCGATCCGCTTGAGCACCGCCCGAATCGTGTCGCCCTGGTGGAAGTGCTCGCGGTGATTCTGCTCCCGGTAGGGGATGATCGCCTCGGCTTCGCGGAACTTCGCGAGCATGACGACGACCTTGCCGCGCTCGATCTGCTGCACTTCGCCCGACAGGAGGTCCCCGACCTTATCGGCGAACTCCTCCCGAATACGGGCCCGCTCGCCCTCGCGCACCCGCTGGATGATGCGCTGCTTGGCGGCCTGCACCGCGGTGCGGCCGAACGCCTCGAACGGCACCTCCTCTTCCAGCACGTCGCCCACCTGGAAGTCCTGGTCTTCGAAGCGCGCCTCCTCGAGCGTGACCTGCGCGCCCGGGTCTTCCACCGTCTCGACCACGGTGCGCAGCACGACGATCCGGATCGTGCCCTTGAGCTCGTCGATCCCGATTTCGGCACGCACGTTGGGGCCGTAGCGCTTCACCAGGGCGGCATGCAGCCCGTCTTTCAACAGGTCGAGCAGCTCCGTCCGCTCGAGCTGCTTGGTGTTCGTCAGCTCGCGGATCGCGGAGACTACGTCGCTGGTATTCGTCGTCATGAGTTCCTCGTCACCAATCCACCGCCAAGCGCGCGTCGCGGATCCGCGCGAGCGGTATCGGCTGCGCCTCCGCCCCCTCCCGCTGCAGCACCACCGTCGTCTCGTCGGGCACGGCCACGATGCGCGCGCGCACACGGCCGAGCCCCGCCACCGTCGCCTGCACGTCCCGACCCACGAACCGCACCCAGTGCCGGTGCCAGCGCAGGGGGCGCTCCAGGCCCGGGCTCGACACCTCGAGCACGTAGCGCCGGCCCAGCGCGCCCTCCGCGTCGAGCCAGGTCTCCAACATCCGGCTCGCCGTGGCGCAGTCGGCGACCGTCACCCCCCGGGATCCACCGTCCGGGGGCCACTCGATGCGCACGTGAACGAGGGGCCGCTGCGGCGTGCCGCCGATACGGAGGTCGGCCAACTCGAGACCCAAGACTTCCAGTCGGGACCGAAACGACTCGACGAGGCTGTCGGAGAGCATGACCCAAACGCAAAAAAAAGCGCGGGCCGAACTTCGCCCGCTTCAGAGCCAGAATTTAGCCGCCCGCCTGCGGCTGTCAAGCTGCGGCCAGCGGCAGCCCGAGATACGCGATCATGCGCCCATCGCGCCCGCCCGAGGCGCGGTGCGAAAAAAACTGGTCGCGGTCGTGCGCACTGCACCAGGGAGAGGCGCTGATCTGCGTCAGCCCTAGCGCGCGCCCCTGCGCCACCAGCACCTGGCGCAGATCCACCCGGCCCGGCTCCGTCTCGGCGTGGCCGGAGAGCTGCGACAGCACTTCAGAACCTACTTCATAGCACGCACCACAAATTCCTGTGCCACAATGCATTACGATATCCTCCGCGCGCACGAACGCCTCCCGCTTCACGAGCTCTACGCCGCGCTCGAGAATCCGCCCCACCGTGCCGCGCCATCCCGCGTGCAGCAACGCGACCACGCGCTTGTCGGGCGCCACGAGGTATACCGGGATACAGTCGGCGACCGTGACGGTGAGGAGCAATCCCGGCGCGCCGGTCGCATGGCCGTCGATACCGTCGAGGATGAGCCAGCCCGCTGGGGACGCGCGGTGCCAGGTCACGGCCGTGCCGTGGATCTGGTGCGAGAGCACCAGCCCCGGGAAGCGCGGGCCGAAGGCCGCGCGCACCGCGCGCCAGCGGGTCATCACCTGCCCCACGTTCTCCTCGCTCCACAACCCGAGCGAGAAGCCGCGCCCGCGGGTGGTGAGGCCGGCCACCACGCCATAGCGCTCGGCCCATTCGCGCAGCTCCATGCGGGGGACGGCGGAGTCGCCCACGGGCTGCTCGCGGAGCAGGGTGGGACTGGCGGACGGGCGGTCAGGCGGACGGAAGGTCACGGGCATCACCGTCTCGCGCTCCGCTGGTCGGGCTGTCCCTCCAGCCGCTCGATCTGCGCCCCCAGGGCCCGCAGCCGCTCGTCGATCCGCTCGTAGCCCCGCTCGATCTGACCGATGTTGTGGATCACCGACTCGCCCTGAGCCGCGAGGGCCGCGAGCAGCATCGCCATCCCGGCCCGGATGTCGGGGCTTTCGACCACGCCCCCCCGCAAGGGCGAGGGCCCGGCGATCACGGCGCGATGCGGGTCGCACAGTACGATGCGCGCCCCCATCCCGATGAGCTTGTCCACGAAGAAGAGGCGCGACTCGAACAGTTTTTCGAACACCAGCAGCAGCCCTTCGCACTGCGACGCGACCACGATCGCGATCGACATCAGGTCGGCCGGGAACGCCGGCCAGGGCCCGTCCTCGAGCTTGGGAACGTGCCCTCCCAGGTCGGGACGGATGCGCCGCTCCTGACCTGCGTCCACCACGAGCGTCGTGCCGTCGAGCCGCGGTCGCACGCCCAGGCGTTCGAAGGCGAGCAGCGTGGCGCGCAGGTCCTCGCCCCGTACGCCCTCGATGGTGATCGCGCCGTTGGTGACGGCCGCGAGCCCGATGAACGAACCGATCTCGATGTGATCGGGCCCCAGGGCAAACGCCGCACCCTTGAGCGGGCGGCCGCCCTCCACGGTGAGCGTGTTGGTCCCGACGCCGCCCACCTCGGCGCCCAGAGTCGCGAGGAAGCGGGCGAGGTCCTGGACGTGAGGCTCGCAGGCCGCGTTGCGAAGCGTCGTCGTGCCGCGGGCCGCGACCGCGGCCATCAGCGCGTTTTCGGTGGCCGTGACGCTGGGCTCGTCCAGGAAGATGTCGGCGCCGGCGAGCCGCTTGGCCTCGACCTGGTAGGAGGTGCCGACGGTCACCGTCGCGCCTAGCCGCTCGAGCGCCAGGAAATGCGTATCCACCCGGCGGCGCCCGATCACGTCGCCCCCCGGCGGGGGCAGGCTGACCCGTCCGAAGCGGGCGAGCATCGGACCCGCCAGCAGGATCGACGCGCGGATGCGCGCGCCCAGCGCGGGATCGAGCTCGCGCGGCTCGGCCCGCGCGGCGTCCACGTCCACGCTGTTCGGTCCCGTCCACGCGACGGCGGCGCCGAGGTGGGAGAGCAGCTCCAGCATCGTCTCGACGTCACGAATGTGGGGCACATTGTCGATGCGACAGGGCCCCTCGGCCAGGAGCGTGGCCGCGAGGATGGGGAGTGCCGCGTTCTTGTTGCCCGCCGGACGAATGGTGCCCTTGAGCGGGCGACCGCCCGTCACCGAGAAAGACGGAGGCATGGGTGAGGCAAGCTATGCGGCGGCTTGCGCCGACGTCAAGCGCGCGCGAACGTTCGCGCGTGAACGTGAGCCCCGTGCTCGCGCTCGCGGGACTCGCCGCGATCGGCCTGCTCGCCACCCGGCTGCCGCGCCCGGCGTGGCCACGCGTCGCGAGCCTGGACCCGCTGCTCGGGGCGGGCGGTCCGCTCGTCGCCGTCGGCCTGGTGCTCGGACCGGGCATCGGCTTCCTGAGTCCGGCGCTGGTGCGCGCGCTCGCGCCGGTCATGGCGCTCGCGCTCGGCTGGATCGGCGCGGCGCTCGGCGCGCGGTTCGAATGGCGCTACGTGCGGCGCATTCCACGCGACGTCTGGCTGCTTGCCGGGCTGTCGGCCACGGGCGCGTTCGCGGCGGTGGCCCTCGCCGTCGCGCTGCTCGCCCGCCTCGTCCCGACGCTGGGCGCCGCTTGGACGCCCCGGCTGCCGGCGGTCCTCGCCCTGGCGGCCGTCGCGGCAGCATCGGGACCCGGGGCCGTCACCCACGTCGCCCGGACCCTGGGGCTCGGCGCGTTGATCGCACGGCGCATCGCACGGGCGGCGGTGCTCGAGACCGCTGCCGGCGCGCTGGCGATCACGGTGCCGCTGGCGCTGCACCGCTCCCCGACCACGGCCGGCGCGGAGCTGGGCTGGCTGGCGTCGCTCATCTTCGCCGTGGGCGGCGGCGCGCTGATCGGCATGGCGTTCCTGTCGGTCAGCCGGCTGCGGCCCGCGGCCGACGACCTGGCATTCGCGCTCCTCGCCACGCTCCTGTTCGGCGCGGGGCTGGGGTATGCCGCCGACCTGTCGCCGCTCGTGGTGAGCGCGCTGGCGGCGGCTTTGATCGTGAACCTCTCGCCCCGACGGCACCTGGTCCGCCACGTACTTGCCAATGGGGCGCACCCCTTCACCGCCGTATTCTTGATCCTGACGGGCGCCCTGCTCACCCTCCAGACGCCGTGGATTCTCGTCGCTGCTCCTCTCGTGGCGCTGGTGCGCGTGGCCGCCCAGTGGGGGGCGGTGCGGTTCGGGCGCGCCGCTCTGCGCCTGCACGGTATCCCGCCCCACGCCGGGCTCGCCACGGTGGCGCAGGGCGCGACCGCGCTCGCCTTGGGCGTCGACTTCTTCATGATGTACGGCGGCCGCGCCACCGGCGTCGTAGGAGGGCCCGCGGTGCTCGCCACCGTGGTGGGAGGCGTAGCCGTAGCGCAACTGGCCGCGCCGGCGCTCCTCACGCTTGCGCTCCGGGCCGGCCCGGCGCCGTTGACACCAGCGTCCGAGACGGCCGAGCTTAATCCACGATGATCCCGGCCTGGGTGGCGGTGGTGGCGGCGGTTTCGCTCGCGATTCTCGCGCTCGCCGCGATCGCCATTGCGGTCTCGTCCGTGGCGGCAGCCCTTGGCGTGCGAGCCTTCCTGCGCGTGCTGCGCGACCTCGCGGGCCCGGCCGTGGGGGACGTACGGCAGCTGGTGGGGTCGATTCGCACCGAGGCGGACAGCCTGGTCGGCACGTCGCGCGAGCTGCGGGAGCGGATCGTAAAGGCCGCGGACGCGGCGCAGACGCGTCTCGCCGATCTCGATGCCCTGTTCGAGGTGGTGCAGGAGGAAGTGGAGAGCACCGTCCTCGACGCGGCGGCCAGCGTTCGCATGGTGCGCCGCGGTCTCTCGCTGGTCGACTGGGGCCGCCGGGCGCTGAAGCGCGGGAGGAAGC
>Ga0209156_10000775_pt1 | contig 26979 bp, 27 predicted proteins | sample GraSoiAngelo_124_FD_185881 | JGI IMG/M metagenome (GOLD analysis project Ga0209156, IMG submission 185881) | Grasslands soil microbial communities from the Angelo Coastal Reserve, California, USA - 14_0927_05_20cm (SPAdes) (version 2) | ecosystem: Environmental > Terrestrial > Soil > Grasslands... | reverse complement strand
CGGTGGCCAGATCGGCGCCTACACGGATATGTGCGACCAGGCGCGTCAGACGGCGTACGACCTGATGATCGAGCACGCCCAGCAGGTAGGCGCGAATGCGGTGATCGGGATGAGCTTCGACGCCTCCGAAGTGGCGGCGCGCGCCTCGGCGACCGAGGTGCTCTGCTACGGCACCGCCGTGGTGCTCGAGTAGCGCGGCCCACCGGGTGCGACCCACCGTCGTCATCGTCGGCGCGGGCTTCGGCGGCCTGCGGGCCGCGCGCGCACTGCGCAAGGCCCCCGTCGACGTCGTGCTGCTCGACCGGCACAACTACCACCTCTTCCAGCCACTGCTCTACCAGGTGGCGACGGCGGGACTCGAGCCCGAACAGATCGCCAAGCCGGTGCGCGCGATCCTGCGCGGCCAGGCGAACTTCGAGTTCCGGACTACCAGGTGGCGACGGCGGGACTCGAGCCCGAACAGATCGCCAAGCCGGTGCGCGCGATCCTGCGCGGCCAGGCGAACTTCGAGTTCCGGATGGTCGAAGTCACGGGCGTCGACTTCGCGGCGCGTCGCGTGGCGACTGACCATGGCCCCGTGCCGTACGACTTCCTGATCCTCGCCCTGGGCGGCGAGACGAACTACTTCGGCATGGAGAGCATCCTGCGTCACGGGTTCGGCCTGAAGGGCGTGGTCGACGCGGTGGCGATCCGCAACCACGTGCTGCGGTGCTTCGAGCGCGCCATGCTCGAGCCCGACGCCGAGCGGCGGCGCGCGCTGCTCACGTTCGTAGTGGTGGGCGGCGGCCCGACGGGCGTGGAGATGGCAGGGGCGCTGTCCGAGCTGATCCGGCTGGTGCTCGTCAAGGACTACCCCCGGCTGAACATCAAGGATGTGCGGGTGCTGCTGCTCGAGGCCACCGACCGGCTGCTCGCGGCGATGCCCGAGCGCTTGCGCGAGGCCGCGGCCGAGACGCTGTGGCGCAAGAAACACGTGGAAGTCCGGTTCGGCGCCGCCGTGCAGGACTTCGACGGCGCGCGGATCACGTTGAAGAGCGGGGAAGTGATTCCCGCGCGCACGCTCATCTGGGCGGCGGGCGCCCAAGCGGTGTCGCTCACCGCGACGCTCGGGCTCACGACGGCACGGCAGGGGAGAGTGGCGGTGACGCCGGAGCTCGAGGTGCCCGGCCACCCGGAAGTGTACGTCATCGGCGATGCGGCGTATCTCGAGCACGACGGGGCGCCGCTCCCGATGATGGCACCGGTGGCGATGCAGATGGCCGACACGGCCACCGCGAACATCGCGCGCCGGCTGCGCGACGAACCGGCGCTCGCGTTCCGTTACAAAGACCCCGGCTCGCTCGCCACCATCGGCCGCAACGCTGCCGTCGCGTACATCGGCGGAGTCGCGTTCAAGGGGTTCGCCGCCTGGGTGGTCTGGCTGGTGGTGCACATCCTCCAGCTCATCGCTGGCTGGTGGTGCACATCCTCCAGCTCATCGGGTTCCGCAACAAGCTGTTCGTGCTGATGAACTGGGCGTGGGACTACTTCTTCTACGAGCGAGCCGCGCGGCTGATCACGAAGTAGGGATTCGGCTAGGGACTCGGGGCTCGGAGTGGCTTCCGAGTCCCCAGCCCCGAGCCCCGAACCCCGGTCAGACGCACGCGGCGCACGATGCCGTCCCAGCCGCACTCCACGCACCAGCGGCGCTCCAGTGCGGGGAGGACCCGGTCGAAGAAGCGGTTGCGGATCGCCGTCATCTCGCCGCCGCAGTGCGGGCAGGACCTGCCTTGCGGCAACAGCAGGTACACGACCGCCGTGACGATCGCGATCCGCAGCGCCACGGTCGCGAGCAGGACGACGACGATCAGCATGCTCAATCTTAGCGCGCGGCTCGGCGGGCAGCTACACCTCCGGTCCCGTGCCCCGGACCCCCTCGTTCTCCCGCCCCCGGATGAACTCCAGGATGCGGCGCTCCAGCTCCGCCAGCTCGACCGGCTTCACGAGCACCCGCTCCCGCGACACCGGCGTGTTTCCCGGCTCGGCGAGCTGCGAGATGTCCCCCGACAGAAACAAGACCCGCGAGGCGAGCGCCGGCCGGGTGTCTTCCAGCCTGGCGAACAGCTCCACGCCGCCCATCCGCGGCATCCGGAGGTCGGCGATGATCACATCGGCCGCGCCCCCCGCGCCGTCCAACCGCGCCAACGCCTCCGCCCCGTCCTGCGCCTCGTCCACTCGCGCGCCCCGGCGGATCAGGAACCTGACCATCGGACGGCGAACGGCTTCCTCGTCCTCCACGATGAGCACATGCAGGCCCGCCAGGGACGCGACGGGACGGGTCACGCCACCGGGCTGGGGCGCGGTGGTCGGAGCGGTGTGGGCGGGGGAGGGCGCCGGCGCCGGCTCCACCGGGGCGGCAGGAAGCGACAGCACGAAGCGCGCCCCCTTGCCCGGACGGGAGGCGAGCACCAGGTCGCCGCCCGCCTCGCGGGCGATCTGTCGCGAAATGTAGAGTCCCAGGCCCGTGCCGCGGCGTGCCTTGGTCGTGGCGAACGGCCGGAACAACCGCGGCACCATGTCCGCGGCGACGCCGCGGGCGTTGTCCTCGACGGCCACCGAGACCCGGTCCTCCTCGCACCAGGTATCCACCGTGAGCTCGCGGGGGGGCTTGATCGCCCGCAGGGCATCGATCGCGTTGGACAGGAGATTGACGATCACCTGCTCCAGCTTGATCGCGTCCCCGAGGGCGGCGACCAGCGCCGGATCCAGGCGCCCGCCCACCGCGATCTCGTCGAGTGCGAACCGGTAGGACACGAGGTCCATGGCCCCGCGCACCACATCGTTCAGGTTGACGCGCGTGACTTCCCGCTCCGTGACCCGGACGAACCGGAGCAAGCCGCGCAGCAGCTTTGCGGCGCGACGCGCCTGCCGCAGGATCTGGAGCATCTCGGCGCGTTGCGACTCCGGCAGGGTGGAATCGGCGATGCTGTTCTCCGCATGCGCCGCGATGGCCATGAGCGGGTTGTTGACCTCGTGGGCCACGCCGGCGAGCAGCTCGCCGGCGGCGGCGAAGCGGCCCTGCTCCTCCGCGCGATCCCGCAGCACCCGCGTCATCTCGTTGAAGTGCTGCCCCAGCCTGCCCAGCTCGTCGCTGGCGCGCACGGGCACGCCCGTCGTGAGATCGCCTTCCGCCACGCGGGCGAGCCCGGCCTCGAGCTCCGCGAGCGGCCGCCACACGCGCCGGCGCACGAGGGAGACCGCGGGGACCACGCCGATGGCGCCCAGGGCGAGCCACAAGATCGCGTCGCGCAGCACCTCGCCCGCCGCCAGCTGGAGCGCCTGTTGGCGATCCAGTAGGTCGCGACGCGCCTGCAGTCCTGCCGCGAGCAGCTGCTGGTCGGCGATCTGCGTGAGGCGGTCGAGCGCGCGCAGCCGCCGCGCGGCCCCGGCCTGGTCAGCGCCGCGCTCCAGCCACGCGACCCCCTCGGCGAGCGCGCCGGCGACGCGGGACATCGCGTCTTCCGACTGCCCCAGTGGAGCGCGCAACCGCGCGGGCACGGTCGCATAGGACCGGCCGGTCGCCGGGGCGCTCGCGGCCGCGATGAGGAGGCGCAGGGTATCGAGCGCACCCGGAGCCGGGCGGGTGCGCGACTCGACGATCTGTCGCATGAGCGCGGCCGCCTGGTGGAGCCCGGCGGTGCGGCGCGCCAGGTCGTCTTGCAGGGCGACGATGGCCTCCGTCCCCTTGCCGAGCGCCAGCGCCGCGCTGCGGGCTCGAACAAACAGGTACAGGGGCAGGACTCCGGCATACCCGCCGGCCGCCAGCATCAGCAGCAGCAGGGTCGTGCGCAGGCTCAGAGGCTCGCGGCGTACCACGATCGGTCTCCATCGCACGGGAGCGCCCGGCGAGAGTCAGGCGGTAAGATAACCCGGAGGCCCGAACCGGCCACACGTCACCCGGTGCCGCGCTGGCGCCGCCTCACGGCCAGGAGCAGATTGGGAGCACCCGGGAGGCTCGCGTATGGCAACCGACACCGGCGACCGCATGAAGGTCGTCATCTACTACGCCATCTGGGCGACCGTGTGCGCCGCCGCGGCCGGTCTCGTGATCGCCGGGCTGCACACCTGGTTGTTCAGCTACACTCCGACCCGTTCGGGCCTGATCTTCACGCTCGTCGGCGACGCCGTCACGGCGCTGGCGATCGCTGCGGGGCAGGGGGCGGTGGCGCTCGTGACCGGGAGCGTGCTGGCACAGTTCGGCCGCGCGCTGCAGCGGACGGTGCTGTTGGGCCTGCTCGTGGGAGTGTTCGACTTCGCGATGTACTTCCTTCAGATGGCCGTCCCCGCGACCGAGTTGGGGTGGAAGCCGGACATCGTCATTCTCGCCCTCGCGAGCGCGACGATCACCCTGCTGGGCGTCATCAGAGCTTCGGCAGCGTGATCCCCTGCTGCGCCTGGTACTTGCCCTTCTTGTCTTTATAGCTCACCTCGCACTCGTCCCCGTCGTCCGCCGTGAAGAACAGCACCTGCGCGATGCCCTCGTCGGCGTAGATCTTGGCGGGCAGGGGCGTCGTGTTCGAGATCTCGAGCGTCACGAACCCTTCCCACTCCGGCTCGAACGGGGTGACGTTGGTGATGATGCCGCAGCGCGCGTACGTGCTCTTCCCGACGCAGATCGTCAGCACGTTGCGGGGGATCCGGAAGTATTCCACCGAGCGTGCCAGCGCGAACGAATTGGGCGGAACGATGCACACGTTCCCGGTGAATTCGACGAACGATTTCGGGTCGAAGCTCTTGGGATCGACCACGGCGGAGAGGGCGTTGGTGAAGATCTTGAACTCGGGCGCGACCCGCATGTCGTAACCGTACGACGACACGCCGTAGGAGATCACGCCGGCGCGGGCTTGGTTCTCCGCGAACGGATCGATCATCGCGTGGTCCCCGCATGTCGTAACCGTACGACGACACGCCGTAGGAGATCACGCCGGCGCGGGCTTGGTTCTCCGCGAACGGATCGATCATCGCGTGGTCGCGCGCCATGCGCCGGATCCAGCGGTCGGACTTGATGGACATGGCGGGCCAATATATCGGCGCCGTCGACACTTACGCCACTCGATTCGGTTGACAACACCGCGGCGCGAGAATACGTTTCGGCCGATCAAGTGAATTTTTTCACGAACTCATGAGCCAGCCCTACCTCGCCTTCCTCCTCTTGCTCGCGTTCGTCGCTTTCAACGCGGTGCTGTTGATCGGGTTGTCCCATCTCGTCGCCCCGCGCAAACCCACCGCCGTCAAAGACGCCCCCTACGAGAGCGGGATGCCGCCGCTCGGCAGCGCCCACGAACGCTTCTCGGTGAAGTTCTACCTCGTGGCGATGCTGTTCATCGTCTTCGACCTGGAGACGGTGTTCCTGATCCCCTGGGGGGCGATCTACTTTGGGGCGGGGGGACCCGGAATGGGGTTCCTACTCGTCGAGATGTTGGTCTTCATACTCATCCTGGCCGTGGGCTACGTCTACGTCTGGAAGCGGGGGGCTCTCCAATGGGATTAACGGCACCACAGACGTCACGAAGACACGTCGCTTCGCGACGTTGTTCCGTGACGGGGTCGAGGAAATGAAGCGAGTCCTCGAGACGAAAGAGGTTTCCGGACAGAGTCCGAACTACCTCCTGGCGAAGTTCCAGGATCTCATCGACTGGGCGGTGAACTCGTCCCGGGCCAATTCGCTGTGGCCGATGCCGTTCGGCACGGCGTGCTGCGCCATCGAGTTCATGGCGACGGCCGCGTCGCGTTACGACTTCGCCCGCTTCGGCATGGAGCGTCAAGCCTTCAGCCCGCGCCAGGCCGACGTCCTCATCTGCGCGGGGCGGCTGCCGTTCAAGCTCGCGCCGGTGATCCGGCGGATCTTCGACCAGATGCCGCAGCCCAAGTGGGTGATCTCGATGGGCGCGTGCGCGTCGACCGGCGGGATCTTCGACAACTACGCGATGGTGCAGGGGATCGACACCATCGTGCCCGTGGACGTGTACGTGCCGGGGTGCCCGCCGCGTCCCGAGGGGCTGTTGTACGGCGTCCTCCTGTTGCACAAGAAGATCAAGGGAGAGTCGCTGTTCGACCATGCCCCGCGGCGCGACGAGCAGCCGCTCGACGAGCGCGGGCTGCGACTGCCGCCCGAGCAGATCGACGAGATCTCCGAGCCGTTCGGGAACTCCATCCACCAGTTTCGCTCGGGGTGAACTCCTCCGCAGAAGCCCTGCGCGCGACCTTCGGCGGCGCGATCGGCCGCGCGGTCGAGTCGTGCGGCGACACGATCGTGTACGTGGACCGCGCGGCGCTGCTCACCGTGATGGCCTGGCTGCGCGACACGCCCGGACAACAGTACGACTATCTGGTCGACGTCACCGCGGTCGAGTACCGCGACCGGGAGCGGCCTCTCGAGGTCGTCTACAATCTGCGCTCGCTCGAGCGGCGGGCGGACCTGCGCGTCAAGGTCGAGCTCGACCTGCAGGGCGAGCTGGCGATCGATTCGGTCGTGCCGCTGTGGCGGGGCGCCGACTGGCTGGAGCGCGAAGTGTACGACATGTTCGGCGTCACGTTCCGCGGCCACCCGGACCTGCGGCGCATCCTGATGTGGGAGACGTACGCCGAGGGCTACCCGCTGCGGAAGGACTTCCCGCTGCGCGGCCGCTTCAGCCGGGCGGAGCAGGTGCGCCAGGCGCTCAACGCCAACCCCGAGGCGCACTACTCGATGGAGGAGCTGTCGATCGCCGAGGCGCACGACGATCTCCCGCCCGACATGCGGGAGCGACTGCGTCGCGGCGAGCGCGACAAGATCCCCAACTCCGAATGAGCAAGCGGACCATCGCCGTCGAGCTCGCGACCCCGGGGCTGGACCCGCAGGGCCGCCCGGCGCGCATCCCGCTCGAGGCGGGCGTGGGCCCGCTGGAGCGGTACGAGGAGGGGGAGCCCGACGCCGGCGAGCACATGCTGATCAACATCGGGCCGCAACACCCGGCGACGCACGGGGTGCTGCGCCTCGTGGTCGAGCTGGACGGCGAGACCGTGGTCCGGGTCATCCCCCATGTCGGCTATCTGCACTCCGGGTTCGAGAAGCTCGGCGAATACCGCCACTACAACCAGATCATCCCGCTCACCGACCGCACCGATTACCTCTCGCCCATGGCGAACAACGTCGGGTTCGCGCTCGCGACCGAGAAGCTCATGGGGATCGAGATCACGCCGCGCTGCACCGTGCTGCGGGTGATCGCCTGTGAGATGAGCCGCATCATCTCGCACATGGTGTGGCTCGGCACGACGTCGATCGACCTGGGCGCGTTCACGCCGTTCCTGTGGGCCTTCCAGGAGCGGGAGCGCATCTACAACCTGCAGGAGATGTGGACCGGGGCCCGGCTCACGACCAGCGTCACGCGGGTCGGGGGCATGATGGCCGACGTGACCGATGACTTCGTCGCGGGGTTGCGGCAGTTCGTCGACACGTATCCGAAGACGCTGCACGAGATCGACCGGGTGCTCACCCGCAACGCCGTCTGGGTCGGCCGCACCCAGGGCGTGGGTGTGATGACGGCGCAGGAAGCGATCAACTACTCCCTGTCCGGACCGATGCTGCGCGCCAGCGGCGTCCCCTACGACGTGCGCCGCGACAAGCCGTACCTCGACTACGACAGCTACGAGTTCGACGTGCCCGTGGGCGAACACGGCGACGTCTACGACCGCTACCTGGTGCGGCTGGAGGAGTGCCACCAGTCGAACCGAATACTGCGCCAGGCGCTGGAGCGGCTCCCCGACGGCCCGCTGAACATCGCGGACCCGCGCCTGATTCTGCCTCCCAAGTCGCGCGCCATGAGCGACATGGAAGCGATGATCTACCACTTCAAGCAGGTCATGGAGGGCGTGAAGGCCCCGGTGGGCGAGGCGTACGTCGGGATCGAGAACCCGAAAGGGGAGCTCGGCACCTATCTGGTCTCGGACGGCACGGCCAAGCCGGTACGCTGGCGCATCCGGCCGCCCTCGTTCATCAACCTGGCGGCGCTGCCGAAGATGGCGGAAGGACACCTGCTCTCCGATCTGATCGCCATCAACGCCTCGGTGGACATCGTGATGGGCGAGGTGGACCGATGAGCGTGAGCGCGCGGCCGAGCCACGAGGGCGAGACCGAGCCGTACCAGCCGGTCTTCGCGGGGAAGGTGCTCGAGGAGCTGCAGGCGGTGCTCGGCCGCTATCCCACCAAGCAGGGCGCGCTGTTGCCGGCCCTGTGGCTGGTGCAGCAGCAGCGCGGCTGGATCTCGGACCGCAACATGACCGAGGTGGCGGCCGTGCTCGGGCTCACGCCCGCCTACGTGAAGGGCGTGGTGACGTTCTACACCATGTACCACCAGCACCCGGTGGGCCAGAACTTCGTGCAGGTGTGCACGACCTCGCCCTGTAACATCTGCGGCGCCGAGGACGTGGTCCGTGCGCTGCTGCAGGCCACCGGCGCGAAGGAGCTCGGCGCCACGAGCCCCGACGGCAAATGGACGGTGATCGAAGTGGAGTGCTTGGGGGCGTGCGGGTTCGCGACCCCCGTGCTGATCAACGACGACTTCCTGGAATCCGTCACCCCCGACAAGGTGCCGGAGATCGTGAGGAAGTACCAGTGAGCAACGATTGCGGATTGTGGATTGCGGATTGCGGATTGGCTCGTTTGGCCCCCCGGAGCCCGACAGGCCAAATCCGCAATCCGCAATCCGCAATCGGGGAATCGTGATGGGCTACCCCCACAAGCCGCACCCCAAAGAGAACACCGTGCTCTCCAAGTACTTCGGCGACCCCGAGGCGCGGACCTACAAGGGATGGATCAAGCGCGGCGGCTACGAGGCATGGCGGCAGGCGCAAACGCTGGCGCCCGCGGCGATCACCGACCTCGTGAAAGAGTCGGGATTGCGCGGCCGCGGTGGCGCGGGGTTCCCCACGGGCCTCAAGTGGTCCTTCATGCCCAAGGAGAAGAAGAAACCGCACTACCTGTGCGTCAACGCCGACGAGTCCGAGCCGGGGACGTTCAAGGACCGCGAGATCATGCGCTGGACGCCGCACGCGCTGCTCGAGGGCAGCGCGATCGCGATGCGGGCAATCCAGGCGGAAGTGGCCTACATCTACATCCGGGGCGAGTTCACCGAGCCGTTCGCCATCATGGCCCACGCGCTTACCGAAGCGACCGCGGCCGGGGCCTTCGGTGACCTGAAGATCTATCTGCAGCGCGGCGCCGGCGCCTACATCTGCGGCGAAGAGACGGCGCTGATGAACTCGATCGAGGGGAAGCGCGGCAACCCGCGTATCAAGCCGCCGTTTCCCGCGGCGTTCGGCGTGTTCGGGATGCCCACCACGATCAACAACGTCGAGACGCTCGCCGCGGTGCCGCCGATCCTCACGAACGAGCCCGAAGAGCACCGGTACGAAGCTGTTCTCGGTGTGCGGGCACGTCCAGAAGCCGGGCAACTACGAGCTGACGATGGGGTTCCCGCTCAAGGACCTGCTGTACGAGCTGTGCGGCGGGATGCGGCCCGGCCGCACCCTCAAGGCCTGCATCCCCGGTGGCTCGTCGGTGCCGATTCTGAATCGCGCAGAGACCGAGGCCTGCGCGCTCGACTACGAGGGCGCCGTGGCGCAGGGCACGATGCTCGGCTCGGGCGGCGTGATCGTGTTCGACGACTCCGCCGACATGGTCTACCAGATCATGCGGCTCGCCCGCTTCTACGCCCACGAGTCGTGCGCCCAGTGCACCCAGTGCCGCGAAGGCACCGCCTGGACCACCAAGATTCTCGAGCGGATCCTCGCGGGGCAGGGGAAGGCGACGGACCTCGATCTCCTGCTCGATCTCGCGGAGAACATGACGGGGAAGACCATCTGCGTGCTCTCCGACTCCTGTGCGGCCCCCGTCGTCTCCGGCATCAAGAAGTTCCGCGGCGAATTCGAGGACTACATCGCGGGCAAGCGGAAGCCCATGTTGGTCGCGTGAGGACGGATCGCTGATGGCCGACGGCGCCGTCAATCTGACCATCGATGGCATGCCCGTCAGCGCGCCCCCCGGGACGCTGCTCATCGAGGCCGCGAAGCAGGCGGGCGTGCTGGTGCCGCACTATTGCTACCACCCGGGGCTTCCGGTGGCCGGCCTGTGCCGCATGTGTCTCGTGGAGGTGGAGAAAGCCCCGAAGCTGCAGATCGCCTGCGCCACCCCGGTCGCCGAGGGCATGGTCGTGCACACCCAGTCCGCGCAAGCGAAGAGCGCGCGGATGGGGGTGCTCGAGCTGCTGCTGATCAACCATCCGCTCGATTGCCCGATTTGCGATCAGGCCGGCGAATGCGAACTACAGGATTTCACGTTCCAGGAAGGCCGCCCGGCGACGCGCTACAGCCCCGACTACGCCAAGCGCTTCAACCCGGTCGAGGACTTCGGCCCCGACGTGCTGTACGTGCCGAACCGCTGCATCCTGTGCACCCGCTGCGTGCGCTTCATGGAAGACGTGACCAAGGAGCCCGTGCTCAACGTGTCCGAGCGCGGCGACCGCGCCTACATCGGGATCCACCCCGAGGCGCGGCTCGACCACCCCTGGGCCGGCAACGTCGTCGATCTGTGCCCGGTCGGCTCGCTGCTGTCCAAGGATTTCCTGCACAAGGCGCGCGCCTGGGAGCTCGATAAGACCGCCTCCGTCTGCACCGGCTGCTCGCAGGGGTGCAACGTCACCCTGGACACGCGCGACAACGTCGTCGTCCGCGTGCGCCCGCGTCCCAACCTCCTCGTCAACCGCTACTTCATCTGCGACCACGGTCGCATGAACTACCGCTGGATGAACCGCGGCGACCGCATCGAGGCGCCGCTGGTGAAGCGCGGTGGCGGAGAGCTGCAGGCCGTGGACTGGGACGAGGCGCTGGAGCGGACGGCCGGCGTGCTGCGGGGCGCCGGGGGCAGGGCGGTGACGCTCGCGTCCCCCAGGATGTCGACCGAGGCGCTGTTCCTCGCGCGCGAGTTGTGCGCGGGGCTGGACTGGACCGGCGCCGTCCAGATCGTGATGGGCGAGGAGGCGCCGCTCGCGGGCGTCCCGAACCTCGCGCTGCGGCCGGAGCGGGCCCCCAACGGTACGGGCGCGGAGCTGCTCGGCTATGGCCGCGACTACGCGGCGGCGCTCCAGGCGGCGGAGTCCGCGGCCGTCGTGGTGGTGCTCGACGAGCCAGAGGTCACGATCCGGACCTCGGGCGCCCTCATCTATCTCGGCTATGGCCGCGACTACGCGGCGGCGCTCCAGGCGGCGGAGTCCGCGGCTGTCGTGGTGGTGCTCGACGAGCCAGAGGTCACGATCCGGACCTCGGGCGCCCTCATCTATCTGGGCACGGTCCTGCCGGAGGGGGCGCGTAACGCCGACGTGGTGCTGCCCATCGCCAACGTGGCGGAGGAGGAAGGCACCTTCGTGAACCGGGATGGGCGGGTGCAGCGCTACTTCCAGGCGAAGCCCGCGCCCGGGATGGCGCGGCCGGCGTGGTGGGTGCTCGCCGAGCTGCTGAGGACCCTGGGGCGGGGGGAGTCGCTGGCGGAGGCGGGAGCCGCGTTCGACCGGCTGGCTCGCTCGGTGGAACGCTTCGCGGGGCTGAGCTATGCGAGCATCGGCGCGGTCGGGGCCAAGCCGTGACGTTCTTCCTCGTGGCCTCGGTCGTCAAGATCATCGTGGTGTTCACGGTGATCATGGTCGGCGTGGCCCTGCTGACGCTCGCGGAGCGGCGCATCTGCGCGTGGATGCAGGATCGCCTGGGACCGAATCGTGTCGGCCCCCAGGGGCTGCTGCAACCGGCCGCGGACGGGCTCAAGAATCTGCTCAAGGAAGAGACGCTGCCGGCGCAGGCCGACAAGTTGCTGTTCCTGCTGGCGCCCGCGATGTCCTTCGTGCCGGCGCTGCTCACCTTTGCCGTGATCCCGTTCGCGACGCCGCTGCCGACGCCGTGGGGCGACGTGGACATGGTGGTGGCGAACCTGCCGGTCGGCTTCCTCTACATCCTCGCGTTCGGCTCGCTCGGTGTGTACGGCATCGTGCTCGCCGGGTGGGCCTCGAACAACAAGTACTCGCTGCTCGGCGGCCTGCGCGCCTCGGCCCAGATGATCTCCTACGAGATCGCGATGGGGATGAGGGACTGCGCCTGGCGTGCGACCACTACGGTGGCGGTGCTGCTGCTCGCGGGCAACGTCACGCTCTCCGAAGTGGTCGCACGCCAGGCGCAGTCCATCTGGTTCGTGTTCCCCCTGTCGCTCGCGTACTTCATCTTCATCGTCGCCGCGTTCGCCGAGACGAACCGGTTACCGTTCGACCTCCCCGAAGCGGAAGGCGAGCTGATCGCCGGCTATCACACGGAATACAGCGCGATGAAGTTCTCGATGTTCTACATCGCGGAGTACTCCAATATGGTGACCGCGTCGGCCCTCATGACGACGCTGTTCTTCGGCGGGTGGGACATCCCGTTCACCCAGTGGGACAACGCGCCGCCGTGGACCGTCGTGAAGACTATCGCCACGTTGGCGGTGTTTACCGTGAAGGTGGGCTGCTTCCTGTTTCTCTACATCTGGGTGCGCTGGACCCTGCCGCGCTTCCGCTACGACCAGCTGATGGCGCTGGGGTGGAAGGTGATGCTGCCGCTCGCGCTGGGCTACGTGGCCGTCCTCGCCACTGCGATCTGGATCCTGCACGCGCTGCTCGGCTGGAGCTACGACACCCGCTTCGGGCTCGTGCTGTTCGCCCTGAACGTGCTGCTCGCGGTCCCGCTGTTCTTCGGGCTCGATCGCGGCCACCTGGTCGCCGGCTCGGTGGCCGAGGAGCGGGCCTGATGGCGATCGGCGTCAAAGTGATGAGGCGCCCGGGCAGCCAGGTCTCCTACCTGCGCGCGACGCTCAAAGGCATGGCGCTCACGCTCAGCCACTTGTGGCGACCGAAGGTGACGATGCAGTACCCGGAGGAGAAGAGCAGCAAGGACTGGACCCTCTCCCCGCGCTGGCGCGGGACGCACCGCATGCTCACCGACGAGCAGGGGCGCGCCAAGTGTGTCGCCTGCGGCCTGTGTCCCCAGATCTGCCCGGCGAACTGCATCAAGCTCGTGCCGGGAGAGGACGAACACGGCAACCGCTATCCGCTGATCTACGAGATCGACGAGTTCCGCTGCGTCTTCTGCGGCTACTGCCAGGAGGTGTGCCCCGAGGAGGCGATCCACGTCGGGGTGCATTACGAGAACGCGGAGTACTCGCGCGACCGGTTCGTGTACGATCTCGAGCGGCTGTGCGCGCAAACGCATCCGGTGTCGACGCTGTGGGACCCCTCCGATCCCAAGGGCGAGTAGGACATGTCCGGAGCGCTGGTCCTCTTCTGGGTATTCGCGGGACTCGCGCTGGCGAGCGCGCTCGCCTGCATCACCCGGCGCAGCCCCGTGGCGAGCGCCTTGTGGCTCGTCGTGACGCTGTTTGCGCTGGCCGCCCTGTTCGTGCTGCTCGACGCCCAGTTCATCGCCGTGCTGCAGCTCCTGGTCTACGCCGGCGCCATCATGGTGCTGTTCCTGTTCGTGATCATGCTCCTGAACCTGGGCCGTCCCGGACCGATGGACGTGAAGGGCCCGGTCGGGGTCGGGACCGCGTTCCTGCTCGGCGGCGTGCTGCTGTTCCAGCTGTGGATCCTGCGCCGGGCAACACTGCCGTCGTCGATTCAGCTCCCTCCCGGCAGCGTGGCACGGCTCCAGCAGGAGCACGGCTTCGTGGCCGCCATCGCCCAGCCGCTGTTCGACACGTACCTGATCCCGTTCGAAATCACCAGCCTGCTGCTCCTCGCCGCCCTGGTCGGCGCGGTGGTGCTGGCCAAGCGGAGGCTCTGAATGCTGCTCGGACCGGCCCTCGGCGTGTCCGCCGCCCTGTTCACGCTCGGCGTGTTCGGCGTGCTGCTGCGGCGCAATGCCATCGTGATTTTCATGTGCGTCGAGCTGATGCTCAACGCCGTGAATCTCACGTTCGTCGCCCTGGCGCAGCAGCTCGGCGTCGCCGGTCAGCTCTTCGTCCTCTTTGTGATGGCGGTCGCCGCCGCTGAGGCGGCGGTCGGTCTCGCCATCATCCTGGCGATCTTTCGGCACCGGGGAACGGTCGACCTCCAGAACATCAACCTGCTCAAGGGGTGATGCCGATCTCCGCGCTGGGCGCGCTCTGGGTGGTTCCCGCGCTGCCGCTCTTGGGCTTCCTCGTGAACGGCGCCCTGGCGCTGTGGCGCCCCACCGCCAAGACCGCCGTCTCCCTCGTCGGCGTGAGCGTGCTCGTGCTGGCGTGCGCCGCGGCGGTGGCCGCCGTGGCCGGATTTGCCGGCCTGCATCCGGCGGCGCCGCTCGTGTTCCGGTACTGGGAGTGGATGCCGGTGGGCGAGCTGCGGCTCGACTTCGCCCTGCAGCTCGACCAGCTCTCGGCCGTGATGCTGCTGGTCGTGACCGGGGTCGGCGCGCTGATCCATCTCTTCAGCGTCGGGTACATGCGCGAGGACGCCGGGTACGCGCGCTACTTCGCGTACCTCAATTTGTTCGTGTTCTTCATGCTGGTGCTCGTGCTGGGCGCGAGCTTCCCCGTGATGTTCGTGGGGTGGGAAGGCGTAGGCCTGTGCTCCTACCTGCTCATCGGCTTCTGGTTCAACGAGCAGATCAACGCCGACGCCGGCAAGAAGGCGTTCATCGTGAACCGCATCGGCGACGTCGGCTTTCTGATCGCGATGTTCCTGATCTTCCGCGCGACCGGCTCGCTCGATTTCGGACCGGTGTTCGCCCGGGCGGGCGCGGTGTTCCCGCCCGCCGGAGCCACGGTCACGGCCGTCACGCTGTTCTTGTTCCTCGGCTGCACCGGAAAGTCGGCGCAGATCCCCCTCTTCACCCGCCGGAGCCACGGTCACGGCCGTCACGCTGTTCTTGTTCCTCGGCTGCACCGGAAAGTCGGCGCAGATCCCCCTCTTCACCTGGCTGCCCGACGCAATGCAGGGCCCGACGCCGGTGTCGGCGCTGATCCACGCGGCGACGATGGTGACGGCGGGCGTCTATCTCGTGGCGCGCTGCAACGTGCTGTTCGCGCTGTCGCCGCTCGGCAGCGCGACCGTCGCCGGGGTCGGGGCCGTCACGGCCCTGTTCGCGGCCACCATCGCGCTGAAGCAGTGGGACGTGAAGCGCGTGCTGGCGTATTCCACGATCTCGCAGCTCGGCTACATGTTCCTGGGCGTCGGCACGGGCGCGTACGCCGCCGGAATCTTCCACCTCGTGACGCACGCGTTCTTCAAGGCGCTGTTGTTCTTGGGCTCGGGCAGCGTGATCCACGCCATGCACCACGCGTACCACATCACCCACGCCCACGACGATGCGCAGGACATGCGGAACATGGGCGGGCTGCAACGCTATCTCCCCTGGACCGCCACGCTCATGTGGATCGCGACGCTCGCGATCGCCGGCATCCCACCGCTCTCCGGATTCTTCTCCAAGGACGAGATCCTCGGTGCGGCGTTCGCGCTCGGGACGGCCGAGCCCGTCTGGCTCGTGTACTGGGCGATGGGCGTCGCGGCGGCCTTGCTGACGGCGTTCTACATGACGCGACTCATGCTCTACACCTTTCACGGCCCGAACCGTACGGGCGAGCGCGAGCGAGCGCACCTGCACGAGGCGCCGTGGGTGATGACGGGGCCGCTCGTCGTGCTGGGGGCGCTCAGCCTCGCGGGGGGCGTGCTCAACCTCCCCGAGCTGGTGGGCGGTAAGCCGTGGCTCGAGCATTGGCTCGCACCCGTGACCGCGCTCGCGGACCGGATGCGCCCGGTCGTCGAGCTGTCGGCCGCCGTCGAGTGGACGCTCGTGGGCGGCGCGGTGCTCGTGGCGGCGCTCGGCATCGCCGGAGCGGTGCGGTTGCTGCGCCCGGAGGCGCTGGTACCGGCCCGGCTCGCGCCCCCGGAGACCGGCCTGGGACGCGTCCTGTGGAAGAAGTGGTACGTCGACGAGATCTACGACGCCGCCATCGTGCGCCCCATCCACTGGCTGGCGCGGGAAGTCCTGTGGAAGACCATCGACGCCCGGCTGGTGGACGGGCTGCTGGTGAACGGCAGCGCCACAGCGTTCCGGGCGCTCGGTTGGCTCGGCAGCAGGCTGCAGACCGGCGAGGTGGGGTTCTACGTGGCGTTGTTCGTCGTCGGGGTACTGCTCGTGGTCGGCGCGGCGCTGCACTGAGCGATGTACGCCCAAACGGTCCTCACCGCCCTGCTCGTCTGGCCCGCGCTCGCCGCCGTCGCCGTGCTCGCGGCGCCGGTGCGCTGGGCGAAGCATGTCGCGCTCGCGGGGAGCCTGGTCGAGTTCGCGATCTCGGTGCCGCTGTGGTGGGTGTTCCAGCCCGCAGGCGGGATGCAGCTGCAGCTCGACGTGCCGTGGATCCCGGGCTGGGGGATCCACTACGCCGTGGGCGTGGACGGGATCTCCCTCTTCCTGATCCTGCTCACGACCTTCCTGGTCCCGCTCTCGATCCTCGGGAGCTACACCTACATCACGACGCGCGAGCGGGCGTTCTACGCGCTCATGCTGGTCCTCACTTCCGGCATGATCGGGGTGTTCGTCGCGCTCGATCTGTTCCTGTTCTACGTCATGTGGGACGTGATGCTCATCCCGATGTATTTCATCATCGGGATGTGGGGCGGGCAAAACCGCCTGTACGCCGCGCTCAAGTTCTTCGTCTACACGTTCTTCGGATCGCTGCTCATGCTGGTCGCGATCGTGGCGCTCGTCTACCTCGTCGCCCAGCGCACCGGCGTCTACTCGTTCTCCTACTTTCACCTGATGGGCAACGTGGGCGAGCTCGGCACGCTGGCGTTCTGGCTGTTCGGCGCGTTCTTTCTCGCGTTCGCCATCAAGGTGCCGATCTTCCCGTTCCACACCTGGCTCCCCGACGCCCATGTCGAGGCGCCGACCGCAGGCTCGGTGATCCTCGCGGCGGTGCTGCTCAAGATGGGGACGTACGGCTTCTTGCGGTTCGCGCTGCCGCTGTTCCCCCGCGTGGCGCTGCACCCGGCGGTGCAGACGGCGATCGTCACGCTGTCGTTGATCGGGATCATCTACGGCGGCCTCGTCGCCATGGTGCAGCCCGACTTCAAGAAGCTGATCGCCTACTCGTCGGTGGCGCACCTGGGATTCGTGATGCTCGGCATCTGGGCCCTGACGCTGCAGAGCGTCCAGGGCGCGCTGATGGTCATGATCAATCACGGCATTTCGACGGGCGCCCTGTTCTTCCTCGTCGGCATGCTGTACGAGCGGCGGCACACCCGCCAGATCGATGCGTTCGGGGGGATCGCCAAGGTGGTGCCGCTCTTCGCCGCCGTGCTGACCATCGTGTCGCTGTCGTCGATCGGTCTCCCCGCCACGAACGGGTTCGTGGGCGAGTTCCTGGTACTGGTCGGGGCGTTCCGGACGTATCCAGCGGCCGCCGTCATCGCCGCCGTGGGAGTGATTGTGGCAGCCATGTACCTCCTCCCCGCACTGCAGCGCGTGATCTACAACCCGCTGGACAAGCCGGAGAACGCGCGGCTGCCGGATCTGTCGGCGCGCGAGCTCGCGGTGCTGCTGCCGCTGGTCGCCTGCATCGTGTGGCTCGGCGTGTATCCGGCGCCGCTGCTGCGGCGCATGGAGCCGAGCGCGCAGCGCTTCATCGAGACGGTGCGGCCCGCGGCGGGCGCGGCGGCCGCGGCCCGATGAACCTCGATTTTCAGGCGCTCGACCTGTCCCGCCCGGGCGACCTGCTCGTCGCGCTCGCGCCGGAGCTCGTGCTCACGCTCGCCGCGCTGCTGGTGCTCCTCGTGGTCGCCTGGCGGCACCGCACCCCGCAGGATCTGCGGCTCGCCGGCTGGTTGACGCTGGCCGGGCTGGGCGCCGCCGGCTTCGCCGCCTGGTTCCTGTGGTGGCGCGGCGCCGGGGCCGCGGGAATCCCGGCCATGATCGCGGTGGACGACTTCCGTTTCGTGGCCGACTGGCTGTTCCTCGGCACGACCGCGCTCACCGTGCTCGTCTCGTTCGACTACCTCGAGCGCGAAGCGGTGTGGGTGCCCGAGTACTTCGTGCTGCTGCTGTTCGCTACCCTGGGAATGATGCTGATGGCCGGCGCCCAGGATCTGATGGTGCTGTTCCTCGGCCTCGAGCTCATGTCGATCGCGCTGTACGTGCTCGCGGGGAGCAGCCGGCGCAGCGCCGCCGGGGCGGAGGCGGCGCTCAAGTACTTCCTGTTGGGGGCGTTCGCCTCCGGCTTCCTGCTGTACGGCATCGCGCTCGTGTACGGCGCGACCGCTACGACCAATCTCACCCTCATCGGCGTGCAGATTGCGACGCTCGGTCTGCAGCACGGCACGATGCTCGAGATCGGGCTCGGATTGCTGCTCGTCGGCTTCGGCTTCAAGGTCGCCGCAGTACCGTTCCACATGTGGGCGCCCGACGTCTATGACGGCTCGCCCACGCCGATCGCCGGGTACATGGCGACCGCCGTGAAGGCGGCCGCCTTCGCGGCGCTGTTCCGGGTGCTGGGAGAGGCGTTCGCCGCCGTCCCCGCCTGGCATGCGATCGTGTGGTGGCTGGCCGTCGTCACCATGGTGGTGGGCAACCTGATCGCGCTGGTGCAGCGCACCCTCAAGCGGCTGCTGGCGTACTCATCGATCGCGCACGCGGGCTACCTGCTCGTCGCCGTGGCGACGGGCACCGCTGCCGGCGCCGCCGCCTTCCTTTTCTACTTGGTCGCCTACACCCTGATGACGCTCGCAGCGTTCGCCCTGCTCGCCGCCAAGGGCACCAACGGAGAGCGCGATGTCCGGATCGACGATCTCGCCGGGCTCGCCCAGCGGCGGCCGTGGCTCGCGCTCGCGCTGGCGGTGTGCATGCTCTCCCTGCTCGGCATTCCGTTCACCGCGGGCTTCATCGGCAAATGGGTGCTGCTCGCCGCGGTGCTGGTGCTCGCCAGCGTGATCTCGGCAGGCTACTATCTTCCCGTGATCATGGCGATGTACATGCAGCCCGAGCCCTCCGCCGAGGCGCATGCGGGCATGCGGCTCGGCCGGCTCGGCAGCGCCGTCGTCGCGGCGGCCGTCGCCGGCCTGCTGTTCTTCGGCGTGCGACCGAACCGGCTGCTCGACATCGCGCGGGTGAGCGGCGCCTCGGTCCGGGTGGCGCCCGCAGTCTCGTCGGACGCGCCGCCCGCTTCCCTCCGAGAGCCGACGGGCCGCTGAGGCGGGCGGGTTCCATGCAGCTCCCCGCCACCATCTTCCGCGAGTACGACATCCGCGGCATCGTGGGCGAGCAGCTCACGGCCGACGGGGCGCAGGCGATCGGGCAGGGCAGCTCACGGCCGATGGGGCGCAGGCGATCGGGCAGGGGATCGCGACGCTCGGATGGGAACGGTTGCAGCGGGCTCCGCGCATCGCCGTGGGCCGCGACAACCGGCCCTCGGGCGGCGCGCTCGTCGAGGGCCTGCAGGCCGGGATCGTCGCCGCGGGCGGCCACGCCAGCGACGTCGGCATCCTGCCCACACCGGCGCTGTACTTCGCCACCCACGTGCTCGAGGTGGACGGCGGCGTGCAGGTCACAGGCTCCCACAATCCACCGCAGTTCAACGGGTTCAAGGTGGTGCTGTCGGGCGAGGCGGTGGCCGGTCCGGAGATCCAGCGGCTGCGCCGGCTGATCGACGACGGCGAGGCGGCCCGCGCTCGGGCGGGGGGCACGCGGCGGCGCGACGACACCGTCCTGCCGCGTTACCGCGACGCGATCGCCCAGCGCAACAGCCCGCTCGCCCGGCGCGTCAAGGTCGTCGTCGACTGCGGGAACGGCGTCTCCAGCGTCGTCGCGGTCGACACGCTGCGGCAGGTCGGCGCGGAGGTGGTACCGCTGTTCTGCGAGTCGGACGGGACGTTCCCCAATCACCACCCCGACCCCACGGTGCCGGAGAATCTCCACGACCTGCAGGCCGCGGTGCGCCGCGAGCGCGCCGAGCTGGGCATCGCGTTCGACGGCGACGGCGACCGGATCGGCGCGGTGGACGAGCAGGGGCGCATCCTGTTCGGCGATCAGCTGCTGGTGCTGCTGGGTCGCGACCTGGCGCGCCGCATGGGCCCCGGACACGCAGTGATCTTCGACGTGAAGTGCTCGCAGGTGCTGGCCCAGGAGCTCACGCGGGCCGGCCTGCGCCCCACCATGTGGAAGACCGGTCACTCGCTGATCAAGCAGAAGATGAAAGAAGTCGGGGCGCCGCTCGCGGGCGAGATGAGCGGGCACATGTTCTTCGGCGGCGATTGGTACGGCTTCGACGACGCCTTGTTCGCCGCGGCGCGCCTGCTGCACTACGTGGCGGAGCTCGGGGGTCCGCTCTCGCGGCTGCTCGCCGACCTCCCGGCCACCGTGTCCACTCCGGAACTGCGGGTCGATTGCGCCGACGAGCGCAAGTTCGCCATCGTCGAGCGCGCCGCGCAACACTTCGCCGCACGCTACCCCGTGTCCACGCTCGACGGCGTCCGCATCACGTTCCCCGACGGCTGGGGGCTGCTGCGCGCGTCGAACACTCAACCGGTCCTGGTGCTGCGGTTCGAGGCGGGCAGTGAGTCCGCGCTCGCCGCGTACCGGACCGAAGTGGAGGATTGGCTCGCCGCTCAGGGCATCCGACCGTGACGCGTCCGGCGCGGCGGTCGTGGCTGGTCGCCGGCGCCGCCGCGCTGGTCGTCGTCCTGGTGGGTGGGCGCTGGCTGGCCCTCGAGACCGCCGAGCGGGCCTGGGCCGCGAGCGTCCCCGCCGGCCACGTGTACGTCGTAGGGCACGACATTGCACGGCTGGTGAGCGGTCTGATCCTGCTGCTCGCGGTCGTCTGGGGCACCGGCAACGTGTTCTTCGTCTACCGCGCCATCGGCTCCGTGCAGCTGCCGCGGCGGCTCGGCGACCTCGAGATCGTGGAAGCGGTACCCCAGCGCGTGCTGCTCGGCGGCACGCTGGCGAGCGGCCTCGCCTTCGGCTTCCTGCTCGCCCTCGGCACGGGGGATTGGTGGATGGCGGCACGCCTGGCCGCGCGTCCGCCGCGCTTCGGCCTCGCCGACCCGCTGCTGCATCGGGACCTGGGCTATTACGTCGGCGAGCTCCCCTGGCTCGAGCACCTGCACGGGCTGCTCCTCCTGGCAAGCGTGTCCGCCACCCTGCTGGTCGGCCTGCTGTATCTCGGCATGGGATCGCTGCGCTTCCGCCGCTGGCTCCCCCACGCAAGCGCGCACGCGCGGGGCCACCTCGGCTTACTGCTCGCCGCGACCGCACTCGCGCTGGCGTGGGGCGCGGCGCTCGATCCGGCGGAAACCGTCGCGGGTCTGCACGGCGCGCTCGACCGCGCCGCGCTCGAGGTACGCCTCCCGGCCGCCCCCCTGGTGACGGCCTTCGCCCTTGTGGCGACGCTCGCCAGCCTCGTGTGGGGGTTGCGTGACAAGCCCGCGCCGCTGCTCGCCAGCTGGGGCGCGCTGCTCGGCGCGGCGGGCATCGTCTACGTAGTGGTCCCCGGCGTGTGGCGGGGGGCCGTGCCGGAAGCGGCCGCGACGCTCGCCCTGGCACAGACCCGCCTCGAGCGACTCGCGTTCGGCGCCGACTCTCTCGTGGAGCGGCCGCCGCCCGCGTGGCCGACCGCGGAGGCGGCGGTCACAGCGTGGCCGCTGTGGGATCCCGGGCGCGTCGGCGCGGCGACGGCCCGTCGGGCATCGGAGCTGCTGGGCCCGCGCAGCGAGGTCGCGGGGATCGCGTTGTCGGCACACGGGCCGAGCGGCGGTCGCGCTACCTGGCTCGTGGCCGCGATGCCGGACCTGGATGCGCTGGCGCGCACCCAGCCGGCGCCGCGCTGGCCCGACATTCACCGCGGCGCCTGGGCGCGCGCCGGTCCGCCGCTCGTCGCCATAGAAGCGGACAGCGGCCTGCGGTTCGCCCCGGTGGCCACACACGACTCGAGCACCTGGTTCGGGCCGGGCTTTCGCGAGTTCGCCCTGGCGGCACCCGACAGCTGGCCGTCGCTCCACGCCTCGGGCATTCCGCTCACCGGCTCATGGCGGCGCACCGCGCTCGCCTGGGCGTTGCAGAGCCCGGAGCTGACCCGCAGGGACACCGATGGGCTGCTGCTCCTGTGGCGTCGCGACGTCGTGGAGCGGCTCCAGCGGCTCGCCCCCTTCGCCACGTTCGACGCCCCGGCGCCGCTGCTGGTGGAGGGCACGCTCTGGTGGGTCAGCTACGGCTACCTCGAGGCGGAAGCGTTCCCGCTGGTGCGGCGTGTCGAGTGGCAAGAGCGGCCCGTGCGCTATCTGCGGGCGGGGCTGCTCGGCACCGTCAGCGCGGGGACCGGCGAAACGCTGCTGTACCTGGCGCCCGGCGCCGATTCTCTCGCCGCGGCGTGGGCCCGCATTGTCGAGCCCCTGGTGCGGCCGACCGACAGCCTGCCGGCGGCATTGCGCTCGCAACTGCCGTATCCACGCCAGGCGTTCCGGATCGCGGCGGCCCTGCTCGCGCCGCCGCGACCCGACTCGACCGCCTGGCAGCCCCGCCCCCGGGAGCCGTTCGAAATCCTCGCACCGGGGACCGATGGCAGTCGCGACCCACGCACTTGGACCGCCCAGGGATTCGAGACCGGCACGCAGCGAGAGTTCGCCGCGCTCATGGCCGCCACGATCGGACCGCGTGGGCCGGAGCTGTTCGCGTGGCGCCTCAGCCCGGCGGTGCGCCTGCCGAGCCTGCTGGTGGGCTCGCCCCAGCCGCCCACGGCCCCCGGCGAGCTGCGGTTGTGGAACGTGGGTGGGGGCCTGTTGTCGGAGCAGGCGCTGTTCAACGAGCCGACGCCCGGCGGCCCGCCGGCCGGCATCGACACCGTGTTCCTCACGTGGAGCGACCGGCGCGGCCAGGGCCCGACGCCGTGGGCCGCCCTGCGGGATCTCCTGGCCGGCGGACGCGGCGACCGGTTCGCGGCGGACACCTCGCTCGCCGGGCGGTGGGAGGAAGCGCGCCACCTCGCCGCCCAGGCCGACGCCGCCCTCGCGGCCGGCGATCTCGAGGCATTCGGACGCTATTACCACCAACTCAGACAGCTGCTCGAGCAGAGCCGCCGCGCGCTTGCTCCCGCCCCGGCCCCACGCTAGGTTGCGCCGCCGTGACCCCGGGGACGATCGTCGTGGCGGTGGGGGGGAACGCGGTCGCGCCGCCGGGCGAGCGGCCCACCATCGCGAACCAGTTCCGCCACACCCGCGAGAGCCTGGCGCCGATCGTGGACCTGGCGCGCGAGGGGTGGGCGATCGCCCTGGTGCACGGCAACGGCCCGCAGGTAGGCGACGAGCTGGCGCGTAACGAGCTCGCCGCCGATCAGGTCGAGCCGCTGCCGCTGGGCGTCCTGGTCGCGGCGACGGCCGGATGGATGGGGTACATGATCCAGCAATCGCTCCAGAACGCCCTCGCGCGTGCCGCCGTCCGGCGGCAGGTCGTCACGCTCGTCACCCAGACGCTGTGCGACGCCAACGATCCGAACCTGCGCCAGCCGAGCAAGCCGATCGGCCATGCGCTCGATGCGGCGCGCGTGGCGCGGCTCCAGGCCCGGGGCGTCCCGGTGCGGGAGGAGCTGCCCGGCCGCTGGCGCCGGCTGGCGCCGAGCCCGCGGCCGGTCGCCGTGGTCGAACGGGACATGATCCGCGATTTGCTCGCCCGAGGCCACATCGTCGTGGCGTGCGGTGGTGGCGGGCCGCCCGCCTACCCCGACCCCGTTCTGGGACTCGAAGGAATCGACGCGGTGGCCGACAAGGACCGCGTCGCCGCGGTGCTGGGCCGGGAGATCGCCGCAGATGTGCTGCTCATCCTGACCAACGTGGACGCGGTGTACCACGGCTACGGCACGAAGCATCAGCGCGCCGTGCGGCGTCTCGACCTGGCGAGCGCGGATCACCTGCTCGCCGGGAAAGAGCTGGGCACGGGAAGCATGCGCCCCAAGGTCGAGGCGGCCGCCGACTTCGTTCGGGCGGGCGGCCGGCGCGCCATCATCGCCGACCTGGCCCAGGGTCTCCCGGCCTTGCGAGGTGAGGCCGGCACCACCATCACGCTGGAGCCGGCGTGAACCTGCACGAATACCAGTCTCGCGACATCCTCAAGCGATACGGCATCCCGGTCCCGGACGGCGACGTCGCCGAGACCCCCGCCGCAGCGCGCGCGATCGCGCAGCGTCTCGGCGGAAAAGTCGTCGTGAAGGCGCAGGTGCACACGGGCGGCCGGGGCAAGGCGGGCGGCGTCAAGCTCGCCGCACAGCCCGATGAGGCGGCCGCCCACGCATCCCGCATCCTCGGCATGACGATCAACGGCCTGACGGTCCATCGGGTGCTGGTAACGCCCGCGAGCGACATCGCCTCGGAGAGCTACGTCGGGATCATCGTGGACCGCAGCTCCCAGCGTCCGCTGCTGATGGTGAGCGACGCGGGCGGGATCGACATCGAGGAGGTGGCGCGCACGACGCCCGAGCGGATCTACCGCCTCGCGATCGATCCGCGCTACGGGCTGTTGCCGCACCAGGGCCTGGGGCTCGCGCTGCGGCTGTACCGCGACCTCGTTCAGGCGCGCAGCGCGGCGGCGATCATGGCGAATCTGTATGCGGCCGTGTACGCCGTCGGGGCGTCGCTCGCGGAGATCAACCCGCTCGCTGCCACGCCCGACGGGCGCGTGCTCGCGCTCGATGCCAAGATCGTGATCGACGACAACGAGCTCGGCCGCCATCCCGAGATCGCCGCCTTGCGCGACAGCTCAGCCGAGGCGCCCTCCGAGGTGCAGGCGCGCGAAGCGGGGCTGACGTTCGTGAAGCTCGACGGCTCGGTCGGCTGCTGCGTCAACGGGGCAGGGCTCGCGATGGCGACGATGGACCTGGTGAAGTACTACGGCGGCGCACCCGCCAACTTTCTCGACATCGGCGGCAGCTCCAACCCGCAAAAGGTGGTCGACGCGCTGCGGATCATCAGCGCCGACCCGAACGTGAAGGCGATCCTCTTCAACATCTTCGGCGGCATCACGCGCGGCGACGACGTCGCCAACGGCATCGTGCAAGCCACGCGGCAGTTCCCGCTCGCGGTGCCGCTCGTCATCCGGCTCACCGGCACGAACGAGGCCGAGGCCGTCCGCATCCTTACGCAAGCCGGGTTCTCGGCCCTCACCGACATGGATGAGGCCGTGCGCCAGGCCGTGGCCCGGGCCGCGGCGTGAGCGTTTTCATCGATCGGGAGACCCGGCTCCTCGTGCAGGGGATCACCGGCCGGGACGGCTCGTTCCACACGCGCCAGATGCTCGCCTACGGGACGAAAGTGGTGGCCGGCGTGACACCGGGGAAGGGCGGGCAGCGGTTCGAGGGCGGCGTGCCCGTGTTCGATACGGTCGCGGATGGCGTGCGGGAGACGCGGGCGAACACCACGGTCATCTACGTCCCCGCCGCGCTCGCCGCGTCGGCGATCTACGAAGCGGCCGACGCCGGGATCGGATTGATCGTGTGCATCACCGAAGGCATCCCCGTGCTCGACATGACGAAGCTGCTGCCGTACCTGCACGAGCGGGGCGCCCGGCTCATCGGCCCGAACTGCCCCGGCCTGATCTCCCCGACCCAAAGCAAGGTCGGGATCATCCCGGGCAACATCTGCCAGCCGGGGCGCGTCGGCGTCGTGTCCCGCAGCGGCACGCTCACCTACGAGATCGTGCACCAGCTGTCCACCAACGGATTCGGCCAATCCACCTGCATCGGCATCGGCGGCGATCCCTTGATCGGGACGAACTTCATCCACTGCCTGGCGGCGTTCCAGGCCGACCCGGCGACCGATGCCGTGGTCATGATCGGCGAGATCGGCGGCACTGATGAGCAGCAGGCCGCGGAGTTCGTGCAGCAGGGGATCACCAAGCCCGTGATCGGCTTCATCGCCGGTCAGACCGCCCCGCCCGGGCGTCGCATGGGCCACGCCGGGGCGATCATTTCGGGCTCGGCCGGCACGGCGGCGGAGAAAATCGCGGCGTTCGCGCGGGCCGGCATCTCGGTGATGAAGCGCCCGGCCGACGTCGTGCCGCTGTTGCGGGAGCGGTTGTGAAGCTTAAGGACGTCTTGAGCCCCGAGCACGTCATCGTGCCGCTGCGCGCCGGCACGGTGAAGGAAGCCACCGAGCGGCTGGTCGAGCGACTGATCCAGGCCGGCGCCGTCGCCGAGCCGCAGCGCTTGAACGCGGTGATCCGCCACACCTGGCCCGAGGACATGGTCTCGGTCGGGGAGCACGCCTTCCTGCCGCACTTCCGCACCGAAGCCGTGCGCGGCCTGGTGAGCGCGGTCGGTATCTCGCCCACGCCGATCCGGTGGGAGAAGGATCCCAACCGCGCGGCCCGCATCGTGATTTTCATCGTCGCGCCGCTGCGCGACGCCGCGTTGTACCTGCAGGTCGTGGGGGCGTTCGCCCGCGCGCTCTCCGACCCGGACACCGTGCTCGCGCTCCTGGCCGCGAAGACGGCCGAGCAGGTGGTCCGGCTCGCGGCTCTCGACGCGGTGGAGTTGCCGAGCCAGCTCACGGTGCGGGACATCATGACGTCCGAGGTCCTCACGGTGCGGCCGGGGCAAACCCTGGGAGAGGTCGCGCACACGATGATCGAGCGCGACATCCGGGCCATGCCGGTCGTGGATGACGCGGGCGCGCTCATCGGCATGGTGACCCATCGCGAGCTGTTGCGCTATCTGATGCCCGATTTCCTCCACCGCACCAAGTCCGGCGAGTTCCGCGCGCCGACGCACAGCCAGCTGCAGCGCGGCACCGCGGACCCGCGCCTCATCACGGTGAAGGACGCGATGGCGCGCTCGGTGCTGTGCCTGTCCGAGGACCAGACGCTGAGCGACGTCGCGAACTTGATGAGCTCGAAGGACGTCGACCGCTTCCCGGTCGTCCGGGAAGGCGTCGT